>ODAK010001345.1_pt1 | contig 27057 bp, 19 predicted proteins | sample 1539591 | NCBI WGS metagenome assembly ODAK01 (sample SAMEA3539303, study PRJEB22396) | soil metagenome | biome: tundra; feature: field; material: soil | place: USA | collected 2010-05 | depth 0.15 m
AAGAAGGGCCCGGCAGCAGCCGCCAAGTACACCAACGCGCTCGTGAAGAACGTCGTCTCGGAGCCCTCGAGCGGCAGCAAGGCGCTGACGTCGTTCCTCGCGGGCACGGGCAACGTCCTGTTGGCCTATGAGAGCGACGCGCGCGCGGCGCTCGCCGCCGGCAAGCCGGTCAAGATCGTCTACCCGGCGCAGAACATCCTGATCCAGACACCCGCGGCCCTTACGACCTCGGGGAGCTCGAATAAGGGTGCCAAGGCGTTCTTCACGTACCTCTTCTCGCCTGCGGGGCAGTCGGTCCTTGCGCACAACGCGTTCCGACCGACCCTGAGGTCCGTGGCAATCGCGACCAAGTCGCTCTTTCCCCGCAACTACAAGGCGGCCCAGCTGACGACGATCGCCTCGCTCGGTGGGTGGCCTGCGGTGATCGCCAAGTTCTTCTCACCGAATGGCATTATCACCAAGATAGAACAGGCGCATGGCTGGACCAGCTAGTTCTCTTCTCGACGCGTCCGAAGCGCCGCCGGCTCCCACGAGCCGGCGGCGCTTTCGCGTGTCGACTGTGTGGGAGGTGCTCGGCGTAGCGGGCGGATCAGCCTTGCTCGTCAGCTACCTCTCACTGATCGTCCTCATTCCGATTGCGGCGGTCGCCGCGCACGGTCTTGGGCTCTCGGTCCACACCCACGGATGGGGCCTTGCCTTCTGGCACTGGTCCATGACCTCGAACTTCTCAGCGTTCTGGGCCAACATCACCCAATCGACAGCGGTTCACGCGATCGTGCTGTCCTTGTCGTTGTCGATCGCCGTTGCCGCGGTGAATGCATGCTTCGGCGTCGTGATTGCTCTGGTGCTCGTCCGAGACTCGTTCGTTGGCAAGCGCGTGCTCGAGGGCATCATCGATCTGCCGTTCGCACTCCCCACGATCGTCGCAGGCGTCGTGTTCGTGTACCTCTACGGCGTGGCAAGTCCGGTGCACATCAACCTCTACGGGAAGTGGATGGGCCTCTTCGTGGCCCTTCTGTTCGTGACGCTTCCCTTCTCGGTCCGAGCCGTCCAGCCGGTTATCGAGTCCTTCGACGGTAACGCCGAGGACGCGTCTCGGTCCCTCGGTGCGGGCAGCCTCCGGACGTTTACCTCGGTCGTCCTGCCGTCCCTCTTGCCCGCGATACTTACTGGCTTTGGGCTCGCGTTCGCGCGCGCAGTGGGCGAGTTCGGCTCGATCGCGCTCATCGCGGGTGGATTTGGACGGACCACGACTGCATCGAACCTCATCTTCAACCTCTTCTCGGACGGCAGCCTGGAGTACCCCGCTGCCGCTGCCGTGTCCGTCGCACTGCTCGTGCTCAGCCTCATATTGCTGGCGAGCACCGGCATCCTCTCTTCTAGGATTCAGCGGCGGCTCAGCCAATGACCACGGCCGCGCTTCCTCCGATTGCCGGGGCCAGCTCGGTCCGAGCAAGAAGGCGCGTGCGTCACCTGCCGCTCCGGGTGGTCGCGCTCCTGTACGTCGCCCTTCTCGTCGGGATCCCGTTCTGCTTTCTCTTTGGCAAGGCCTTCAGTGCGGGCCTGGGTTCGTTCTGGCAGCAGATCACCCAGCCAGGAGCGGTGAGCGCGCTCGAGCTGTCTGCCAAGGTCGCCGCGATCGTGGTGCCCGTCAACACGGTCGTCGGCATCGGCGCCGGGATGCTGCTCGCGCGGCGCCGATTCCCCGGCAAGCGGCTCTTGGACCTCACCTTTGACGTTCCGATCGCGGTGTCGCCGATCATCATCGGGCTCTCGCTCTTCTTGGCGTATTCGAGGATCGGCTCATTCGGGCCATGGCTGCTCAGCCACGGCATCATGCTCGTGTTCTCGGTCCCCGGAGTGGTATTGGCGACGATGGCAGTCTCGCTTCCTTACGTGCTGCGATCGATCGTCCCGGTGCTCGTCGAGATCGGCGAGACACAGGAGCAGGCAGCCAAGACGCTCGGCGCCGGTGTGTGGCGCCGGCTCTTCACCATCACGCTCCCCGCCATCCGCTGGGCGCTCCTCTACGGCATTGCACTGACGCTCGCTCGGACACTCGGCGAGTTCGGTGCGGTGCTCATCGTGTCGGGCAACCGCGCGGGAATCACCCAGACGCTGCCGGTCTACATCTTCTCGGCATGGGATCAGAACCTGAATGACGCCGGAGCGTTCGACGGTGCGGTGGTCCTCGCGGCGATCTCCATAACCGTGCTCGTCATCTTGTCTATCCTGCGCGCGAGGGAGCGGAGGCTTCGTGTCGATATCGCTTAAGCAGGTGACCAAGCGCTTCGGGGTGACATTCGGGGTCGAAGACGTGACCGCCCTGATCCCCTCCGGCGCGCTCACAGCGATCCTCGGACCCTCGGGTGCGGGCAAGTCGACCATGCTCAAGCTGATCGGCGGTCTCGTCACCCCCGACGCCGGTCGCATCTTCATCGACGACGACGACGTGACCGACGTCGACCCACGCCACCGCAACATCGGCTTCTGCTTCCAGAACTACGCCCCATTTCGCCACATGACAGTGGCGAAGAACGTCGCCTACGGCCTCAAGGTCCGCCATCGACCCCGCGCGGAGATCGCAGAGCGAGTGGGCGAGATGCTCGAGCTCGTGCGCCTCGGCGATTTCGCGAACCGCTACCCCGCACAGCTCAGCGGCGGCGAGCTGCAGCGCATGGCCCTCGCGCGGGCCCTCGCGATCGCCCCGCGGGTGCTCCTGCTCGACGAGCCCTTCGGCGCGCTCGATGCCCAGGTCCGCGCCGAGCTGCGAACCTGGATCAAAGAGCTGCACGACCGCATCCACGTGACCACCGTCCTCGTCACGCACGACCAGAACGAGGCGATGGAGGTCGCCGACAGCCTGATCGTCCTCAATCATGGGCGCGTCGAGCAGGCAGGCACGCCAACGGAGCTGTACGACCACCCTGTGTCGGACTTCGTCCTCCAGTTCCTCGGACCATCGACAACGATCGACGGCGTCGCGGTGCGGCCGCACGACCTCGTCATCGTGCCCGCGGGTGAGGGGACGCCCGCCACGGTGACGGAGATCTCGACGCTCGGCTTCGAGATCCGCATCGCGATCATGTTGCAGTCCGGCGAGACCGCGTGGATACAACAGAGCCGTGCCGAGTTCGACGCCGACCAGGTGTCGATTGGCCAGTCGATCGGCATCCGGGGACGCGACGCGACGACCAGTCCGGTCGGGACGCGCCTCGATGCCAGGACCGCGGCCATGCCAGCGGACGCCAACGGTTCGTTGCGCCAGTCCACGCCCTCCTAGCAAGGAGCGAGCATGGCTCGCTGCCGACTCCCCTCGATGCTGGTGCCCGTGAAACTGCTTGGCGCGAGGTGCAACGTGGTCGGCTACCTCGACGCGGGAGCGAGCAGCGTCGGGCTCTCGATCACGGTGAGCGACGAACCCGCGTCACGCGGTCGCCGCTGCGCCGGGACGCGTCAGTGGTTGGGCCCGGAGCGAACCGCCTGCAGGTCCGCGCTCGCGGACCGCAGCGCCTCGAGCGCGGCCGGCGAGGGCTCACGCACCTCGGCCTTCGCAGCCCGCACGAGCGTGGTCTGCGCCTGGAACTCGGCGGGCACGACCTCTTCGACGACCGGGCTGTCGGTCGTCTCGCCGACGACGGCGACCCGCGGCGCCGCACCGAATCCGAATGCAAAGGCGCTGTTGGTGTCGAACGCCTCGCTTTGCGCGATCTGGTCGTCGAGCCGCTCGAGGAACGCGAGCAGCTCGGTGCGCCGGTCGTCGTCAGGTCGCTCGAGGTAGGCGGCGACGGCCTCTTCGACCTGGCGGAGGTCGTCTTCGAAAGTGACGTCAACGGCCAGCTCTTCGTGGGCGCCGTTCTCCTCGTCAGTCGATCCCATGGTTCAGTGTCCTTTCGTCAGACGATCCAGGCTGGCACGGCATTGCCCCCGTCTTACCCGAGATCGCCGACACGATGCCTCAGCGCGAGGGTGGCGCCGCGCGGCAGTCGCCGGTGGACGCTCAATCCCCGTCCAGATGACCTCGCATCGGCTCCCAGTACATGGCGTGCCAGCCCGCGTCGAGGTCGTCGTGTGCCTCCGTCGGGTAGCCCGTGTGGTCGAAGCCGAGCTCAGTGCCCGTGCCGCTCGGCCGGAGCTCGAATCGGATGACCGAGTAGGTCCCCGGCACCCAGCCCGCGACCCGCCATGCCTGAACGACTCGCTCGCCGGGAACCAGCTCGACGTTGCGGCCCAGGATCTGGCCGCCGAACAACGAGAACGCCCCGCCTTCGACGGGGTCGATGCTCGCGGGTGCTCCGGTGAACGAGGCGAATCGGTCCGCGTCGAGCAACATGTCATAGACGTCGGTCGGTGCGGCGCGGAACGTGACGTCGTGGTGGATGCTCGTCGCTGCCATGTTGCGTCCCTTCGCCAGAGGTGTGCTCGAGGTGCCGTGGCGACTGTAGCGATCCGCGCGGCTCGTGGCGATGCCGTCAGACCGACGCGGTGATCTGCTTGCCAGCACCCGCCTCGCGCGATGACGCTGTGCGCGACGAGGCGTCCAGCCACCACGTCACGAACTCGCTGCTCGGCATTGGTCGGGCCCAGACGAAGCCCTGCGCGAGGTCGCATCCGAGCCGCGCGACCGCGACGCCCAGCTTCTCGCTGCTCACGCCCTCGGCGACCACGCGGAGTCCCATGGCGTGGCTCATGTCGACGACCGCTCGCACGACCGGCGTCGAGTCGTCGGGACCGCCAAGTCGAGCGACGAAGGTTTGGTCGATCTTGACGCTCGTCACCGGCAGCTCGTGGAGATACGCCAACGACGAGTAGCCCGTCCCGAAGTCGTCGATCGCGACGCGAAGGCCCAGGCGCCGGAATCCCTCGAGCGCGATCCGAGACTGCGGGTGGGGCGACATCGCGACCGACTCGGTGACCTCGAGGCACAGGCGACCGGGATCGATTCCGTGGCGCTCAAGGGTACCTTGGACGACCTCGAGTGTCTCACCGTCTTCGAGCTGGGCCGCCGACAGGTTGACCGAGAGCACCTCGAGGCTGGGACCGCCCGGCATCGCGTCCCACAACGCCAGCTGCGAGACGGCCCGTTCAATGACCCAGCGGCCGATCGGGCGGATGAGCCCGCATGTCTCTGCGACAGGGATGAACTCGAGCGGTGGAACGATGCCACGCTCGGGGTGGTTCCACCGGATCAGCGACTCGGCAGCGAATGGACGTCCGCTGGATGGTTCCACGGCTGGCTGGAAGTACAGCTCCAACTCACCGTCTTCGATCGCCTTGCGAAGCTCGAGTTCGATCGCGGAGCGAGCAACGGTGCGGCGGCGCAGATCGTCGTCGAAGACGGCGAATCGATTACGGCCCGCTTCCTTGGCCCGGTACATCGCGGCATCAGCGTCTCTGAGGATGGCTGTTGCGTCGGCCCCAGGTGCCGGGACGACGATGCCGATGCTCCCCGTGACGGAGAGCTCGTGGTCGGCGACCGAGATCTTCGGCTCGAGGAGCGCGAGCAGTCGTCCTGCCGCCGCGATGGCGTCGTCAACGCTCCCGACATCGCTCAAGATGAAGGCGAACTCGTCGCCACTGAATCTCGCCGCGGTCTCGCCCTTGCGGAGCGCGCGCTGGAATCGGATGCCGAGCTCCTTGAGCACCTCGTCGCCGCTCTCATGCCCGAGGCTGTCGTTGACGACCTTGAACTCGTCGAGGTCGAGGAACAGGATGGCGAATCGCGAGCCGCCGCGCCCGTGGCGGGCGACCTCGACGTTCAGCCGATCGAGGAACAACGCGCGATTGGGCAGTCCGGTGAGGGCGTCGTGGAACGCTCGATAGGTCAGCGCCTGGCGAGAGGACACCTCGTCGGTGATGTCCTCGATAGAGACGACGTAGGCGCCTGTTGCTTCCGCCGACCTCGGCGCTGCCATGACCCGGACGTGGCGGACCTCGCCATCTGGGTGATGCACGACCCTGAAGCTCATCGAGAACTGTGACTGGCTCTCTCGCACGCCATCGATCACGTCCAAGAGCCCGACCAGGTCATCGGGGTGCACCGAGTCGAGCCAACCCGCACCCATCAGGGCGTCAAGCTCCTTGCCGGAGATCTCCGCCATCTTGGGATTCGCGTACACGACGCCCTCGGTCGGTGTTACCTCGATGATTCCGATGGGAGCGGCACCCGAGAGGGACCGAAAGCGCTCCTCGCTGGCCTTCAGCAACGAGGTTGCTTGCGCGATCGTGCGGTCTGCCCGTCGTCGCGCAATCAGCAGGCTGCACACCAGCGAGATGAGCAAGCCGAGCGCAACAACCCCGAGGAGGGCCAGCCACGTCGGCCCAGAGACGTGGCCCCACGACGACGTCGAGCCACTTGCAGGGATGAGTCCGTGACCAAGTGCGCCAGAAGACCCCAGCGCGTGGGCCATCGGCCTACTCATTCGCCGTTTTGCGACAGAGCTCGTGACGCCGCACGCGTGATCGATGCACCGGCGTCATCGCCCAGAGGTGCTGGAGGAAGCAGCTTCGAGCGAAGCCTCTGAGTCCGACGCCCAGCTGCAGTGGAGGTCCGGGGCGTGCCATTCGACGCGGAGGGCGTCGTGCGTCGTGGCATCTCCTTTGTCCTCGCTGTGATCCATTGGCACCTTCGCCTGCCTTCCGGTAGACACCTGTGGTCCTGTGGCATGACACCCGAGCGGCGCAGCACGCCAGCGTCCCAAAGTGCCGACACGCCCGGACCTACGAGAACACAACGCCGGATCAACCGTGCACGCACGGGCGACGTGCCTTGACCTGCGTTCGATGGGTCGTCGTCGGCCGTCCGCTGCGGGCAGCGACGCTCGTGGCGTCTACTGCGGTCCGCCTGGCTGCGGGGCTGGAGGCGCGAATCGCCCCAGTCGGAACGACGAACGGTCGATGGAGGTCGTGCCGCTGAGTACCAGCTCGGCGACGCACTCGCCGACAGCAGCGGAGTGCTTGAAGCCATGACCTGAGCAGGGCGAGGCGATGACGACGTTGTCATGCTGAGGATGCAGGTCGATGATGAAGCCGAAGTCTGGCGTCACGGTGTACAGGCACACCGCCGAGCGGAGGCATCGTGCCGAGAGGCCGGGCAGTCGCGACTTGACGTGCGCGTCGAACATGCCCGTGATCTCATGGTCGGCCACGGCGCGATCCACGATCTGGGGATCCGTGGGAGCGCCGAACACCTCCGTCGCGACCTTCACACCGCCGTCGGGACCCTCGGTCGCTGGAAAGCCGTAGAGGTAGTGGCCCTCCTCGACGCCGTGCATCCAGATGAAGATTGGCAGTGCCGCGAACCGCGGCGCGTCGTGAGCGATGTCGAACCAGTACTGCACCTGGCGTTGCACCGACAGCAGGTGGGCCAGCTCGGGTGCGAGCTCGGGCAGCCACGGTCCGGCGGAGAGCACCATCGAGCCGGCGCTGATCTGCCCAGCGCTGGTCTCGATCTGGACGCCCGAGCGGGTGCTCGTCCAGGCCAAGACGCGCTCGTTGAGGCGCAGCGTCGCCCCGGACCGCCTGGCACTGGCCAGTTGCGCACGGATGCAGGCGGGTGCTCGCAGGTAGCCGGCAGTCGGCTCGAAGTAGCCGATCTCGTCGGTGACGCCGAACACGCCATATCTGTCCGCAATCTCACCAGCCGACAGGATCTCGTGTGCGATGTCGTGAGATTTCGCGACGTCGATCGTCGCCGCGACGAAGTTCTCGATGCCATGCTGCCCGGAAGATTGGAGGGCACCGAGGATCAGGCCGCCGCACTGGACCAGCAGCGAGTTTGGCTGCTCCTCTTCGAGCTCTCGCCACAGCTCATGGGATCGGCGGACGAGCGGCACGTACGCGGAGCCCTCGCCGATGGCGAGGCGCGTGATCCGGGTGTCACCATGCGAGGACCCGTTGGGACTTGGTGGCGATGATCCGTCGATCCCGATCACGCTTGCGCCGGCTCGCACAAGGTGCAGCGCCGCCGCGCTGCCCATGGCCCCGAGCCCGACGACCGCGACATCGCAACGCTCGATCACCCGAGTGACCCTAGAGAAACCTGCAGGGTGGCCGATGAGACTGGGCTCCTAGGCGGTGCACCCTCAGAGGACGTGGCGAAGCCTGGTCAGGGCTGATCGAGGATCTCGGCCGCCGCTCGCTCTCCCGAGCGGACCGCGCCGTCGATCGCGCCGTGCGACGTCGTCGACGTCTCGGTGCCGGCCCAGTGGATCAGGCCCAGAGGCTGGCGAATCAGTGCTCCGTAGCGCGTGATGGCACCCGGCGGGAGGTGCGCCGTGCTGCAGCCTCGCGACCACGGCTCGTTCCACCACGAGGTCTCGATGAACGCGGATGGCGTCGCGGCGCGAGGACCGAATCTCGCGATGAGGGCATCGAGCACCGCACGTCGTCGCTCGCCCGCATCGATCGCGTCGAGGCGCTTTGCGACGAGACCGAATGTGAAGGATGCGAGCACCCCGGGGGGCCGGGCGAGGGGGACCCGTCAATGGTCACCTCAGCGGGGGAGTTGGGCTGCGCGGTCTGTCCCCTCAGCCCATCGGCCCGCCAGAATGGCTCGTCGTACACGACCAAGGTCTTCGTCTCCATCCCGCCGACCGCCGAGCGGAGGAGTCCGGCTCGGTCGTCGGGCAGCACGGGGTCGAACTCCATCTCGACAACCGTCGACGGCGGGACGGCCACGACCGCGTGCCATGCGCTGACGATTCGACCAGCCGAGCGAACCACGACCCGGTCGCCTCGTTGCTCGATGGAGAGGACGGCCTCGTTGAGGTGAACTGCATCGCCCAGCTCGTGGGCGACGCGCTCGGCGATAGATCCGGCGCCGCCGTCGACCATGTTCTCCTGGGATCCGCCCTCGATTGAGAACAGCGTGTTGATGCTCCCGTGTGCGCGGACGAGGTACAGGAGGTGGAGGAACGAGACGTCATCGAGCTCGGCCGCGAAGAGGCCGCGCACTGCCATTTCGTAGAGGTCGTGGCCGATGCCCGACGAGATGCGCGTGCGTCGGAGGTACGACCCGACGGTCTCGGCGTCCCATTTCGCCGCGCGCGCGGCGGTCCACGGCGCTTCGATCGGCACGGTTCGAGCCAATCGGTCAAGCCGGAACTGGACGAGCGCGATCCTCGCGACCGCCATCGGGCTGATCTTCGGGATGAGCCCCGTGTATCGGCGAGTGCGTCCATCGCCGACGAGGAGGTGTGCGCCTTTCACCAGGTCTTGTACGTGGTCGCACCGAGCTCGCGGGCCAGCGAGAAGATGGCGTCGTGCTGCGGCGCTAGCCACGCACCGCCCCGGTCGACTGCTGACCCATCGCTCAGCCGCTGCGTCCAGATTCGACCGCCGACCCGGTCGCGCGCCTCGAGCACGACCACGGATTTGCCGGCCATCGAGAGGCGTCGGGCTGCGGTGAGCCCTGCATAGCCCGCACCGACGACGCAGACGTCGGCTTCCTCGGTCTCGGGCATCGCGGCTCAGCGTACGAGAGGCCGATCGAACCGGCGTACTCGCTGACCGGGGTCACGTACTTGGTCAAGCGTCAGGGTCGCATCAGGGTCATCTGAGGGATCTCGATGCACTGCGTCGGGGTCGGCGGCTGTGATACTTCGCCTATGACGTGCGGCAATCGGGGACCGATGCGACCATGACGATCACCGCGACCTCACCAGGGACCGACGGACCCGGCGTAGACCAACAGTGGGCCGTCGAGACACATGGACTCGTCAAGCGATTCGGCAACAACGTGGCCGTCAATGGCGTCGAGCTCCTCGTGCCACGAGGGTGTGCGTTCGGCTACCTCGGCCCGAACGGCGCTGGGAAGACGACACTCATCCGCGTCCTGCTCGGGCTGACGCGGGCAGACGCCGGCACGATGTCGCTGCTCGGCTATCCGGTCCCGAAGCAGCGGGACGTTGCACTGGCGCGAGTCGGCGCGATTGTCGATGAACCCCGCTTCCACGGCCACCTCACCGGCCGCCAGAACCTCCAGATCCTCGCAGCGGCGCGCGAGCGTGCAGCCCGCGATCGGATCGCTCCGGCGCTCGAACGGGTCGGACTGCAGCACCGAGCGAATGACAAGGTGTCGAAGTACTCAATGGGCATGCGCCAGCGACTCGGCGTCGCCGCATGCCTGCTCGGTGATCCGCAGCTGCTGATCCTGGACGAGCCGATGAACGGCCTTGACCCGGCCGGCATGCGCGAGATGCGAGACATGATCCTCTCTTTGGTCGCAGAGGGAAGGACAGTCGTCCTGTCCTCGCACCTCCTTGACGAAGTCGAGCGGACGTGCGATGCAGTCGCCATCGTCGATCGTGGCAACGTCATTCGCCAGGGCTCCATCGCAGAGCTCCTCGCCGGAGCGTCCGTCGAGCTGCAGATCGAGTGCTCCGAACCTGACCGAGCCCGGGGCATCCTCGATGCAACGAGGCTGGGAGCCGCAGTTGCCGTCGGCCCGAATGGGCTCGAGGCGAAGCTGCCGCTCGGGACGGGGCGAGAGGCGATCGCAGAAGTCAACCGACAGCTCGTCGAGGCAGGGATCTCGGTGTACCGGCTCCAAGAGGTCCAGGCATCCCTCGAGTCGTGGTTCCTGCAGGTCACCAGCCGGCTGGGAGGATCGGAGTGACGACGACACCGATCGCTCCACCTGACCGCACGTCCGTGGTGATCTCTGCGCCGACGGACCACAGGGGCTCTTGGTTGCCCACGCTGTCGCTCATCACGACACGGATGATGGAGCTGCGCAAGCGCCGGGGACTCATGATCGCCCTCCTCGTCGTCAACATCGGTATCCCGGCGACATTCCTCATCGTGCGGCTCGTGGCCCACGCCGTCGCGCCGAGGTCCTACGGCCCCGCTGGGGGTTACTCGGTCTTCACGGGACTCGTGGCAGTCATCCTGTACGTGTTCGGGTTCATCGTCGCGGCCGTCGTGGGATGCTCGGCCGGCTCGACCGACCTCACCGACGGCATGTTCCGACACTTGGTCGTCACCGGTAGGTCGCGAGTCGCGCTGTACCTCGCGAGGATCCCTGCGGGTCTCGCGGTCGTCCTGCCGATCGTGGCAGCTGGCTTCATCCTCGTCTGCGCGGTGTGCGTCTTCGCCGCCCCGACGAAAGACAGCTACGACGGCGTCACGCTCCCTGCCGGACTCACCCTCAGCGGCTTCGAGCAGTGGGCCACGGCGCACCCCGACGAGGTTCTCTGCAACTTCAGCTACTTCGGCAGCGCCGCCATGGCGGTGCCATCGAACTGCGCTGGCCCTGGCGGCTTCAAGGGCACTCCCCCGCCTCCGCCAACTGCCGCGAGCTTGCGGGCATCCGCAATCGTGGTCGCCCAGCAGAACTACCTGTCCTACACGAACACGTTCCTCAAGCCAGCGAACTCGCTCATGATCGCGACGGGACTGTGGCTCCTGCTCGAGGCGACGATCGGGTTCATCGTGGGGCTCGGCTTGAGCTCACTTCTCGGGCAGCGAACGATCGCCGTCGTGCTCATGATCGTCCTCGAGATCATCCTGACCCCGATCTTCTCGCGGAGCCGGATACCGCACCTGATCAACTTCCAGCGGGGCTTCGTGGGCCTCGCGATGGCACACATCGAACCGCCGGCGCTGCCGCTCGTGTTCGGTGGGGACATGAACGGCGGAGGGGCAGGAGCCCTGCGGCTCGTGCCAGAGTCGACCGAGGTCGCGATCATCGTGATCGTCGCGTGGCTGGTGTTCTGGACGGTCATCGGCGGCTGGCGCATGATGACGCGCGACGCGTAGAGACTAAAGACTCGCTCCTGTTCATCGCTGGGGCGAGCATCGGTGCCGAGCTTCGCGAACCCCCGTGTTCAACTCGTGGACATTTGCTCCCGCTCATTTCCGAAGCGCCCGTAATGTCGGCTTATGGCACTCACTCCCTCTTTGATGTTCACGGGACAGGCCGAGGAGGCCATGCGCTTCTACGTGTCGACCTTTCCCGACGCCGAGATACTTCACCTCGACCGCTACGGACCAGACGACCCGGGCAGAGAAGGCACCGTCAAGGGCGCCACCTTTCGGATCTCCGACCAGACGCTCCGCTGCGTCGACAGCCCGGATGTACACGCCTTCGGGTTCACTCCTGCAGTGTCATTCTTCTTCGACTGCCAGGACGAGGCGGCCTTCAACGCCCTGTTCAATCGGCTCTCCGGTCAGGGGAGCGTCTTCATGCCACCAGATCGGTATCCCTTCGCCCGGAGGTTTGCATGGCTCAGCGACCGCTTCGGCGTCTCCTGGCAGCTCAGTGTGGCCCATGAGTAGCGAACAACCCGCCAAAGAGCACGTGCCAGCCGCCAAGTACTTGCCCTCGCGAGCGCCAGACTTCGCTCATCTCCGAAGACCGGCTAAGGGATCAGGACGCCGGCATGGCACGGTTGAACGCGACCATCGCCGAACACAGAACACGTGTCATCTCACTGACAGGCCGTCTCGACTACCGAGGCACTGCCTGGCGCCATGACCGGTCAGTGCGGAAGGCCGGACACCCGTGAGTACCGATCGAGGAACGTTCCCACGTCGACGAGATCAAGCGGCCTCGAGAACAGGTAACCCTGACCGATGTCGACATCCTCGATCTGCAGTCTGAGACGCTGATCGTCATCTTCGATGCCCTCGGCAACGGTCTGGAGGTTGAGAGCCTTGCCCAGTTGCACAAGCGCATGGACGAGCGCAGGCGCCTCCGTTGAATTGGAGAGCCCCGACACGAATGCCCGATCGATCTTGACCACGTCCATTGGGAACTGGCGGAGATAGGCCAACGATGAGTAGCCGGTTCCGAAGTCGTCGACCGCGAGCCGGACGCCTCGAGACTTGAGGGCCTTGAGCCGCGAGATCGTCTCGCCCCCGTTCTGCATGAGCATCGTCTCGGTGAACTCCAGGGTAAGCATCGAGGGCTCGAGCCCGCTCAACGACAACGCCTCTTCGACCTCAAGGACGAATTCGGGACGACCAAGCTGCAGGATGGACACGTTGACTGAGATGGTGAATCGATGTCCCTGTCCTTGCCACACGGCACCCTGGCGACACGCGGTGTTGAGGACCCATGTCCCGACTGAGATGATCAAGCCGCTTGATTCGAGCTCGGGAATGAAGTCGTCGGGCATGACGATGCCGCGCTCAGGGTGCCGCCAGCGCAACAGCGCTTCGACGCCAGTCAGGGCATTCGACTGGAGATCGATGGTCGGTTGATAGACGAGGAAGAACTGGTCGGCCCCCAGAGCTTGGCGCAGATCAGCCGCGAGTGACCGCTGACCCTCCGCGGCTTCCTGCATCTTCTGGTTGAACGCGATCGCGCACCGCTTCCCGTGCGCCTTCGCGCGATAGAGAGCCGTGTCAGCATCTCGGAGCATCTCCTCGGCCGTCGAGCGATCCCCTTCAGCGATGCCAATGCTTGCCGACACCGACAACGGCTGGTCGTTGTCGGCTATGTGCAACGGTGCCCGCAGCGCGGCCAAGATCCGCTCTGCGACCTGTTGGGCGCCGCCGCGCAACGCGTCGCCCTCGACGAGGAGGACGAACTCGTCCCCACCGAGTCGACCGACGGTGTCCTCTTCTCGTACCTCGGCAGCGAGCCTCGATGCGACGGCGACGAGGACCTGGTCACCCACCGCGTGCCCGTAGGTGTCATTGATGACCTTGAAGTCGTCGATATCCAGGAACATCAGCGCAGCGGGCACGTGGTTCCTGCGAGCACGCGCGAGCATCAGCGTCGCACGGTCAAGTAGCAGCGTCCGGTTCGGCTGTCCGGTCAACGGGTCGTGCAAGGCAAGGAATCGAAGCTCGGCGGTCCGCTCGTGCACGAGCTTCACCGCTCGTGCCCGCCCCGTGCCCAGGATGAAGAGCATGCCGGCCAGCAAGAGGCTCACCGCGATACCACCGAAGAGCAGCGCAAGCGCCGCGCTGTCGTCGATGATCCTGCCACCGACCGTGGGCGTCGAGATCTTGACCATCCAGCCGTTGTGGAGGTTGACCGTGCTCATGAAGGCATGGACGAACTGCTCGCCACCACGAAATTGGACCAGCGACGCCCCTGGCGCCCGGTATTGCAGCGCGACCTCGGTGTTGGGATGCCCCACCAGCGCTGAGTTGACGTCGCTGGAGGTGTTGAAGAGCACCCCGATGAAGCCGATGAACGCAGACTTCCGCGCCGCGATCGACGATGGCACGTCGCCTCCCCGGTAAAGCGGCACGCTGATCGTGAGCAGCTTCGCGCCCAAGAACTGGGCGGGGGCGAAGGTCGGAACTCCTGAGAACTTCACGCTCTGCAGGTTCACGCCAGAGATCGCCCTGCAGATGTCGAGGCCTCGAGGCAACTGCAGGCCACGGTCGCGCAACAGCAGCATCGTGGGAAGGCAGTAGTACGGCCGGTTGCCCGGCGGGAAGGGAGCGATTGACGTGGACGACCCCGAGGTCGTCATCCAAGGAATGGGGTAACGGGCGGCGAAGGCGCCAAGGTCGGCCTTCGGCACGACCTGGATCGAGCCAATCCCGAAAAGCTCGGGATAGCGCGCCATGACATCGAAGTTCTCTGCCCACTTCACAAATCGCGCTTGCGTGGCAGCCGGGTTGTCGACCTGGAACAATTGGGCCGAAGCGACGAGATCACTCTCGTGCAAAAGCGAGAGCCCCAACGTCTCTGCGATCTGCACTGCCGCGACCTTGGATGCGTTCTCGGACGTCGTCCGCGCCTGGCGAGCGATCCCATCAGATGCAGCAACCGAGCCAGCCACGCCGAGGACCGTGATGAGGACAGCAAGCGTCCCCCAGGTCCTGGAACCGACCGCCCGCCTCTTGGCGACCGAGGAGTGATGCGCGTGCCGCTTGAATCCGAAGTGCGCGAATCGCGGCATCGCTTTCATCGACCGACCGCCGCGGTGTAGACAACAACGTTCGAGAGATAGCTTCCCGTCGAATGGTCGAAGACGCCGCCGCACGTGACCAGCTGTAGGGCAGCGTAGGAACGATTTCCGTACACGAGGCGCGCGGGGAAGTGCGCCTTCAGGTAGATGGCGATCCCGATGACGGCGAAGTGTGCCGTTGCGCCATCGGCCAGCCTCACGACAACGCGGTCCCCCACCACGAGGTTGCGGAGCTCGAAGAACACCGCTGGACCACGGAACGAGTCGACGTGGCCAAGGATGACGGCCGTGCCCAGCTGTCCGGGCGACGCGCCGAATCGGTACCAGCCAGGCTGGTTGAAGTCTGTGGGTACCGCGACGGTCCCATCGGCGTTGAGACCGAGCGAAGACAACGGCACCGAAAGGCCCAGGGCGGGGATGAGCAGGTGAATCGGCCTCGAGCGCACCAGGCCAACCTCATGGGCGGTCCGGGCAGGCGCGGTACGGCCGACGAGCGGCGCGGCTGCTGGGCCCACGCCTGAAGTCCGTAGGCCCAACGAGATTGCAAGTGCACCGATGAGAGCCAGCCCGATGGCGAGGCTCCACAAGAGCATTGTGCTGGGCCCTCCATGACGGAGCGCCCGAAGGTTGGTCACCCCGTTCCGGTGGATCCCGCAGAGTCTGCTACCTGTGCGAGCGACCGACGTCGGCGGACAACCACGCCGCCGACCATGAGGGCGCCGAAGAGCATCGCGATGCCAGCACCGAGTTGGTCGACGCTCATGTCACGCGTTGCCCCACCGCTACCGGTGCCCGGCGATCCCAGCGGAATCTTGCCGGACGGTGTCGTCGAGCTGGAGCCAGGCTTGTTTCCTTTGGTCCCTGTGCTCCCGACAGGCGTCTTAGCGGGTGGCGTCGGCGTGGGCTTCTTGGTAGGAGGCTTCTTGGTCGGAGGCTTCTTTGTTGGAGGTGGCGTCGTCGTAACCGGTGTTGCAGCACAGGTAGAGGGGGCGATCGTGTCGGACTGAAGGGTGACTGCACCATTGCGGGCGAGCACCCGGCCGTGAACCGTCACGCCGGTGTTCAGCGTCGCCGAGGTCAGGGCCATGATCGTCCCTGTGAAGTTCGAGTAAGTCCCGATTGTTGCGGAGCTCCCTACTTGCCAGAACACGTTGCACGCTTGCGCGCCATTCTCGAGCTGGACCGTACTGTTGGATGCCGTGATCAGTGTGGACCCGGCCTGGAAGATGAAGATCGCCCCGGCGTCGCCGTGCCCGTTGAGCGTCACCGTGCCGGTCAGCCCCATGCTGGAGCTGGCTCGGTACACGCCAGGTGCCAGTGTTCTTCCACCGAGGTCTGCCCCGACAACGACGAATGGCGTCCTGCCTGCCGCGTCGAGATAGCCCGTCGTCAGGTCTGCCTTCGCCTGACGCGCCTTGGCGTTTGCTGCATAGGTGCTGCCATTCGACACATGCCCCGGCGGGAAGCCGGTCACGGCGGTGCCGGGGGCAAGTCCAAGGCTCCCCTCGATGGAGGACGGACCCGTGTTGGTCACGGTTGATCCTGCAAGGACTGCGAACGCTGCGGCCGTGCCGAGCTGCACCGTCGGCTGCGCTGCGGACGCGATGGCGGACTCGCCGAGGATTGAAGCGGTGACGAGGCAGAACGCCGAAGCGGCGGCGATCGCCACTGACCGCCTCGAGTGACGGGGTCGCCACGTCCGAGAGCGTTCGTTCCTGAGACTCGACACACTCGTCTTTGTGCGCGCTCCGACCAACCGCTTGGAAATATGCATCGTGAGCTCCCTTTGGAGCACGGAGATTGAGCGGCAGCTGGAGCAGATGTCACTATCCGAGCTGGTACCGACCGTATGCAGGAGAAAGCGTTACCCGCACTCCATGGCAACAACGTCACCGCAACGAACTGCGACCTCGCTCGCAGAGGCGCATCCCACCACGTTCCCGAGCGCGTGCTGCAAGCCGTGACCGTGACTGCGGCAAATGGTGCCAGCACGCACGGCGCGGTCTGGCCGCGAATGCTGGTTTCGAGCCTGAAGTGGTGCTCCCGTAGCGCTTGTCACAATTGCCTGGCAACACCTAGCCACGCGGCGCACAAGGTCTCGTTGGATCCTCTTGAATTACGGTATTCCACTGATCTTCTATTGATCGAATCAGTACGATCGATCGTCGTGACTACATCCGTGTCCGACGCCAAGGGCGACGTCCGGTCGACTTCACTTGGCTGCGACCTCGATTCGATTGTTCAAGGAGCAGGCTCCTCGCTCCTCCCTGGGGAAGGAGCGCCGTCCCTCGTTGGAGGGGAGCGGGCATTCTGGTCTCTCTACCTACGGCTTGGGATCGTGGTGCTCATTGCAGAGTCAGCTGCGATCCTCGGTTACTTCGTCCTCACTACGCACCTCGAGAACCGTGACCTGCTGATGTCGATTGCTTCCGCGAGCGTCCTTGTCGCCCTCGGGTTGTTCTTCTTCGTTGGTCGGATGAATGACCCGAAGATCCGAGTGTCCCTCTCAATGCTCATTGTGCTTGTGAGCGGAGTGTTATTGACGATCTCCTGCGTTCTCGGACAAGGCGTCGACAGCCCGCTTGTGCCGTTCCTGCTGGTCCCGATGGTCGCAGCCGTCCTCGCCCTTCCTCCAACCGCGGTCATGATCACCGGCATCTCGACCATCGCTGAACTCGTCGTCATCACGATGACGGGCACGGATGTCCAGCTTCAGGCAGGAAAGGTTCTGCTTCTCTTCTCACTCGTGTGCGGGATTCTGGCTCTGGCGGTCGGGTCAGCGCTTGCGCGCGAACGACTCCAACGAGAAGAGGACTCCCTGCTCCACGAGCTCTCGCGGCTTTCGGAGACTGATTCACTGACCGGCTGTCTCAATCACGGGGCCTTCTACCGCCGTCTCCAGGATGAGATCGACCGCGCTCTGCGGTACCAAGGGAGCCTGTCGCTCATCGTTGGCGATGTGGATCTCTTCAAAGGCTTCAACGACTCCAAGGGCCACCTTGCCGGCGACAGCGCGCTGACGAAGATCGGGGCGACGCTCAAGAACTCCACGAGGAGCTCGGATCTCGTCGCACGAATCGGGGGTGACGAGTTCGCAATCATCCTGCCCGAGACCAATCTCAAGGCGGCACTGGTCCAGGCTCAGCGCGTGGCCCAGGCGCTTGCAGCTGAAGGCGACATCCACGTCACGCTGAGCCTTGGTGTCGCGTCCCTCGATACCTGCGAGCCGACCCTTCGGCGATTGTTCCGCGATGCCGATTCGGCGCTTTACGACGCCAAACGTGCCGGACGCGACCGCATCTATGCAGCCAACGACCCTTCTGGGAATCACGATGGCGAGGACCTCGAGCTCGTCGAGCACCAGCTGACCGCAGTCCAGCGTGAGGCGGACGAGACCCGGACGATTCTCGAGGCGCTGGTTGACGCCGCACCGGTCGGGCTGGGGTTCGTCGACGGGGACAATCGAATCCTTCGCATCAATGCCGCGCTGTCCGAGATCGAAGGCCGGACCGCGTCATCGATGATCGGTCAGTCCGTGGCTGAGGCGTTCCCGGACTTCTGGCCCGTCCTCGAGCCTCTCGCCATCAGAGTGCTCGAGGAAGAAAGAACCGTCGTCGAGGACGTGGTCCCGGGCACCTCTGCGAAGTATCCCGGCGAGCTGCGCTACTGGCACGCCACCTTGTTCCCTGTCCGAACTGACGATGAGATAATTGGTGTGGGATCGGTGGTGCTCGATGTCACTGACGCGAAGCGCGCCGAGGACGCGCAACGGCAGTTGACCTCGAGCGTCGTGAGCGCACTCGCCGCGACCTCTGAGATCCGAGATCCCTACACCGCGGGCCACCAAGAGCGCGTATCGGAAATCGCCTCGAAGATCGCGACGGCGCTCGGCCACAGCGATGAGACGGTGGAGGAGATCCGCCTCGCAGCCAGGATCCACGACATCGGCAAGGTCGGCATCCCGACTGCGATACTCGCTCGTCCCGGACCGTTGAGCGAGGCCGAGTTTGCACTGGTCCGAACCCACGCACAGATCGGATTCGAGCTCCTCTCGAGCGTCCACATTCCAGATCGTGTCGCTGAGATCGTTCATCATCATCATGAGCGCCTCGACGGCACCGGCTATCCCGATGGGTTGCACGGTGACGAGGTCAGTTTGGGCGTCCGGATCCTGGGCGTCGCTGACGTCGCAGAGGCGATCGCCGCGCGGCGGCCGTATCGGGGCGGGTCGGGCGTCGAAGCTGCCGTATTGGCCCTCAAGGACGGTTCGGGGACGCTCTACGATCCCGAAGTGGTGACGGCAATCATCTCACTCCTTGATGAGGGCGCGATCGAACTCGTTGATGGCCGATATTCCCACGACTCAATGACTCACGTCGCTGAGATCTCGCCAAGACCTCGGCACTCATGGTGACACGAGTCCTTCAATCGGAGTCGTGCGTGTTGAGACGTGCTCGACTGCCCTGACAGGCGCGGCGGTGTTCTCAGGCCGGTGCGCCAACAGCCACAGCGCCACGTGCGCGATGGTCAGCAGACCACGTCTTGTACCCGCCGTCGAGATTTCTCGCCGTGATCCCGAGCTCGCCGAGCAGTGTCGTCGCCGTATGACCCCGTTGACCCACCTCGCAGTAGATGAGGACCGGCCCACGTCCAATCTCCTCGAGACGGTCACGGAGCTCGTCGAGCGGGACGTTCGCAGAGCCTGGAATCGCACCGCGTGCGTGCTCATCGGATTCTCGCACGTCAATGAGTCGCCAGCCCTGGACGACGAGGTCCTCCACCTCATCGGGACGCACCACGTCGCACGCACCTGAAAGGACATTCTCCGCCATGTACCCGAGCAGGTTCACGGGATCCTTGGCCGAGGAGAAGGGAGGGGCATAGGCGAGCTCAAGGTCGGCCAGACGGTCCGCGGTGATCCCACCGGTCATTGCTGTTGCGATCACGTCGATCCGTTTGTCCACGCCTCCACGCCCGACGATCTGCGCACCCAGGATCGTCCCGTCGTCAGGGTCGAACAGCAGCTTCGCGGCCATGCGCGTCGCGCCCGGGTAGTACGTCGCGTGGTCAAATGGATGCGAGTGAATCGCTCGATAGCGACGACCCGCACCGCGAAGTCTGCGCTCATTCCACCCCGTCGTCGCCGCGACGAGGTCGAACACTTTGACGATGGCGGTGCCTAGGGAAGGGGATGCTCCGACTGCAAGGCCCGCCAGGTGGTCCGCGACACGCCGACCTTGGCGGTTCGCGACGTTCGCGAGCGCGATCAGCGACGTGGCACCAGAGACGGCATCGGGCTTCTCCACCGCGTCACCGACGGCGAACACGTCCGGGTCGCTCGTCTGGTTCACTTCGTTGACTGCGATTCCTCCTGTGCTGCCGATCTCGAGCCCGGCCAACTTGGCAAGCGAGATGTCAGGTCGCACGCCGATCGCCCCGACGACAAGCTCTGCGGCAAGCACACGCCCATCTGCAAGTGTGACTGACCGCTCCTCGATCGAGGCCACCGCAACGGAGACTTCGACCCGAACACCATGCGCCTCGAGCTCGTCAGCGACGAGGATCGCGAGCTCTGGGTCTAGCGGCGGCAGCACCTGTGGCAGTGCCTCGACAAGAGTGACCACGATGCCCTTGGCGACCAAGTTCTCTGCCATCTCAAGGCCGATGAAGCCCGCTCCGATCACGACCGCAGACGTTGGCCGCACGTCGACGTCGAGGTGGAGTCGCGCCGCGTCCTCCACGGTTCGAAGCGTCCTCACCCTGTCGTACCCCGGGATTGGCGGCCGGACCGGGACGGCGCCCATGGAGAGCACCAATTGGTCGTACGGGACCTCTGACTCAGCGCCGGAGAGGGTCGATCGGATCCTGACGGCGTGTCGCCCCCGATCGATGGCAATGACCTCGGTGTCGACCCGCACGTCGAGCCGGAATCTGTCGAAGAGCTGCTCGGGCGTTTGCAGCGTCAGGTCGTCTTCCGCCTCGATCAGACCTCCGACGTAGTACGGAAGCCCGCAGTTGGCGAACGAGACGTGCCCAGAGCGCTCGAGCACGACGATGACGACATCCGAGTCGAGGCGTCGCAGACGAGTAGCCGTCGACATGCCACCCGCCACGCCGCCGATGATCACGACTCGGCGGAGTCGATCGAGTGCACGGTCCCCGCTCGTGGCCCTCGCGGGATCATCAGCCCCAGCGCTGGTGCGTGGCGTCAGCACTGGTGTGTTCCCTCCCGATAAAGAAGGTTCAATGTCGCCGACCTGACCGAAGTCTGTCGACCCGTGGTCGACCGCCGCTCCACCTGAACCATGTGGTGGTCATTGGCCTCGAATGCACTGGTCGAGATGAGGAACGTGAACATGGCCATCGAACCGCTCGGCGTTGGCGAGAATGTGACTCTTCCCGGCTGGAGGATCGGGCCGCCATCCATGTGCACCTGCAGGTCCATGGGGGACCCGACACCATTCACACTGACCATCGCTGCCACCTCGCCGGTGGAGCACACGGTGGATTGCAAGCCGGTCAACGGGCGGAAGGTCGTGGCCGTGGTCGCGACGGCACCAGTCCGCCAATAGCCCGCCTCTCGGTTCGGGCTCGTGCTCATCGATCCTGCGTGGACACGCGCAATCCGGACGACGCGAGTGCAAGAGCGGGGATGAAGATGGCAGCCGCGCAGATTCCGCCAACGACCGCAAGATGCTTCTTCATCAGAACTCCTCCGGACGTGCGCCGTTGTCAACGCACCACGGTTTCCAGTTTCGGGGCTCCGGAACCCGCTGTACTAGGGACAAAGGCCCTATTCGGCCGTCGGCCGCACGGGAGTCGTTGTTGCATTGTGCGCCGTCCGGCGGCGAAGCTCCGATCGAGGGCCTTTTGAGTGGAGTTCGCCGGACCATCGATGGTCGGATCACGCCACAACGGTCGCCCGATCGGCGGCGCTGTAGGGATTTTGTAGGGACGTGGAGCGGGGTGCCAGCCCAATACGGCCGCGCGCGGCGGTCAGAGACGTCAGCCCAAAAGGCGCTTCGAGATCACGACCCGCTGAATCTGATTCGTACCCTCGTAGATCTGGGTGGTCGATCACAATCATCCATTGCTCCCGAGAAGCCTGTCATTGCAGGCGATCGCGTCCGCTGCGTCTGTCCAGAACCATCCATTCCGCTCGAGTTGTAGGGATGAAGTAGGGATGGACTGAGGCATGACCGTACGTCCAAGCTTCCCATTCAAGATGCATCGAGCCCCCTGCTTGCAAATGAGGCCGGCCAGGACGGTTGCGGACGCTTGCGAACGAAAATGCCTGGTCACCCCGGAACGGTGTGGGATGGTGCATAAACGGTGCATAAACGGTGCATTGCTGTACGCCTAGTGGTGCGTCTGGGAATTGACTAAGGCGAGTGCTGCACGACCGCGGCGGACCTTCGCGATGATTTCCTCGGCGGTCTTCTTCCAGATGAACGGCTTGGGGTCCTCGTTCCAGCCTTCGGCCCAGATGCCGATCGCCTCTTCGAGCTGGTCGACGGAACAGAACGGGCCGTTCTTCAATCGTCGGTTGGTGAGCTGGGCGAACCAGCTCTCGACGAGATTCACCCACGACGAGCTCGTCGGTGTGAAGTGCAGGTGCCACCGCTTGCGCTTCGGGTGTGCGAGCCACTCGGCGACGAGCGCGGCCTTGTGCGCGGAGAGGTTGTCGAGCACGACGTGGATCTCGAGCCCCTTGGCCACGTGCAGGTCGATGAACCTGAAGAAGTTGACGACCTCTTTGGCCGAGTGCGCGTCCTTGGTGTCATAGAGCACCTGACCGGTCGCCGTGTTCATGGCGGCGAACAGGTCGGTCGTGCCGTGACGCTTGTAGTCGTGCGTCATGGTCGAGCCGCGTCCCTTCTTCATCGGCAGGCTCGGCTGGGTGCGGTCGAGTGCTTGGACCTGGGTCTTCTCGTCGAAGCTGAAGACAACGGCACGCTCTGGCGGATGCATGTAGAGCCCGACCACGTCGACGAGCTTGGCCTCGAAGTCCGGGTCCGTGGACACCTTGAAGGCGTCGGTCTTCCAAGGGCGAAGTCCGTGGTCCTTCCAGACGCGCGCGACGGTGTCGCGGCTGACGCCGACGACCGCGGCCAGCGACCGCGTGCTCCAGCACGTCGTGCCGTCGTCAGGGAGGGTGTTCATGGTGATCGCCACGATCTCGGCAACCGTCCCTTCGGGCAGTGATGGCTTGCGGCCACGACCCGGTGCCACGCGACCGATGCCGGCGATTCCCTGCTGGTCGAAGCGCTGGCGCCACGCCCGCACGGAGTTGGGGTTCACGCTGACTCGTCGCGCGATCTCGTTGTTCGCCACGCCGTCAGCGGCGAGCAGCAGCGCACGCGCGCACAGCACCGTGCGGTGCGCCATCGTGCGCGACCTCGCAAGGCGCTCGAGCGAGCGACGATCGTCGTCCGAAAGTGACAAGGGTGCTGCCGCCAAGGAGTGAGCCATGGACTCACTCTAGACCCCTTAGTTATTTCACTGACGGACCACTAGATCCATGAAAAGGTCACGAACCGTGCGACGTTACCTTGCGACGCGCACTTTTGGCAGCAGGCGAGCCACCAGATGAGTTATTCACAGAGACCGAGACGGCGTAGGCGCACCTGGCGCAGGGTCGAGGCAGCGTCGATGTTAGCCTGCGACTTCTTCCATGTCGAGACCGTCTTCCGTGTCGCCGAAAGATCTCCCACACGCTCGACGGGGTTGAGCCCTCGCCAACGCGAGAGGATGGGGCAAGACGCACACTCATCGTTGGCCTTCAAGAGCTCGGGCCACGTCGGGGCGCACGATGTCAACAACGGTCCAGCGGGAACGCCCGGTCGACCAGAGCAAGCGTGCGAATAGCTCCATCGGCGCCGAACCAAGGTCTCGATGCCTTCGGAGCTGCGACTCGGGCTGCACGAAGAATCTCGCTGGTCGATCCTTCGACAGATGGGATTCGCGGCACCCTCAGGCTCGAAGAAATTCGGTGCATGATCTCGTAGATCTGGACCCAAGGGGCTCGTGGTCATTAGTTAGTCAACCGCGCTATCTAGCAATCATTAACCCGATCGCGACGATGGAAATGGGCAGTCCTAGGACAATGCCGGCAACCTTGATCGCAGTTACCATTCGATCGAGTTGTGATCGATTGTATCGCTCGAGATGAGAAACCGATATGCGCTGAAGTCGCGTTCCGTTACGCATGCGTAAGACCCAGGCAGTAAAGTTCAATCGCTTTAGAATGTAACTCAACACCCAACTACCGCACATAGCGAACAGTCCTACGAGCAAGATCGCGATCATCTAATTCACCACTTCCACATTACGCCCGTATCGGCAATGTGAAATGCGTATCCTAGGAATAGGCTTGCATTCGGAGTGCCACCACCTCCAACTATCGATGAACCGAATGATCCTAAGCCGCCGTGCAAGACAGAGCCCCATATGAGTCCGTCGCCAACAACGAATCCGGGACCAACTACGCCTTCAACAGCCAACGCCCAACTATGAATAAAGTCGTTGACTGTTCTGGTAGATGGTGTCGTCTTAGACCATATCCATCCGGCTCCTCCTAGGAGATCACCTCCGGGCGTGGTGGCGCCAACCTCTGGCTCCATGAACATTCCTCCATGTCGCGCAAGGGTGAATACAATACCCCCACCAACGAAAACACCGCCGGTCAATGACAGAGAGAGCCAGTCAGGCCCTCTAAGCATATAGGAGATGCGAGCAATTGCTCTTAAGGATGCATTTGTAAATCCATACATATTGGCGAATACGCACTTACAGGATCGCGCCTTGTTGACTGCTCCAAGCAGTCTGACAAATGTTCCTTGAACAGCTCCAGCAGGATTCATCGCAATAGAGATAGCCGTCTTGATGAACGAGACTGTCATGTCAAAGGCGGATGACATTGCGTGATAGAAGGCGTCCCACTGTTCAGCTATCAGGCAGGGCAGATCCCACCAAGAGCAAAGACCGAAAACATCGGTTGCGTTTACGGGGTTATCGGTTGCATAGAGATATGGAGCGCTAGTCATGTCCAGTAGCGGGTCGACGCTTACGAACTGCCCAGCCGTTGGGTCGAGGTATCGATTGACCAGATATACGTACCCACTTGAATCCAGATAGCCCGCACCAAAACCAAAGGGGGTCGTCGAGTAGGAGTAGCCGCTCGATGGCGAAGTCAAACCACCGGAGACCGCGACTCCTCCGGACTGCGTGATAGGGCTTCCGTAGGCGTCGTAGTCAACATAAGCAACTAGAGACAGATTGTGGACCCCGGACCCACCCGTTACTTCTACAATGCCTCGTGTATTCTGATTGCCATCTTGAACGAGCATATCGACAATCGGCGTCGTTCCGTAAGGGGTGATCTGTATGGCTGGCGTGGTTGTATTCAGACCATAGATGTAGTCCGTTGACCCGGATGCGAGAAGCCTTTGCGTGAGTGCATCCCACGTAAATGTCGTTGTCGACCCTTGATAAACTGAACTTGACCTGAGTCCATCCCCGTCGTAAGAATATAGGGATGTCGTCGAAGTGGGTGATGAGGTAGAACAGGTGCTCCCGTTGGAGTTGACACAGATCAATTGTGAGGATGCTTGGTTCCACGCAAGTGAGCTTGGATTGCCACCGGTTGGAGGGACGACTGAGAGTCGATCTCCAGAGGGATTGTACGAATACGAAGTTGCTCCTGTGGGCGGGGTTCCACAGCTGTTTGAAGAGGAACTCGGGAGCGACCAACATAATTCCCCCGACTCACTGTAGGAGGCCGAAGCAAAGTTGGTGGTAGCTGTCGTCACACTGCCAGCGGATGAGTATGAATAGGACGGGCTTCCTGAACTCCCTACAATTGGACCCGAAGCCACTCTTGATGAACTGTCGTAGCTATAATTGTCAGCGGCCAGTGTCGTTGAACCAACCTTTGGAGTTGAAGTCAAGAGGTTCCCGTCCCCATCGCGAGTAAGCGCGAAATTCAGAAGGTTCGAAGATCCATTGTTGGTTGAGGTTCCAATCGAAGTCGATTGCCCATAGGAGTACCCATATTGTGTTGTGACTGCACTGGTTGCACTAGGTATCGCTAGTGGTATTGGTGAGGTCGGTGTACACGACGACCCGCTAGTTGAGCCAGTCGACACCCATGCGATGTTGCCTGCACAGTCGTAGGCATACGTCAGCGTCGTCCCCGCCCACGTGGCGATCGCGGACAATCGTCCCTGTGTATCATATGAGTATGTGACGTCACCGCTCGGAGGCGATGACGTCCCCGCGCCGGCTGTCGTGCAGGTATTGCTCGAAGCATTCCGGTAACTAAGACAGATGAGCTGACCGCTGCCATCATAGCCATAGGTAACGGTGTTACTGGCTCCGTCAACTTTCTTAGTGATTCGTCCGACTAGGTCGTAGTAGTAGTTGGTGGTCCCCGTCCCATCTACCATTGTCGCTCGAGTTCCGTCGTCATTAAATGTATAACTGGTTGAATGCGTAGCATCCGAATATGTGACTTGCGTGACTCGACCATCCGCATCAATGGTCTTGTAGATGGTATCCACGCATGTTGACGTGGTAAGCGGATTGCAGGTGCTCGGACTTCCACCTGGGCCAGTTACAGCAACGACGCTTCCCGAGGCGTCGTAATACGAGGTCACAACCGGGTAATTACCTGAGGCGTCTACCGGTTGGGTTTCCGTGAGGCGGTGACCGTTCTCGTCATAGGAGTAGTACGTGGTCAGAGAGCACGTGCTGGTTGACAGAGGATTGCATCCCGAAGTGTTGCCAGTTGCATAGGGATTCGACCCTGGGCCGGAAATGGCGATCAGATTGCCGGTTGCGTCATAGTAGTTCGTAGTCGTCATGGTGCCCGCACCTGTTGGCGGCAAATCGCATGACGGGATCCCAGACCCGGTCCAAGCCGTAGGCGTACTCCAGCACACCTTGCCGCTGGGCTCGAATGTGGTCGTTCCACCGATTGTGCTGGTCGAAGGAGCTGCAGTTTTCGTTTCTAAGAGGTTGCCATTGACGTCAAAGACGTTGGTTGAAGTTGCGACAGTCCCCGATGTGGTTGGCACTGTCCCGTTCGCGGCGGTCGCGTCGGGATTGAAGGTTGCGGTTGTGGAAGTCGTGGTCGACCCTGACTCGCCGCCCTTGGCCACGATCGCGACCGCCGCGAACG
>ODAK010001346.1_pt1 | contig 27051 bp, 26 predicted proteins | sample 1539591 | NCBI WGS metagenome assembly ODAK01 (sample SAMEA3539303, study PRJEB22396) | soil metagenome | biome: tundra; feature: field; material: soil | place: USA | collected 2010-05 | depth 0.15 m
ACGGGCCCGGGATCCGCGTCGCGTACCGCGTACGCGGTGAGCTGATCAGCTTTGGTGGTGAACTAAACCGGCTGGGCGACGGGGACGAGCACACGCTGGGCGAGATCGACTAGCCGGCTGGAGTAGCCCCACTCGTTGTCATACCAGGCCACGACCTTGACCTGGGTTCCGTCGATCACGGCGGTCAGACCCGCGTCGAAGATCGACGAATACGCGGATCCCACGATGTCGCTGGAGACGATCGGGTCATCTGTGTAGGCGAGGATGCCCTCCAGGCTGCCGACGTCGGCCAGGCGCGCGAACGCGGCGTTGATCTCCTCCGCGCTTGTCTGGCGCTCGGTCTCCACGGTCAGATCGACCAGCGAGCCCGTCGGCATCGGCACGCGAATCGCGAAGCCGTTCAGCCGCCCGGCGAGCTCCGGGATCACCAGACCGAGCGCCTTGGCGGCGCCGGTCGAGGTCGGGACGAGGTTGATCGCGGCCGACCGCGCCCGCCGTAGATCCTTGTGCGGCCCGTCGAGCAGATTCTGATCGGCGGTGTAGGCGTGGACGGTGGTCATCAGGCCGTGCCGGATCCCAGCCGTTTCGTGCAGCACCATGGCCACGGGGGCCAGGCAGTTCGTGGTGCAGGAGGCGTTGGAGATGATGTGATGGTGCTCGGGGTCATAGACCTCGTCGAAGTTGACGCCAAGCACGACCGTTGCGTCGGGCGGCTGATCCCCCTTGGCCGGGGCCGAGATGATCACCTTGCGCGCGCCGGCGTCAAGGTGCTGAGCAGCGGCTGCGCGCGTGCGGAAGCGTCCCGTGGACTCAATCACCACGTCCACGCTGAGCTCAGACCATGGCAGCGCCCGCGGGTCGGTCTCCGAGAGCACCCTGACCTCGGCGCCGTCGACCACGATGGCGCCCTTACGGGCCTCGACCTCGCCCCCAAACCGGCCGAAGACGGAGTCGTACTTGAGCAGGTGAGCGAGGGTCTCAGGGGTGACCAGGTCGTTCACGGCGACTACCTCGATGTCAGCGCCACGAGCGTGGGCTGAGCGCACGAAGCTGCGCCCGACTCGGCCGAATCCGTTGATCGCTACGCGTACTGGCATGAGAACCGTCCTCTTCTAACGCTTTGGATGATGCTTTCGGTGCATCGTGTCCCCATCGAAGCTACGCGCGTGCGTGGCGTCTGTAATCAGCAGCAAAGCGCGGTCCGAGTCAGTACTTGACCCCGACCCACGCTCAGGATCCATGACGAGTCCTCAGTTGCGAAGCGATGGCACCGGTACCGGTGGCGGAGCCGCCTCGACGCGCAGGCGCGCGTCGACGATCAGCGCGCCGTCGGGACGCGCGATCAGCGGGTTGCAGTCGAGCTCGATGATCTCCGGGTGAGCCTCGACCATCGCGCTGACACGGAGCAGCACATCCTCCACCGCGGCCACGTCACAGGGTTCAGCGCCCCGGTAGCCGTCCAGCAGCGGAAATGTCTTCAGTGATCTGAGCATCTCATCCGCATCGAGGTCGGTGACCGGGGTGATCCGGACGGCCACGTCGCGTATCAGCTCGGCGCTGGTGCCTCCGGCGCCGCACGCCACGACCGGGCCGAAGCTCTGATCGTGCACGACGCCCACGATCAGCTCCACCCCATCAGGAGCCATCGGCTGCAGAATCAGGCCCTGCAAGCTGTGGCCGGCGGTTTCCACGGAGGTTCTAATGCGCTCCGCGGCGTCTCGCACCGCGTCGGCACCGTCGAGGTCGAGCACCACCCCGCCGGCGTCGGTCTTATGCAATAGCCCGGCGGCGATCGCCTTCAGGGCCACCGGTACCCCGAGCTCGGCCGCGGCGTCAGCGGCCTCCTGGCCATCCTTGACGAATCGCGTCACCGCCAGCGGCAGCCCGTAGCAGGCCAGGAGCTCGGCGACCCGCTCAGGGGGCAGCCAGCCGGAACCGCCCGCGAGCTGCCGGGAGATGATCGCCGCCGCGGCCTCAGGGCTGCATCCCGAGGCGTCGAAGGACTTGCCGTCGGGCCGGCTCCGCCAGCGACCGTGCCGGGCGGCGAGCGCAACCGCCCGCGCGGCATCCTCAGGGAACTGATAGCCGGGAACCTCGACGCGGTCGGAGCTCAGGTCCGGCGGCGGCCCCTCCTCGGTCATGAACACCGCGGCGATCGGGCAGTGCTCGGCGGCCTCGGCGACCTCACGGATCGCGAGCGCCACATCCTGAGCCTGGGTGACCAGCGGTGGCACGAAGATCACCAGGATCGCGTCACACGCGTCGGCTGCGACGAGTGCGAGCATCGTCCGGCGGTAGTCGTCGGCCGATGCGGAGGCGATCATGTCAATCGGGTTGCCGAGCGACGCCGTCTCCGGCAGGAACGACGCCAGCTCCGCCCTGACTTCCGGTGCGAGCTCGGGCACCTCCACCCCATTGGCCTGGCAGGCGTCGGCGCAGATGATCCCGGGGCCACCGGCGTTGGTCACGATCGCGATCCGGTCCCCGCGCGGGATCGGCTGCTTGGTCAGCAGCGCCGCCACGTTGAACAGCTCGGGCAGGGTGTCGGTCCGGATCACCCCGGCCTGATGGAACAGGGCGTCGACCGTCACATCGGACGCCGACAGCAGCGCACCGGTGTGCGATGAGGTCGCCCGCGCTCCGGCGGCCGAGCGGCCGCTCTTGACCGCGACGATCGGCAAGGTGCGGGACACGCGGCGCGCAATCCGCGCAAACTTGCGCGGATTACCAAACGATTCCAGGTACAGCAGGGCGACGTCGGTATGCGGATCCTGCTCCCAGTACTGGAGCAGGTCGTTGCCCGACAGATCGGACTTGTTGCCGACCGAGACGAACGAGGACAGGCCGACGCCCAGCCGTCTGGCGGCCTCGATGATCGCGATTCCCAGCCCGCCGCTCTGCGACATGAAGCCGACCCTTCCAGGGATCGCCTTCGGAGGGGCGAAGGTCGCGTTGAGTCGCACGTCGGGGGCGGTGTTGAGCACGCCGAGGCAGTTGGGCCCGACCATCCGCATCCCGGCATCACGGCAGACCTCTACCAGCTCTCGCTGGCGCTCGGCTCCCTCCCCACCGATCTCGCTGAAGCCGGCCGAGATGACCAGTAGCGCACGCACACCGATCGAGGCGCAGTCCCGGGCGGCCTGCACCGCCTGCTCGGCGGGCACAACTACGACGGCGAGGTCAACCGCCCCAGGGATCTGGGTGACCGAGCGGTAGGCCGGTAGGGACTGGACCACGTCGGCACGGTCGTTGACCGCGTAGACGGGTCCGTTGAACTCGCCGGCGATCAGGTTGTGCAAGACCGCGCCGCCAATCGTAGCCCGGCGCCGCGAGGCGCCGATCACCGCCACCGACCGCGGCGAGAGGAAAGCCTGCACGGCGGCGACCGCGGCCGTGCTCTCGCGCTCCTCAAAGCGGGCCAGCGCATGCGGCGAGAGCGAGGTCGGCAGCTCGATCTCGATCGAATCACGCGTCGAGTGCAGGTCGATGGGAAAACCGCTCTCACGGAAGACCTCGATCATCCGGTGGTTGGCCGGCAGGACCTCCGCGCTGAAGGTGCTGATCCCGTGCTGTTCGGCGATCTCGGCCAGGTGGGCAAGCAGGATCGTCGAGATCCCGCGTCCCTGCCACGAGTCGTCGACCAAAAAGGCAACCTCGGCGCGCTCGGCATCGATCCGCACATAGGCCGCGTGGGCGATCACTCTCAGCGGCGCGCCGGTCTCGGCGATCAGCGCAAAACGATCGGCATAGTCGACGTCGAGCGACCACTTGGTCGCCCATTCAAGGTTGGCGGCGCCGAAGAAGCGAAATCCGATCGATTCCTGGGAGAGCCCCCCGAGAAAGGCCCTGATCGCGCTTTCGTCGTCGGCCCGGACGGGACGCACGCGCAGCGTCGAACCGTCACGCAGGACGATGTCCGCTTCCCGTTCACCGGGATAACCGAAGCTCGGGGCGGCCGCAGCGCTCATCGACCACAGTATCGGGCTCGCCCGGAGGCTCGGTATCCGTAGTTCGTACGACTCGGCCGGCGTAAGTCCCGCACAAGGCCCGCACGGCGCGCGACCTGCGTTCTAAGTACCGACCGCCCCTCGTGCCAAGCGCGGATTTCAGACGCGGCCCAGAGCCCTAGGCTCACGGGCATGACCGTCCGCGCCACCCCCCCAGCCGACACAGCGTCGCTGGAGATCAGGCCGATCCGACCCGGGGACAAGGAGCCGCTCAACCGGGGCTTTGAGCAGCTCAGCGAGCGCTCACGCTACCGCCGCTTTCTGGCGCCGCACGGCCGCCTGTCATCAGCCGAGCTGCGCTACCTGACCGAGGTCGATCACCACGATCATGAGGCGCTGGTGGCCGTGGAGCCCGGCACGGGACGCGGCGTCGGCGTCGCGCGCTACATACGCTCCACCGAGGATCCCACGGCCGCCGAACTGGCGGTCGCGGTCATCGACGACTGGCAGGAGCAGGGTGTCGGAACCCGGCTGACCGCCGCGCTCGCCGACCGCGCGCGCCATGAGGGGATCAAGCGCTTCACCGCGCTGGTGCTGGCCGAGAACGAGCTGATGCTCAACCTGCTGGATGACTTGGGTCGCGTGCGCGTCGTGCACACAGAGAAGGGCACCGTTGAGCTGACGATCGATCTTCCTGAGCGCGGACTCGGACGCCTACCACAGCTGCTGCGGGCGATCGCGCGCGGAGACCTCCACGCGCTGGCCCGCGGTGGTCGGACAAGCGACTGATCCGGCCGCCGGCATCCGTGAGCGCGGACCAGCAATCCGCACAGCAGGAGCTGGGGCAGGATCGCCGCCGTGCGCGCAGGTCACGCGCGACGATCGCCGCGGTCACTGCCGGACGGGGTGAGGTAAGGCGCCAGGTAGTGGGCATCGATCTTGTTCACGGGCGCCCAGGTCGGCGCTTCGGTGATCTGCGAGTTGAAGCCATGGCCCCCGGTGACCCGGGCGCTCAGATAGCGGGGCTTGTTGCCGGTCATCAGCACCCCGCGGATCACCGGGTGAAATGGCGTCGGCGTCACCGGGGCGCCCGCCAGCGCCGCGATGGCGCGGGCGGCGGTATCGGCCTGCTGAGCCGCGGCGCCGCCGAACTTGATCACGAAATCGGTCGCGTCACCGGCGGCGTAGATGCGCTCCACCCCACGGACCTGGCAGTGCGGGTCGATCGGGATGAACCCGTTCAGGCCACCGGGGATCCCGCGCACCTGTGGTCCCACCAGCTCCGGCGCGGCCACGATCCGATCAACCTGGAGCTCGCGCGGCCGATGATCGGCGGACCGGCGCTCCCGCGCCGACCCGGCCCGCGTGATCACAATCTGTCCGCTGCGGGGCACATCGCAGTCGGTGGCGGGAATCAACTCGACGCCGGCCTGGTCCAGCAGCGCCGAGACGCCCTGGCTGGCCCCGGCTCCAAAGATCTCCAGCGGAGTCTGCTCGGGCGTGAGCAGCGTAATGGCGAGCTCGACGTTCATCTCCGCCGCGCGCGCCGCGGTCATCAGGGCGAGCTCGTAGATCGGCAGCGGCCATGCGCGGCGGCCTGGCACGATGAACGCCAGGCTCTTCACATAGCCCTCCTCCACGTCCTGGACCAGCCCGTGAAGCTGCTCATCCAGAGCCCGGTCGTCGATCGTGATCGCATGCTGAAACCGTGGTCGGACGTTCGCCCCCAGGCACAGGATCAGCGCGTCGTAATACAGCGGGCGGCCTGACTGCATGTGCGCGGTCCGGGAGTTCCGGTCCACCCAGGCGAAGCTGTCCTTGACCAGGTCTATCCCGTGCTCCTCGGCGATTCGGTCAAGCCGGATCCGGGCTGCCTTGGCGTGCCCGAACGGCTCGCCGACGGTCATCGGCCGGTAGACGAGCTCATCGTTGGGGGCCACCAGCGTGATGTCCACCCGGTCACCGGCGAGATCGCGCAGCGCCAGCGCGGCCTCGGCGCCGGCGACACCGCCGCCGGCGATCACCACAGCGAACGCGGCCGATGAAGGCGTGTCGTCGCTGGTCACGGCCAAGCGTCCGCCAAAAGCCGCGATAGTGATGCTCGATTAACCATGACACCAACGCTAGGGTCGCCTTTCTGCCGCGCCATCCGCAGCGTTCCGCTGCGGCGACGTGGCCTTCTACGGATGCGATCGGCTCGATCGCCGGATCCGCGACCGGTAGCGTTGAAGTTAGGCCCACGACTAAATTACTGACGGCTTGTCCTGCCACTGATTTCGTCGCGAGCCCTAATGCCACCGAGTCCACGTCCCCAGATCTCCGCTGCCGATCCGGATCAGGTCCGCGCCGCCGTTGCCAGGATCTCCGCGGACGCCGCCGGCGAGCCCGGCGTGGACGTGCTCGAGACGCACATCTCCTACGTCTTCCTGACCCCCTCACGGGCCTACAAGCTGAAGAAGCCGCTGATACTGCCGTTCCTGGATTACGGCACGCCGCAACGCCGGCGGGCCCTGTGCTCAGAGGAGATCCGTCTAAACCAGCGCCTGGCCGGCGACCTTTACATCGGCGTGCTGGCGCTGATCCAGCGGCCGGACGGGCTGGAGCTCGCCGACGAGGACCAACCTGACGCGATCGACTACGTGGTCGAGATGCGCCGCTATGACGAGCGTCAAACGCTGGCGGCGACGCTGGAGCGGGGCGAGCTCACCGACGGCGAGATCCGTGAGCTGGCCCGTGAGCTGGCCGGCTTTCACGCCCGCTGCCCCCCGGGCGACGACAGCCTCCGCCACGACGCCCAGGGCGTGGGGCGAGAGGTGCGACGCAACGTCGACGAGCTGCTGGGGATGGCCGGCTCACGGGCTCAGCGCCAGCGGATCCGCGCCCTGGACCGGACGATGAGCGCGTTGGTCGGCGCGCGCGAGGCGATGTTCGACGCTCGCTGTGCCGATGGCCGGACCAGGGAATGCCATGGCGACCTCCGTGCCGAGCACGTGGTGCTGGGGTCGCCGGTCAGGGTCGTCGACTGCGTCGAGTTCGATCTGGGCCTGCGCACGCTCGACGTCGCCGACGACCTGGCGTTCCTGGTCATGGACCTGACCCGGCTGGGCGGCGAGCGCTACGCCCGCGAGCTCATCACCGCCTACCGGCAAGCCGGCGGTGACTGCGGCGACGACAAGCTGCTGGCGTTCTTTGCCGTGCACCGCGCGCTGGTGCGAGCCAAGGTGATGCTGGTGCGGGCCGGACAACAGCCTCCGGAGAGTCCGGCGCGCGAGCAGGCGAGGACTGAGGCGCAGAACCTGCTGGCGCTGGCCGAACGGTTCGCATGGCGCACGCGGATGCCGCTGGCGATCGTCATCTGCGGTGTGCCGGCCAGTGGAAAATCGCATCTCGCCGACGCGCTTGCCGCCGTGTCGGAGCTGGGCTGGCTGCGCTCGGACCGTGTGCGTAAGGATCTGGCCGGCATCGGTCCCGGGCAGCGCGGGTCGCCCGAGCACTACGGCGAGAGGTTCAACCGGGCCACCTACGCCGAGCTCGGGCGCCTGGCCGCCAACCAGATCGCCAGCCGCAGCGCCACGATCGTCGATGCGACGTTTCGCCACCGCGCCGACCGCGATGCGTTCCGGGCATCGTTTGCCGGAGCGGCGCCACTGCTGTTCGTGCAATGCGTGTGCCCGGTCAGCGTCCTGGCGCACCGCGCCGCCGCGCGCCAGCGCGATCGCGCCGGCATCTCGGATGCATCGCCGGAGGTGGTGATGTCAGAGCGCGATCGGTTTGAGCCGCTGGACGAAGTGCCGGCCGCTGATCACCTTGTGCTGCGCAGCGACCTCGATCCAGACGCGATGCTGGCGCAGCTGAGCGCGACACTGGACCTGCGGGCCTAAACGTACCCGTCTACCTGGCTGAGGCGTCGCGCGCGCGGGGCACGACCAGCGTCGGGCAGGGGCGTCGTGCAGGAGCGCTTCGCCCGTGCCGCCGAGCAGCAGGCGGGCCACCGGACTGAGTTCGAGCTCCAGGATCGGGGGTGGTTGCGGTGCTCATATGCCTGAGACTAAGCTCGGTGTCACCACACCCGTAACCGTAGCCGTCCGCCGGCGGTGCGGTGAAACGTGCGGATGCCCTCGGATCGCAGAATCGCTGGACTCAGAGTGTGAATCGCCCCGAATCAGAACATCCCGTGCTGGTGTGCTTTGACGGCTCGCCCGACGCCGAGCACGCGATCGCCTACGCGGCGGGACTGCTCGGACCCTGCCCTGCGGTCGTGCTGACCGTGTGGGAGCCGCTGCCGGCCTGGGAGCCCTATGACCCGGGGGCCCTGATCAGCGCGGGCATCGCCACGGCCGGGGCCAGGACATTCGGGCTGGAGGAGATCGCGATTGATGTGGCGCGGGAGACGCTTGACCATGGGGTTGCGCTTGCGCAGGCGGCCGGCTTCGATGCCCGCGGACGCCTGGCCCACGGCAAGACCTGGCGGGCGATCTGCGAAACCGCCGACGAGCTTGGCGCGGATCCGATCGTCGTTGGAGCGCGCGGGCACTCCCGAATCGAGTCGGTCCTGCTCGGCAGCGTCTCGTTGGCGGTCGCCACGCACGCTGCGCGCCCGGTCCTGGTGGTTCGCCCCGACCGCGAGCATGAAGACGGTGGCAATGATCGGTGATCACCCGATGCTCTACATCCACCATCCAGCTTCACTGGAGCACGACCCCAGCGCGATCTCGCCCGAGCACCCCGACAATCCGCTGCGCGTCAGGCGAATTGAGGCGGCGATGGCTTCGGCGGGATGGCTCGGCTGCGAGCTCATGCAGGCGCCCGCGGCGTCGCCGGCCGAGCTCGGCCTCGTTCACACCCGCGGGCACGTCGACTCGATCCGGACGCTGTGCGAATCGGGAGGCGGGCAAATCGACAGCGACACCTACGTCGGTGAGGCGTCCTACCGTGCCGCGCTACACGCTGCCGGCGGCGCGTGCGCGATGGTTCGCGCGCTTGTCTCCGGCGAGGCCGAGAGCGCGTTCTGCGGGGTTCGCCCCGCGGGTCATCACGCCGGCCGGGAGCATGCGATGGGCTTTTGCCTGTTCAACAACGTGGCGATCGGCGCCGAACTGGCGATCCAGCAGCTGGGCCTGGCACGGGTGCTGATCCTCGACTGGGATGTTCACCACGGCAACGGCACCGCGGACATCTTTCGCTACCGCGACGACGTGCTGTTCGCCAGCATCCACCAGTCCGGGCTATACCCCGGCACCGGCGCGCTTTCGGACGTCGGCTCCGGCCGGGGATCCGGGTTCACAATCAATGTGCCGGTGCCGGCGGGAACCGACGAGGAGGTCTGGATCTCGGTGCTCGAGCACGTGATAGTCCCGGTCGGGCTCGAGTTCCGGCCCGAGCTAGTCCTGATCTCGGCCGGCTTTGACGCCCACCGCGCCGATCCGCTGGGCAGCTGCCGGCTGGAGGCGTCTTCGTTCGCTCAGCTCGCCGGTCACGTGCGTGAAATGGCCGACGAGGTGGGCGCGCCAGTCGGCGCCGTGCTCGAGGGGGGCTATGACCCCGACGCACTGGCGGAGTCGGTGCTGGCCACCGTATCGGCGCTGAGCGGCAAGGTTCCGGCCGACTCGATCGCCCCTGATCCGATCCACACCGCCCGGGTGGCTGCCCACGTCGGCCATTACTGGACGCTGTAGCCGCCCGCACGGCCGTTGGCGCTCTTTGGGGTGGTCACTCGCCCCTGGACGGCGCCACCCGCAGCGAGAATCCGCACAACGCCAGCGAGCCGACCGACACCAGGCTGGCCAGCACGGCGGTCACGATCATCCCGGCGCTGGGAACCGTCAGGGCGAAGAACTGTCGGGTCCCGGGCAACAGCAGCGCCACCACATATAGCCCGGCCAGCGCCAAGCACATCACGCCCACCAGCGTCGAGCGACGCAGTGAGCCCTCGGCCTCGAGCGCCATCACCAAGTACAGACCGCCGGCCACCAGGATCGTCACCGCCACCGTTCGTGCGTCAGCGATCGACAGATTCAGGTCGTGAACCGCGAACAGGTAGCCGGCCACCAGACCCGTTCCGAGCACGGCGCCGGCGGGAACCGCGAACCGAGCCACGTTGCGAGCGAATCGCTCCGGGCGCCATGGCCCGCTGCTCGGGGCCAGTGCCAGGAAGAACGTCGGGATCCCGATCGTCAGGCTGGCGGCAAGCGAGAAGTGGCGCGGCAGCAGCGGGTAGGCCTCCGAACTGGTCCCGATGGTCAGGATCAGGAAGGCCGCGAACGCCGACTTGGTCACGTAGAGCTTGGTCACCCGGGCCAGGTTGCGCAACGCCCGCCGCCCCTCGGCCACGAGCGGCGCCAAGCTGGCGAAGTCGCCGTTGATCAGCACCAGGTCTGAGACGCTGCGGGCCATCTGGGTGCCGCTGCCTTGCGCGATCGCCAGCCGCGCGCTCTTCAGCGCCGGCACGTCGTTGACGCCATCCCCCACCATCGCGACGTAGCGCTTCTGCTCGCGCAGCGCCTGCACGATGGCCTTTTTGCCCTCCGGCGAGATCCGCCCCACGACCGTAACCTCGCGCGCGAAGCGCAACCGCTCGCCTGGATCCGCGGGGATCTCGGCGCCGTCGGAGACCGAGCCGATCCGGATCCCGACGTCGTGGGCGATCGCCGCCACCGTCTGCGGCGCGTCGCCCGACAGGACCTTGATCTCGACCCCCTGCTGGTAGAGGAACGCGATCGCGTCACGCACGTTGGGCCGCAGCTGCTCGGCCAGCACGACCAGGCCCAGCGGCGTCAGATCGCCGGGAGGACGTTCACCCGGCTGCGCCGGCAGGGCACCGGCTGCCCGGGCGACGGCCAGCACTCGCCGCCCCTGGCGCTGGCGCTGATCGGCCGCGCCGGACAGTTGCCCGACCGGGAGCCGGCCGGGGGCCCCCAGATAGACGGCGCCACCCGGCAGCGCCACCGCACTCCATCGGCGACGACTGGAGAATGGGATCTCGCCGCTAAGTGGCTGGGGCTCGGCCGGAAAGGCGTCGGCGATCGCCTGCAGCGTGGCGTTTGGAGCCGAGGCGCTGGCCGAGGCCGTGCCGAGCACATCGCGCAGGCCTGCCTCGCTGGTTCCCGGCGCCGGCAGCAGCTCCACCACCCGCAACCGGGACTCGGTCAGGGTCCCGGTCTTGTCGATGCAGATCGTGTCGACCGACGCCAGTGACTCGATTGCGTTGAGCTGCTGGGCGAGCACTCCGCGCCGGGACATGCGCACCGCCGCCGCCGCGTAGGTCAGGCTGACGAGCACCATCAGCCCCTCAGGGATCAGGCTCACCACGCCGGCGGCCGAGGTCGACACCGCCGTGCGCAGCGCGACGTGCCGGTGGTAAAGGGAGAAGCCGAGCACCGCCCCGAGGCCGACCACCAGCGCCACCAGCGCGTACAGAAGGCGGTTGACCGCCCGCTCCAAGGGCGAGCGGGGGTGCCGGAACGAGCGCGCCTCGCCGGTCACCCTCGCCGCGAAGCTGTCCTCGCCGACCGCGGTCACCCCGTAGGAACCGGTTCCCTCGACCACGAACGCACCCGACCGGACCTCGTCGCCCGCGCTCCGGGCGGTGAGCTCGGACTCTCCGGTCAGAACCGACTCGTCCAGGCGCAGGTCACGGGCCTGCAGGACGACGCCGTCGGCGACCAGCTGATCGCCGGGCGCCAGCAACACGAGATCGTCGGTTACGACTTCTGAGACCGGCACCTGCCGCGTGGCCCCGTCGCGCCGGACGCTGGCGTGCGGAGCGACCAGCAGCGAGAGCCGGTCCAGCGCGCGCTTGGCCTTGACCTCCTGGGTGATGCCGACCACCGCGTTGGCCACGATGATGGCCAGAAACAGCGCATCGCGCCAGTCGCCGAACACCAGGGTCACAATGCCGAACGCGGCCAGAATCAGGTTGAAGACGGTCAGCACATTCGCGCGCACGATGCTCGCGTAGGAGCGGCTGGAATCCGACGAGGACGACCGCCCGCGCTGCGCCAGGCGGCCGGCGGCCTCGGCCTCGCTCAGCCCTGATCGCCGGGACGGCCCAGAACCCGGTAGCGCAGCCTGCGTGGCGAGCTCAGCCTCGATACCCACGATCCACACAGCGTGGCAGGCTCGGATGGTGGGCGTCATGCACTGGAGTAGGACCTACGGATCGACCCTGCGGTGTCACCGCGATGAACCGCCGCGCACAAGCGAGCAGGCTTTGCTCCACCACAAGCATCAGCCAAGGGAGATTCCCGTGTTCAAGAACATCGTCTGGGCGACTGACGGCTCAGAGCATTCTGACCGGGCGCTGCACTACGCCAAAGAGCTGGCCATGAGGGACGGCGCGAACCTACACGTGCTGCACGTGATCGAGCGGATCGCCGGCAGCCGCGCCGCCGGCTTGACCTGGCGGGCCGACGAGGATGAGGTCGAGGCCAAGGTCAAGGCCCAGATGGTGCAGCTGTCACAAGCGGGCGCCAAGGCTTCGCTGCTGATCACCTCCGGGCACGAAAGCCAGCCCGCACAGGACATCGCCGACGCGGCGCTCCAGGTGGGCGCCGACCTGATCGTGATCGGAACCCGGGGCCATTCGGCGATCGGCGGACTGCTGCTGGGCAGCGTAACCCAGCGTCTGCTTCATCAGGCCCCGTGTGCCGTCCTGGTGATTCCACCAATCCAGAGCCCGGTCGTCGAGGCGGAGGCCGCGGTGGCTGAGACTACGGCGCCCACCAGCGCGCTCAACCCGACCGGCGCCACCGCGTGAAGCCAAGTGCTCGCGCAGATAGATGCTCGGGCAGAGCCCTCGGTGCTAAGCGCGTGATCGCAGATAGGGTGCCAGGTAGAGCGCGGCGATCTTCGGCGGAGGCGGACCCTGCACGAGCTCGACGAGGTCTGACTGCACGCCGTGACCGCCGGTGATGTAGGCGCGTACATGGCGCGGAGTCTCGCCGGTCAGCAGCACGCCCTCGATCACCGGATGAAACGGCTGGGGTTGCAGTTGCGCGCCGGCGAGTGCGGCGATCGATTGCGCGGCCGCGTCCGCCTGCTGAGCGGCGATGCCGCCATACTTGATCGCGAAGTCCGTCACGTCGCCAGCCGCATAAACGCGCTCGGTGTCGCGCACACGGCTGTGATCATCAACCGGGATGAAGCCGTCGGAGTCGGCGGGCAGTCCCTTGACGTGCGGCCCGTGTAACGCCGGCATCGCGATCACCCGGTCGACCTCCAGCCGCCGATCGCCCGGTGTTATCTCGATCTTCCCCGTACTGGGCACCTCGCTGTAGGCCGAGGTGATCACCTCTACACCGCGCTCGGCGAGGATCTCCGAGACCGCTTGGCTGGCGCCTTCGCCGAAGATCGCCAGCGGCGAGTCCTCAGGGGTGAGGATCGTCGTGGCCAGCTTCACGTTCATGTCCTCCGCGCGGCCGGCGGCCATCAGAGCAAGCTCGTAGATCGGCAGCGGCCAGGTCATGGCAGCAGGCACGATCAGTGCCAACCTTTTGACGTAACCCTCCTCGATGTCCTGGATCAGACCGTGCAGCAGCTCGTCCAGCCGCTCGTCGTCGATCGTCACGGCATGCTCATAGCGCACCGAGATCCGGGCGCCGACACCCAGCACAAGCGCGTCATAGGGCAGCTGCAGGCCTGCCGCCGTGTGCACCAATCGATGTTCGGGATCGACGCGCGCCAGCGCATCGCTTACGAGCTCGGCGCCCGTGTCGGCCGCGATCTCAGACAGAGCCAGCCGCTGCGCGCGGGCGTAGGCGAAGGGCTCGCGCACCGTCATCGGCCGATAGACGAACTCCGGCGAGGGCGCCAGCAGGGTCAGCGAGATCTGCTCGCCCGCGAGATCGCTCAGCGCCAGCGCCGCCTCCAGACAGGCCACCCCACCACCGACGAGCAGGACCCGTAGGCGTTTGGATGACGGAGTCACAGTCATTGGTCTCAGCTTACTCAGCGTCGCTGTCAGTAGTTTCAGCTGTCCGAGTTTCTGCGGTCCGTAGTTTTCGCTTTCAACACGGGCAAACCACCCCGATGTTGGCCCTGAGGGCGCCAACGATCCTAGGGGCATGCTCGAATCTTCTCCCTCGACCGTCTCCATTGAGCACGTCCGTGCCGGTGACTGTATACACCACGGAATCCTCAGCGCCCCGGGCGAGGCCCCCCTCGGCGAGATCGCCGGCCTCATGGCCCGGCACCGTGTCCACGCGATCGCCATCACGCGTGGAGGCAGCTTGCGCCCCGTCGGAGTCATCTCAGATCTCGACGTGGCCGCAGCGCTTGCCATCGGCGCCGACGTGACGGCGGCCCAGGCCGCGGCCACCGAACACGTTTCGATCTCCGCCGAGCAGTCACTGCGCCATGCGGCGCAGTTAATGGCCGAGCACGGTGTCAGTCACCTGATCGTGCTCGACGCCGCCGGAGGCTATCCGGTCGGCGTCCTTTCCACTCTTGATATCGCGGTCGCCTCCGTGGGCCTGCCCACGGAGGACCAAGCGTCGTGACCACACTCGATCTGGCACGAAGCCAGTTCGGCGTCACCACGCTGTTTCACTTTGTCTTCGTCCCGATGTCGATCGGGCTGGCGTTCTTTGTCGCCGTCTGCCAGACGCTGCACTACCGCACCGGGCGCGATGTGTATCTGCGGATGACCCGGTTCTGGGGCAAGTTCCTGCTGATCTCAATGGCGATCGGCGTGGTGACCGGCATTGTGCAGGAGTTCCAGTTCGGGATGAACTGGGCACAGTATTCCCGCTACGTTGGTGACATCTTCGGGGCCCCCCTGGCGATGGAAGGACTGATCGCGTTCTTCCTGGAATCGACGTTCCTCGGCCTGTGGATCTTCGGCTGGGGGCGGCTGTCGCCCAAGCTGCACCTCACCTGCGCCTGGCTTGTCTCCTTCGGGACGATGCTGTCGGCCTATTTCATTCTCGCCGCCAACTCGTGGATGCAGCATCCGGTCGGCTACGCGGTCAACCACGTGACACATCGCGCCGAGCTGAAGAACATCTTCTCCGTGCTCACCAACTCCGCGGTGCTGCTGGCCTTCCCGCACACGATCCTCGCGGCCCTCCTGACCGGGGGCATGCTGGTGATCGCCGTCTGCGGCGTGCTGCTGCTGCGCGGGCGCCGGAGCGACGTCGTCACCCGCTCGCTGCGAATGGCACTGCCGCTGTCGCTGGTGGCGGTGCTGGCCACAATGGCGTTCGGCGACGGACAGGCCCGGCTGATGTACAAGCAGCAGCCGATGAAGATGGCCGCGGCCGAGGCGCTTTACAACACCACGAAGGCCGCACCGTTCTCGGTCTTCGCCACGAGCTCGCTCACTCGCCACCCCGCCCACCTCAGCAAGGACATCGCGATCCCACATGTGCTGTCGCTGATCGCGACGCTGTCCTGGAACGGCACCGTCAAGGGCATCAACCAGGTCAACGCGGCGGAGCAGAAGAAGTACGGCCCCGGTGACTACGTGCCGATCGTCGGCGTCACCTACTGGACCTTCCGGCTGATGATCGGCGCGGGCATCCTGATGGCGCTGATGTCGCTGGCCGGCCTGGTGCTGACGCGCCGCCGCAAGATCGAGTCCGCGAGATGGTTCCAGCGCGCCGCGATCGCGGGCATAGTCCTGCCGATCCTGGGCAACTGGACCGGCTGGATCTTCACCGAGATGGGCCGTCAACCGTGGGTTGTGTTCGGCTTGCTGAAGACCTCGCAGGCCAACTCGCCCAACGTCTCAAGCTTCGACATCGTGCTCACGCTGGCCGGCTACATCGTCATCTACGGCGTGCTGATCGTGATCGGCGGCTGGCTGATGCTCAGAGAGATCGGCAAGGGACCCGACGATGCCCCCGAGGTGGATGACAACGGCCTCCCGCCCGCCCCTACCGGGCGTCCAGAGCTCGTCCTCGCCTACTAACCGGAGTCGACCATGCCCTCGGACCCCAGCTTCCTCCAAGCCCTCTGGTTCATCCTGATCGGAATCCTGTGGACCGGCTACTTCGTGCTGGAGGGCTTTGACTTCGGTGTCGGCATGCTCGTCCGCGTGCTCGGCCGCGACGAAGTCGAGAAACGGATCATCATCCACACGATCGGACCGGTCTGGGACGGCAACGAGGTTTGGCTGCTGGTCGCCGGCGGGGCCACGTTCGCGGCCTTCCCCGGCTGGTACGCCAGCACCTTCTCCGGCTTCTACCTGGCCCTGTTCCTGGTGCTGGCGGCCCTGATCGTCCGCGGCGTGTCGTTCGAATTCTGGGGCAAGGTCCCCTCGGCGCGCTGGCGCAACAGCTGGGAGTGGGCGCTGGCGATCGCCAGCGGCGCAGCGGCGCTGCTGTTCGGCGTGGCCTGGGCGAACTTCGTCGGCGGCGTTCCGATGGGCGCCGGCCACGTGGTCCACGCCTCACTGCTGGATCTCCTCAACCCCTACGCGCTGCTCGGCGGACTTACCACGCTCAGCCTGTTCTTCACGCACGGCGCGATCTTCCTGACGCTGCGGACCAAGGACGACCTGCGCGAGCGGGCCGACCAGATCGCTCGCCGGGCGGCCCCGGTCGCCGCGCTGCTGACGATCGCGTTCCTGCTCTGGACCGTAATCGATCAGTCCTTCGCTGTGGGGGTCGTGATCCCCGCCCTCGCCGCCACGGCCGCGATCGCGCTGATCCCGGCGGCGCAGGCTCGCTCGGCCGGGCTCGCCTTCACCGCCAGTGCAGGAGCGATCGTGCTGCTGACCGTCGTGCTGCTGGCCGCGCTGTATCCCAACGCGCTGCCGTCAACCACCAGCCACGCCTATGACCTCACCCTGGTGGCGGCCTCCTCGACTCATTACACGCTGACGGTGATGACGGTGGTTGCGGTCATCTTCGTCCCGATCGTGCTCGCCTACCAGGCGTGGACCTATTGGGTCTTTCGCCATCGGCTCGGACGCGACGATTACGAGGGCCCGCCGAACCCGATCGACGTGCTGTCGCACACGGGCAAAGGCGTCAAAGGCGCGCCTCACCCGGCGGTGTCACCCGGTGACGGCTCCCCCGAGGTTTCCTGAGGTGGCTGGTCCGCTTGACCGCCGCCTAGCCGCAGAAAGCCGCGCGGCGCGCACGCACCTGGGCCTGGCGGCAGTTCTGGGAGCAGTGCAAGCCGGGCTGATCGTGGCTCAGGCGGTCCTGCTGGCGACCGTGATCGCGCGGGCTGCCCTGCACCGAGCCGGACTACGCTCGCTGCGCAGCGAGCTGATCGCGCTGGCGGCGGTGCTCTGCGCCCGAGCGCTGGTGAGTGCGGGGTTTGAGTTCTCCGGTCGCCTGGGCGCTACGCGGGTGATGTCCGAGCTGCGCGGGCGGCTGGTCGGCCACCTGCTGCTCCGCGCTCCGGGACAGCGTCCGCCCGGCGTTCGCACCGGCGAGCTGGCGGCCAGTGCCGTCACCGGAGTGGACGCGCTGGAGGCCTACTTTGCCGGCTATCTGCCGCAGCTGATGCTCGCCAGCATCGTGCCGGTCGTCGTGCTGATCTGGGTCGCGACGGTCGACCCCGTGTCGGCCGCGATCCTCGCCGTGTCGATCCCGATTCTGATCGGTTTCATGATCCTCGTCGGGAAGGGCACGCAGGCGCAGACCCGCAAGCGGATGGGGGCGCTTTCAACGCTGAGCGCGCACTTCCTCGACGTCGTCCGCGGCCTGGAGACGCTGCGGTCATATCGTCGTGAGGGCGCTCAGCAGCAGATCCTGGGTCAGGTGGGAGACCACTATCGGCGCGAGACGATGGCCACGCTGCGGATGGCGTTCATGTCCTCCCTGGTGCTCGAGCTGTGCGCGATGCTCGGCACCGCCGTCGTCGCAGCCACGATCGGCGTCGAGCTGACCACCGGCGTGATAACCCTGCAGGCTGGGCTGACAGTGCTGCTGCTCGCCCCTGAGCTGTACGGCCCGCTGCGTCAGGTGGGCCAGCAGTTCCACGCCAGCGCCGACGGCGTCGCGGCCGCCGAGCGGATCTTCGACACGCTCGCCCAACCGGCCGTCTGCGCAGCCGAGGCCGAGGTTCGGGTCCGCCCGCTGCCTGACCCGCGGTCGCAGGCGATCCGGCTGCACGGCGTGAGTTACGAGTATCCGGGGCGCGCCGGATTGGTGCTGCGGGATGTCGACCTGGACCTGGCCCCCGGCACGATGACCGCACTGGTCGGCGCCAGCGGTAGCGGTAAGAGCACGATCGCCCGCCTGCTGCTGCGCTTTGCCGATCCCAGCGGCGGAACGATCTGCTGCGGCGCCAGCGACATGCGGGAGCTGGAGGTGCCGCTTTGGCGCGAAAAGGTCGCCTGGGTGCCCCAGCACCCCACGCTGTTCACCGGTACGCTGGCCGACAACGTCCGCCTCGGAGCGCCTGATGCCAGCGACGATCAGGTCCTGGCGGCGCTGCGCGCGGCGGGTGCCCAGGGGCTGATCACGAGCCTGCCCGACGGACTGGCCACGGTGATCGGCGAGAGCGCCCGGCGCATATCCGCCGGCCAGCGCCAGCGCGTGGCGGTAGCGCGCGCGTTCCTGCGTGACGCTGCGCTGCTGATCCTCGATGAACCGACCGCCCACCTCGACCAGGACACCGCCGAGTCGGTCGGCGACGCGATCGAGCGCCTGGCGCGAGGTCGGACCACGCTGCTGATCGTCCACGACGAAGCACTCGCTCGCCGTGCCGATCAGATCTTCACGATCGCCGACGGCCAGATCATCTCGGCCATGCCCGGTGCTGGGCGCCGGGTCAGGGCCAAGCGCGACATGCCCGGCACGAGGCGGCTGCATCCGCAAACGGTCCCGGCATGAGAACGCTGCTTCGCGTCGGCCGCCCTCAGCAGGGTGAAACGGGGCGCCTGGCGCTCTCGGTCCTGCTCGCCGCCGGCGCCACCGGAGCCGCGATCGCGCTGCTGGCCACCTCCGGATATCTGATCTCCCGCGCCGCGCAGCGGCCGATGATCATCTCGCTCATGGTGACCATCGTCGCCATCCGAGCGTTCGGGATCACCCGCGCAACGCTGCGCTACGCCGAACGTCTGGCGTCCCATGACCTGGCCCTGCGCCAGCTGGCGCGGCTGCGGGTCCGCTTCTTCACCGCGCTGGCTCCGCTGGTGCCTGGGCAGCTGCGCGGCACCAGCCGCGGCGACCTGCTCGCCCGCTTCGTCGGCGATGTCGACACCCTCCAGGACGTGTACCTGCGGGTCCTGATCCCCACGCTGGTCGCGCTGGTGGTCACCCTCGGCGCGGCCGCCGCCGGCTGGCTGATGCTCGGCACCGTCGGACTGGCGCTGCTGCTGGCGCTGACCGTTACCGCTGTGCTGTCATCGTGGGCCAGCGCGACGGTGGCGGCGGCCAGTGGGCGCAACCAGGCACCGGCGCGCGCGGCGCTGACCGGCCAGCTGGTGGAGGCGATCGACGGTTCGGCGGAGCTCGCGCTGGCCGGACGCGCGCAGGAGCGGGTCACCGCGCTCGGGGCCATCGACGCCCGCCTGGCCCGCCTGGGGCGTCGCGACGCGCTCGCCGGCGCACTGGCCAGCGGCCTTCACTCGCTGCTGACCGGCATCGGGCTGCTGGCGCTGCTGTTGGTCGGGATCGGCGGCGTCCGTTCGGGCGACATGCCGGGTGTGCTGCTGGCCGCGACCGCGTTTCTGTTCCTGGGCGCCTGTGAGAGTGTCGCGCCGCTGCCCGCCGCCGCCCGTCGCGCCCGTTCGTGCGCGGCGGCGGCGTCAAGGCTGGAGGAGATTTGCCAGCAATGGCCAGCGGTGCTCGACCCGGCCGTAGCGCTGCACGCCTCGGGCGCCGGCGCACTCGCGCTGCGCGGCGTGACGATGAGCTACGGCAGCGATGAGGACACGGTGCTGGAGCGCGTCGATCTGCGCCTGCAAGCGGGTGAACGCGTCGCGCTAACCGGGCCCAGCGGCGCCGGTAAGACCACCCTCGCCGAGCTGCTGGTTCGCTTCCACGATCCCCAGCAGGGGACCGTCACGCTCGATGGGATCGACGCACGCGAGCTCGATCAGGACGAGCTGCGAGGCGCCGTGCTGCTCTGCGGCCAGGACGCACACCTGTTCAACACGACCGTCCGTGAGAACCTGCTGATCGCGCGTCGTGCCGCCACCGACGCCGAGATCTGGGGCGCTTTGGAGCTCGTGGAGCTCGACGGCTGGGCGGCGGGGCTGCCCGATCGTCTGGACACCCGCGTCGGCCAGCAGGGTGAGCTCGTCTCCGGCGGACAGCGCCAACGTCTGTCGCTGGCTCGCGCGCTGCTCTCCGACGCCCGGTTTCTGATCTTGGACGAGCCGGTGGCGCACCTCGATGCGCCACTGGCGCGCCGGGTGATCGCCCGCGTTCTGGCCGGGGCCGGCTCGCGCGGGGTGCTCGTGATCACCCACAGCAACCAGTCGCTTGAGGACTTCGACACCGTCCTGCGGCTTGACCGCGGACGCCTGACAGCGGCGCTTAGCGCGTCGCTCCAACCAGAGGAAGTGATGACATGGTCCTGATCTGTTATGACGGCTCGGCCGACGCCAAGGCGGCCATCGAGCAGGCCGGCGACTTTCTCGAGGGGCACCCCGCCACCGTGCTGACCGTCTGGGAGCCCTTCGTCGAGGCGCTGTCGCGGACGCCGGCCGCACTCGGGATGACGGTTGGGATCGGAAACGTCAATGAGATCGACAAGGCCACCCGGGAAAACGCCGAGCAGCTGGCCCGCGAAGGCGCGGAGCTCGCCTGCAACGCGGGGCTCAACGCGCAGCCGCGCGTCTGCGCTCGCGTCAGCTCGGTCGCCAACGCGATTCTCTGCGAGGCCGACGAGGTTGGGGCGAGCGCGATCGTGATCGGCTCACGGGGCCTGAGTGGCCTGAGCTCGCTGCTGGTGGGCAGCGTCTCGCACGCGATCATCCAGCACGCCGACCGTGCCGTGATCGTCGTCCCCTCCCCGCACGTCTCACTCGAGCGGCGTCACAAACGCCACTCGCACGCTGTCGCCTAGCGGCGGCCGGCTCAATCGACGAATCGCGCCAGGGCCTGGTGGCCGTCTGCGGTCACCGGCTCGCCGTGGGCGAGCAGCAGCAGCTCGAAATCGAGCCCCAGCAGGCGCCGGTAGGCGTCGCGCAGACGCCGCTTGGTCACCTCGGGCTCGTCCATCAACTCGTCGGGCACGAACGTCAGCTCGTCTCCACCACCCCACTTGACGATTCCGTCGGCGCACGCCAGCGCGCGGTAGGGCGTCAGGTACATCGCCGTCTCGTCCGGGCAGATCGCACCGATCTCATGCACGACGATTCCGCCCGGGAGCTCGTCGCCGAAGTCAAACGGCGTCACCGGGCCGCGACCCTCCAGCTCGTGCAGACCGTTTCTGATGCAGTGGACCTCGCAGCCGAAGGCTTGCTGCAGTTTCCAGGCGTGGCGGTCGTGATGGCGATTGGTGAGCACGGCGTGCTCTGGGGCGCCGTGCTGTGCGAACCACTCGATCCCCTGCGCCGGGAGCATCGGATCCAGCACCACCCGCTCGGGCTGGAGGTAGTAGGAGCTGACCTGCACGTTTATGTGCTCGTGGCGGGCGGTCCAGTGCCAGAGCCCAGGCGCGATCTCCTGCATGGGACCAGCCTATTGCACCGCCCTCCGATCGCGCTCGCGCGTGTCCGTGTGCGTCGGCGCGACGCGCCCGCGTAATTCTCCATTGATCGGTCAACTAGAATGTGAACATGGAACAGGTCGCCTCACCCCCGCTCGAGGGTGCCGCGCTGGAGGCGTGGCGCAGCTATTTGCAGAGTCACGCTTCGATCGTGCGCCTGCTTGACGCCGAGCTCGACGCCGATCACGGCATGACGACCCGCGATTACGAGGTGTTGCTGTACCTCGCGCAGGCCGATGATCGCCGGCTGCCGATGTCGGCGCTGGCCGAGAGCACGATGCTGACCCGCTCGGGGATCACCCGGCTGGTGGACGGACTGGTGGCGTCCGGGTTGATCGACCGCGTCGCGTGTCCGAACGACGCGCGGATCTCCTATGCCCAGCTGACCCACAGCGGATATCAGAAGCTGCGCGAGGCGGGCGCCTCGCATGTGGCCAGCATTCACCGGCTGTTCCTGGAGCACTTCAGCGCCGCGGAGGTCGAGCAGCTCGCAGAGTTTCTCAGCCGCCTGCCGGGAGCCCGCCCCGGCGGACAGTGCAGCGTCGAGTAGCCGCTGGTTGACAGCTCAATACTTGACACCGCAAGCATTCTTGGCTACACTGGTTGCTCCCTCAATCATCTGATCCATAGGAGCATTCATGTCAGCCACCAGCATCACCGCGTACAGCATCCCGTCCGGCACCTACAACATCGATCCGACCCATTCCAATGTCGGCTTCGAGGTACGCCACATGGGGATCGCGACCGTTCGCGGGACCTTCCGCAGCTTCGAGGGCAAGGTTGACGCCAGCGGCGACGCGCCGGTTCTGGAGGGAAGCGTGCAGGTCGACAGCATCGACACCGGCGAGGCGAACCGCGACGGGCACCTGAAGTCGCCGGAGTTCTTCGACGTCGAGCGCACCCCGACGATCAGCTTTCACTCCACCGCGGCCGGGACGACGGCCGACGGTGAGGTCAAGCTCAGCGGCGAGATCACGATCAAGGGCATTACCAAGCCGATCGAGCTGACCGGGACGATCGCCGAGAATGGCGAGGATCCGTGGGGCAACCAGCGCGTCGGGCTCGAGGTCGAGGGCAAGATCGACCGTCGCGAGTTCGACCTCAAGTGGAACCAGACGCTTCCCAACGGCAACCTGCTGGTGTCCAACGACGTCAAGCTGCTGGTCAGCGTCTCAGCGGTCAAGGCCGCCTGATCGATGCGCATCCTCGGTATCTCAGGCAGCCTCCGCGCCGCCTCCTACAACACGGCGCTGCTACGGGCGGCGGCCGCGCTCGCGCCTGAGGGCGTCGAGTTCGAGCTGCTGGAGGGCCTGGAGCTCCTGCCGCCCTACAACGAGGACCTGGACACCGAGCACCTGCACGCCGAGGTGGTCCGTCTTCGTGACGCGATCACCTCGGCTGATGCGGTCCTGTTCTCGACCCCTGAGTTCAACGGGACGATGCCCGGCCAGATGAAGCAGGTCGTCGACTGGGGATCACGGCCGCACGGCGCGCAGTCGGCGCTGTGGGGCAAGCCCGTCGCCGTGATCGGCGCCAGCGTGACCGATTACGGCGCGATCTGGGCCCAGGACCATCTGCGCAAGTCACTCGGCCTCGCCGGTGCGCGCGTGCTCGGCGACGAGCTGGCGGTCGCCAAGGCACCAGAGCACTTCGACGCCGACGGCGAGCTTTCCGATCCATCCACGCGCGAGCGCCTAGCCGAGGTGCTCGGCTCGCTGGCCCAGCAGCTCACCCTGGCGGCCTGAACTCATGTCCATGAAGACCCAGAGCGCGGCCGCCGATGCCACCACGATCCATCCCGACACCACGGTGGGGACCGTCCAGCTGACAGTCTCAGACCTGGAGCGCTCGCGCGCCTTCTGTGAGCGCGTGCTGGGGCTCCGGGCCACCGAACTCGACGACGGCGGGCTGGCGCTCGGGGCGGCTGGAGGTCCGCTCGTGGAGCTGCGTGGCGACAGTTCGGCCCCGCGTCTTGACCGCCAGGCGACCGGCCTGTACCACCTGGCGATTCTGGTTCCCACGCGACGTGACCTCGCGCTCGCGCTGATGCGTATCGCGGAGGCGCGCTGGCCGCTTGACGGCGCTTCTGACCACCTGGTCAGCGAGGCGTTGTACCTTTCCGATCCCGACGGCAACGGGATCGAGATCTACCGCGATCGCCCGCGCGAGCACTGGCGGCGGGTCGACGATCAGGTGGAGATGGCCACCCTGGCCCTGGACCTCAGAGACTTGCTCGGCGAACTGAGCGCGGACCAGACTCCACAACCGCTCGTCCCTGCCGCGACGCGAATCGGTCACGTGCACCTGCAGGTGTCCGATATCCCCGAAGCGGAGGCGTTCTACAGCGGGCTGCTGGGCTTCGACGTCGTCGTGCGCGGCTACCCCGGCGCGCTGTTCGTCTCGGCCGGCGGCTATCACCATCACATCGGGCTCAACACCTGGCACAGCGCGGGCGCCCCGGCGCCGGCGCCCGGTTCGGTGGGGCTGCGCAGCTTCGAGGTGGTGCTCCCCGATGACGCGCAACGCCAACAGCTCCTGGATCGCATCGCACACGCCGGCCTGCCGATCGAAACCGCCGACGGCGGAGCCATCGTCCGCGATCCGTCCGGCAACGCCGTATTGTTGCGCTCCCGCTGAGGCGCATCGGCGCCGCGGCGCTACCCTACCGACGTTCGGCGACGTGGCGGAGTGGCTACGCAGCGGCCTGCAAAGCCGTCTACACCGGTTCGATTCCGGTCGTCGCCTCTAGATGGATGCCCTGCAAACAAGCGGGTTTCAGCTGAGGCATGTTGGGCGCCACGAACGATCCGGCGAACATGGTTGACGGTGCTCGCGTTCCGGCCGGCGTCGACGAGCTCGGAGCGGAGCGCTCTGAGGTCCTCGCCGCCGAAGGTGTCCAGCGGACGATCGCGCCAGGTCAGCTCATTGCGCCACGGTCTGGCGCAGAGCCACCTCGCGATCCGGCGGTACTCGGCAGTCGTCGACGCGCGGAGATTTCGCTCGCGCTCACTGTGGGCGATGAAGTCATCGAGCCCGCGGCCCAGCGTCCCGCGGTCGTCGGGGAGCGAGCTGGCGTGCTCGTCGAGGAATCGCTGTGCAGTGGCCTCGGCTTGAGTCTTCGTCATGCATTTCGCCGGCGGCCGGCTCTTCTTCAGCCACGCCTTGCCGAGCGTCCTCCGCGAGTCCTTGCCGCTCGGGAGTCGGTAGCGCAGAACCCAGACCGGATGCGCTCGCGGCTTGCCCTTGTCCTCGGTCGAGAGACTGACCGACCCGTGCAGATAGCCCTTGGCTTGCATCGGGATAGACCCTCCTGAGACCCTCCTGAGACCCTCCTGATGCCGGGCTCCGGGGCGTTAGCGCGCCGCCGGAGCGAAGTTCCGGAAGCTCTCCGATTCGTAGTCGGAGAGCTTCCGCCTGTCTGCGCCATCCTACGACCCGGCGCCGTCGACGAGAAACGAATCAGGCTGCGTCCTCACGTTCGACGATCCACCGCTCGATCGCCTCGAGCCGATAGCGGTAGTAGCGGCCGAGCTTGACGGTCGGGATGTGCCCGGCGCGGGACTGGCGATAGATCCATCCGGTAAGCACGCCGAGGATCTCGGCGAGCTCGTCCGCGGTCAGCAGCGTCCCGGTTCGCTCCGCGTCGTGCCGGTCGCGCCGCTGACCGTTCGCACGAACTCGTTCGGCGAGGAGATCCGCCAGCTCGGCAAGCTCGTGGTCGGTCAACAACGGCCTCACGGTCATCAGCGCTACGTAGGATACTGCTAGCGTCGGCTATATTCTTCCATAGTGTGTTATCAACTCTTGTGAATTACCTCGCGGGCAGCGACCGGCGAGCGCTGTAGGTTCCTAAACGCCTTCATGTCGCTTCCCCGTGCCCACCATGGCTGACGAGCGTTACCTCACGCCCACGCAGGTCGCCGACGAGCTCCAGGTCACGGTGGTCACGGTCCGCCGCTGGATCACGACCGGGGATCTGCGGGCATCCAAGGCGGGCCCTCGCATGTGGATGATCCGGCGCTCGGACCTGAACGCTTTCCTGTCGGGCGGTGTCCGAGCCGAGGCCGCAGTCGAAGCCTCGGAAGATCCGTCGTTCAGCAAGCATCTGGTGGCGCCCGGTGAGCGTTGAACGCGCACGGGAGCAGCTCGAGCTCTCGGAGGGCCGTTGGCAGGACGCCGTCCGCGATCACGCCCAGCCGCCACCGGATGCTGGCTTCACACGCAGGCTGAGAGCGATGGCAGACGCCGCCGCTCAGGAGCAAGCGGCCTACAAGTACGCCGACGAGCAGAGCTTCGGCTGGCGCCCCGGGCCGGCCTGGATCCCGCCGCACGAGCTGCGTCCGGCACCCTGGCGGGAGTCGCTCGCTCCTGCCGAGGTCTGGGACCGGTTCGACTACGCGCTCGAAGCGCTAAGCCGCGCGCGGACTGGCGTCAGCGTTGCAGCCATCGCTCGCGCGTTCGGCGAGCTCTCGGCCGCGGCCTGGGCACTCGCGGAGGCGGTGGAGCAGTCGTTGCAGCGTTCCCGCGTAGTTCGAGGCTGAGAACCCATCTCGACGCCAGGACGGTGGTCCGTCTGGTCACGCTGCGTCGCCAAACGCACGGGCGCGGACCGTGCCGATCAGCATGGTCCGCAACCGCCTGGTGTTGAAGTACGCGCTGTCGGCCCCGTTCTCGATGCGCTCGCGGCCCGCCTCAGTGGCGCACACGTAGAGCACCCCGCCGATCCGCCCTTCGCTGATCCGGTCCCGATAGCGCTTCAGCACCGCGATCCGACGCTTGCTCGACTTGGCCGGGAGGTCTACTTCGACGAGGGTCAGCCCTACATTGCTCACGGTCGTCAGGTCGGGACGGTGTCCGGCGCTCCGCCACCCGCTGCCCTGCCGCCAGTTGCTGTGTTCCTCCCATTCAAGCTCGACGCGAAGCCCGGGGTCGGCCAGAACCTCGCGCGGACCCTGCCACTCCGAGCCGCCGGCGGTGAACCACGCAGCCGTCCACGCGCACGCGCAGTGGTGCGCCCACCACGTCGGCCTCGGCTCCGACGACGCCGCCACGTACAGCCCCGATACGAGAACGCCGCGCTTGGTCGCGATAAGCAGCGAGCCGTCGCCGCGGGCCATGGGGTAGCGAGCCAGCCATCCCCGCCGCTGAAGCCGCATTGCATGAGATCGAGCTGCCCGCTCCCCCCACCCCATCGCACACCGCCATGCCTCAACCGGAGCCGCCCCTACCCGCGCCAACCACGCAAGGCCAGCCATCGACGCAGGCCCAGGACCCAGCTCAGGAGCCATCCCAGACCCCTCCGATCCTGTCCCGCCTATCCACTCTTCTCAGGGCACCGGACACCCGCAGCACCTCCCACCCCGCCCCCGCTTGTGCCCCAGTGCTGATCGCCGCCCCTTCCCCAGCAGGCGACCCGGACTACCCGAACGCAACATGTGGAGGGCGGGTAGTCCGGGTCGGCTGCCCACCACCGCAAGCGGCGAAAACC
>ODAK010001347.1_pt1 | contig 27020 bp, 22 predicted proteins | sample 1539591 | NCBI WGS metagenome assembly ODAK01 (sample SAMEA3539303, study PRJEB22396) | soil metagenome | biome: tundra; feature: field; material: soil | place: USA | collected 2010-05 | depth 0.15 m
GCGGGTAGGTCAAGCGGCAGCGCCAGCTGGACGCCGCCGGGCACCTTGCGCCCGCTGCTCGAGCTCGGGGGCCGGTTGCCGGCCACCCCGAGCTGCCACAGCGCGATCCGCCGCGCGAATCCAGCCGGCACCCCCTCGACGAGCGAATCGCAGGCCCCTGACCAGGCGAGCAGCTCGAGCGAGGCGGCGCTCGAACCGGCGCGGGAGGCGAGGTCTGAGAGGCTGCGAAAGCGCCCACCGGCGTTGCGCGCGGCGACGAGCTCGGCCACCTCCTGTGCGCGCACCCCACGGACGTAGCCGAGGCCGATCCGGACGGGCCCCACGGTGCCGGCATCGAGCGGGGATGCGGCATCGGCCTGAGCGGCGCCGGCCTCAGGCTGTGCGGTGTCGGTGATCTCACACTCCACCTCGCTTTCGTTCACGTCGGGGGGGTGGACCTCGATCCCGCGTCGCTGCGCTTCGTGCACCAGTGCGTCAGAGGGGTAGAAGCCCATCGGCTGCTCGTTGAGCAGCGAGCAGAGGAATTCAGGGCCGTAGTGGACGCGCAGCCAGGTCGATTGGTAGGCGAGCAGGCCAAAGGCGGCTCCGTGCGCCTTGGGGAAGCCGAAGCCGGAAAAGCCCTTGACCATCGCGAACACCCGCTCGGCGGTCTCGTCATCCACGCCGTGCAGACGCTTGGCGCCCGCCACGAAGTGCTGATGGTGAGCCTCGATCGCGGCCTCTGAGCGCTTGCGGCTCATCGCCCGCCGCAGCCCCTCCGCCTCCCCGGGCGAGAAGCCGGCAAACGTGATCGCGACCTCGAGCACCTGGTCCTGGAAGATGATCGTGCCGAGCGTCTCGCGCAGCACGGGCTCCAGCGAGGGATGGTCGTAGGGGACCTGAAAACCGGGGTCTTCGCGCAGTCGCTGGCGGCGCGCGATGTAGGGGTTCACCGCTCCGCCCTGGATCGGACCGGGGCGCACGATCGCCACCTGGATCGTGATGTCCTGCAGGTTCTCCGGGCGCGTGCGGCGCAGCGACTGCATCTGCGCTCGGCTCTCGATCTGAAACACGCCCGTCGTGTCGGCGGTCTGGATGCACTCGTAGGTGGCCGGGTCGTCGTAGGGGATCCGGGATAAATCAACTCGCTCGTTTCGCGTGCGGGCGATCAGCTCGACGCAGCGCTCGACCGCCGAGAGCATCCCCAGTCCGAGCAGGTCGATCTTCAGAAAGCCGGCGTCAGAGCAGGAGTCCTTGTCCCATTGAACGATCTGGCGGCCCTCCATCGCGGCCGGCACGATTGGGCAGCAGTCGAGCAGCGGACGGGTGGCGACGATCATCCCGCCCGAGTGCTGGGAGAGGTGACGCGGGAGCCCGTGGGCCTGCTCGGCCAGGCGCGCCAGCCACGCCCAGCGGCCGGTGGAACCCCTCTGGCCCGCGCGGGGGGTGCCCCGGCGCTCGGATGGGCCCGGAGCCGCGGCACCCGAGTCGCCCGATCCGAACGCGCTCTCGATGTCCCGGGTCACCTCGCGCGCGTCCCATCCCTCGCTCCCGCGCGCCACCCGCTCGATCTCGCCCGGCGGCAGCCCCAGCGCCCTGCCGAGCTCACGGATCGCACCGCGGGCGCGATAGGTCGGAAACGCTGCCACCAGCGCCGAGCGATCGTGGCCGTAGCGCTCGTGGATACGGGGGATCAGCGTCGCACGGATGTCGCGCGGGAAGTCGAGGTCGATGTCGGGCAGCGAGGTCAGCTCCTCGTTGAGAAAGCGCCCGATCAGCAGCTCGTTGGCGATCGGATCGACATGTGAGAGCCCGGTCAGGTAGCAGACGATCGAGGAGACGCTTGAGCCGCGACCGCGTCCGGGCGGCAGTAGCGCGCGAGCGCTGTCGGGCCCCCGCACCTCGGCCGCAACCTCGCGGGCGAGCTCGAGCAGGTCGTGGTGCAAAACGAAGAAGCCCGAGAGGTCAAGTGCCTCGATGATCCGCAGCTCCTCGTGCAGGCGCGCGCTCGCGCGGTCTCGCACACCGTCTGACGGTTTCGCATATCGCTCGTGCAGGCGCGCATCGCAGAGCTCCGACAGCCGGCGCATCGCCTGGTCATCCTCCGCGCCGGGATATCGATAGCCCAGGTCGCTGCCCAGGTCAAAGTGCAGGCTGTCGGCCAGGCGCTCGGTCTCCGCCACCGCGTCGGGATATTCAGGGAAGCGGGCCGCCATCGCTGCCGGCGAGGCGAGCACGTGACTGAAGTTCCCCCGTCGCTGTGGCTCGGAGGCATCGAGCGTCGTATGCAGGCGCACGGCGACGAACACGTCCTGCAGCGGAGCGCGCGAGCGCGCGTGTGCATGCACGTTTCCGGTCGCCACACAGGCCACCCCGAGTCGCTTGGCGAGCGCCGACAAGCGCCGGTTGCGCGTGCGGTCATCGCGCAGGAACGGGCGCTGGAGCTCGATCCGCAGCCGCTCTAACCCGAATGCCTCCAGCAGGCGTCTGAGCGTGGGCTCGTCGTGGACGCCGCGCAGCGCGCAGCCGCTCAGGCAGACCAGCCCAGCGGCGTGCTCGATCACAGTGTCCAGCGAAGTCGACGGTAGCGACGGCGGCGCTCCCGGCCGGCCGAGACGCGTGTGCGCGTGCGCACGGGTGAGGATCCGGCAAAGGTTGGACCAGCCGCCGGCGTCCTGCACCAGCAGGGTCAGATGGCGGCCGTCCTCGAGGTCGATCTCGGCGCCGTGGATCGGCCGCAGCCCCAGCGCCCGCGCGGAGACGGCGAATTCCATCGAGCCCGAGACCGTGTTGTGGTCAGTCAGCGCCACCGCCTTGTAGCCGAGCGCCAGCGCAGCCGGCACCAGCTCGTCGGGCAGCGAGGCGCCGTCGAGAAACGAGAACGCCGAGTGGCAGTGCAGCTCCACGTACATGGCCGAACATATGTTCGCACTTACGGCGGCGCATCGCGCCGCAACCCGGTCGAGCTCTTCCAACCCACCCGCTCCGAGGTCAGGCCGCAGAATCTCCTTGACATCTTATTAGTGGCTGCTAATGTTCGGACATAGTTAGCACTCACTAATAATCGAGGAGGCGTGCACATGGCCAAGATGACGGACACCCGCCGGAGGGGCTGGACCCTCGCGATCGTCTCGATCGGGCTGTTCATGGTAGTGCTGGACAACCTGGTCGTGACCGTCGCCCTGCCGAGCATCCATCGCGATCTCGGCGCGTCGATCCAGGCGCTGGAATGGACGGTCAACGCCTACACGCTGGCCTACGCGGTGCTGCTGTTGACTGGGTCCGCGCTGGGCGACAGGTTCGGGCGAAGGCGTATGTTCATGGCCGGGATCGCGCTGTTCACGCTGTCCTCGGCCGCCGCCGCACTGGCCCCGAGCACCGATCTGCTGATCGCCGCGCGGGCCTTGCAGGGGACCGGGGCTGCGATCGCCACCCCGCTCACGCTGACGCTGCTGGCCGACGCGTTCCCGCCGGAGCGACGGGGGCTGGCGCTGGGCGTGTGGTCGGGGATCAGCGGCGTCGCGGTGGCGCTGGGGCCGCTGGTCGGCGGCGCCGTCGTGCAGGCCGCATCCTGGCACTGGATCTTCTGGATCAACGTCCCGATCGGTGCGCTGCTGGTCCCGCTGGCCGGCGCTCGCCTTGCCGAGAGCCACGGGCCTTCGCGCCGGTTGGACCTACGCGGACTGGCGCTCGGATCGACGGGTCTGTTCGGAATCGTCTTCGGCCTGGTGCGCTCGCAGTCGCTGGGCTGGGGTAGCTCCGAGGTCCTGGTCGCGCTCGGCGCCGGCATCCTGCTGATCGTGGCGTTCGTGGTCAGCGAGCTGCGCACATCGGAGCCGATGCTGCCGATGAGCTTCTTCGCGAGTCGCGGCTTCGCGGTCACCAACGTGGTGTCGCTGGCGATGTACTTCGGCATGTTCGGCTCGATCTTCTTCCTCAGCCAGTTCCTGCAGAACGTGCTCTCCAACACGCCGCTGCAGGCCGGGATCAAGCTGCTGGTGTGGACCGGTGCCACGATGATCGTCGCGCCGCTGGCCGGGTTCTTCTCCGAGCGGCTCGGCAGCCGGCCGTTTCTGATCGCCGGCCTCGGACTGCAGGCGATCGCGCTCGGATGGCTGGCCGAGATCGCCGGCCTGCACACCACCTACGCGAGCATGATCGCTCCGTTCGTGCTGGCCGGCGCGGGAATGGCGCTGGTGTTCGCCCCCGCGGCCAACGCGGTGCTGTCCTCGGTGCGGGTCGACCAGGCCGGTCAGGCCTCCGGCGCCACCAACGCGATCCGCGAGCTCGGCGGCGTGCTGGGGGTGTCGGTGCTGGCCACGGTGTTCACCAGCCACGGTGGCTACGGCTCACCGCAGGCATTCGTCAACGGCCTGCTGCCGGCGATGTGGATCGGTGCGGCGGTGCTCGCCGGGGGCGCGCTGATCGCGGCGTTGCTGCCGTTCAGCACGCGGGCGGCCGCGGCAGAGCAGGCGGTGGCGCAGGAAACCGAGCTCCGTCAGCCCAGCGGCGCGGATCTCGCCCGCGTGGCAGCCTGAGCTTGCCCTAGGATCGCGGGCGATCGTCATGGCCATGGCATCGAAACCAGAGGCGGCATCCCGTCAGCGCATCCCGGCGTCCGAGCGCCGGGATGCGCTGATCGAGGCGGCGGTTCACGAGTTCGCTCACGGTGGATTGCACGGGACGCCTGTCGATCGCATCGCGCGCCGGGTCGGCGTCGCGCAGCCCTACGTGTTCAGCCTGTTCGGCAGCAAGCGCGAGCTGTTCCTGGCCGTCGTCGAGCGCGGCTTTGAACTCGTCGGCGAGACGTTCACCAGGGCGGCGGCCGAGTTCGACCCGGCGATCGCCCTACCGGACACCGACGTGACGACCGCCATGGGCCAGGCCTACGTCGAGATGCTCTCCTCCCACCGTGACTATCTGATGCTTCAGCACCAGGCCTACGCTGCGTGTGACGATGAGGTGATTCGCGATCGCGTGCGCGCCTGCTACGCGCGGCTGGTCGCCCACGTCGAGCGTCTGTCGGGCGCGGCGCCGGAGCGCATCGACGGGTTCTTCCGCTACGGCATGTGGCTCAACGTCGCGGCGGCGATGGGCGTCGAGGACCTGTCGGTGGGGTGTGAGTGGCTGCGGGCCGAGGCGGAATCGGCCCAGGACGCCGGCGCCGGTCAGTCGGCGGGCGCGGCGCCGGCTCCGGCGGCCTGACTCTCCGGATAGCGCGGCAGGCCGTCGTCGGGCAGCGGCTCCCAGACGGCCGCGTAGGCGATGAACTGATGCGCGCCAGGGCGGATCCCGGGATCTGAGTCAAACGCTCCGAGCCGCACGGCGACGCGGTGGGCGGCGTTCGGATTGCGGCTGAACAGCGCCGAGCCGCACTCGCCGCAGAACCACTTCTCCGCGCCGCCCTCGGGCTTCCAAGCGCGCAACCGATCCTGGCCCCGGGTGATCGTGAATGAATCCGCCGCGACCCGGGCACTGGCTGAGGCGGCGGTGCCGGTGCGCCGCTGGCAGCGGGTGCAATGGCAATAGACGGCCGATTGGAGCGCTTCGGTCACCTCGAAGGCGACCGCACCGCAGCCGCACGCGCCGGTCAGCCGGGAGCTCACGCCGCCTCCCGCTGGGTCAGATCGCGCTCGGGCTCGATCTGCCAGCGGTGCGCGACCGCCACCAGTCGGTCGTCGAGGCTCCAGCGGTCGGGCTTCTCCTCGCCGGCGTGCTCGGGGCTGGCGCCCTTGAGCGCCATGCTGCCCGTGTTGTCACCTAGTGCGCGGATCGCCTGCACGTCGGATGGGGTCAGTCGAAGCTCAGGTGGGATCGCAGCGATCTCGGCGCGCTTGTCCTCGATCGTTCGCGCGCCGTCCCCGACCTCCTGGATTAGCGTCGGCGCCACGCACCCGACCGATTCGTGGGCCAGGTTCCACTGACCGGCGAGCTGGATCATCGTCAGGCCCGCGCGCCGGGCGATCGGCCGCATTGGGTCCAGCCGGGCGCGCCCGGCCTCGATCCAGCCGGAGGGACGGAAGCTCCGATGATCCTTGGGCGCCAACTGCTGTCCCGGGCGCAGATCGTCGAAGAACAAGCCACCGTAGTCCACCACCCGGGTGATCACCTTGACCTCGCTGGCCGCGGCGGCGGCCAGACACAGCTCACCCGGCCAGGGCTCAAGCGGATTGAGGATCACCATCGCCCAGTCGATCAGCCCACCGAAGCGCTCCAGGCAGTCGATCACGTCAAGCGTGAAGCCGTTGGCGGGACCGGGGGCGATGCCGATCATCCGTGTCAGGCCCGCGTCGCGCAGCCCCGCCATCGCCGCCCACACGGCCTCGCTGGTATAGCCGGTGCGGTCGGGGTTATGCAGCAGCAGTAGATCGAACTGGTCGATCCCGCAACGCCGCAGGCTCTGCTCGGTGGCCATCCGCAGATAGCCGGGATACTGGGCGGGGGCCCTGAGACGGGGATCGGTGAAGCGCGGAAAGCCCTTGGCGCCGTCGCGCTCCCCGGTGTAGAAGTCGTGGCCGACCGCGCCGACCACGCACAGCTCCGAACGGTCGCGGCCGGCGATCGCCCGGCCGAGCATCCGGTCGGCGTCGCCGGTGCCGTACACGTCGGCGGTGATCACCGTCCGGATGGACTGATCGGGGGTGATCAGCGCCATGAAGCGGTCGTCGTCGAGCGGCTCGCCGAAGTGCATGAAGCGCCCTCCGCTCCAGGTGCCGACGGCGACTGGCCCGGGATCGATCGATACGCGCGGAGCGGTCATCTCGAAGCTGAGTCTAGTGCGGGGCCTGAGGTCTCAAACGGGCGCTCGAAAGGGTCCTCATCGCTGCCGCCACCAGGTCCCGTTCTCCAGGTTCTCGAACACGACCTCGTCCCGTCCGCACGTAGTGACGATCTCCCAGTAGCGGCGCCGCAGTGGGCGCTCGGTCCACCAGCGATCATCCACCAGCCACGACTCCCGGACGGCGTCCACCTCCCGGTGGGCAACGGTTAGCGGTTGGCCGTCCTCACGAGCGCCGACGGACACGCGGCGAGGCACCGACAGGCGCCGTGGACCACTCATCTCAACCCTCTTCTCATTACACAAAAATCGTGTAATGACTACTCAGTAGATGTGTAAAGAGGGAGCTCGCTCCGGCCATCATCCCTCAAATGGCGTCAGCACGGCACGACGCTCCGGGAAGCGCGAGTCTGGATCGACCTCCAGCACGCGTAGCGCGGCGTCGGAGCCGGCGGCGGCGCGGACCTGACGGATCGCCTCACGCAGGCGCTCGGCGCGAGCTGCGGCCGGGTCCTCCAGCAGCGCGCGCTGATCGCTGGCGGGAGGTCCGAAGCGCTCCACCGCCAAACGCAGCGCCTCCGCCGGAGCGGGCATCAGCGCCAACCGCGGCGTCAGCCCCAGACGCATCCGCACCGGATCCGAGAGCGCCTCGCGAAAGACGAACTGCTCACGCCAGGTTCCGCCCTGCTCGACGAGCACCGCCGAGATCACCACCGAGCGCAGCGTTCGGCCCCGTCGCTCACGGCGGGCCAGCAGGCGGTCGATCAGCAGCCCCAGCCCACGCTCGAGCTGGCTGCCCGAAGCTGCCTCGGGGAGTTCGAGCGACTCCCGCAGGAACTCGCTCGCCGGCCGCGGGCGCAGCGCGCTGTCGCCCCCGCAGGCAAGGTCATGGGCGAGCAGCCCCACCCGGCCGAAGCGGTCCGCCAGCGCCGTGGCCGGCAACCCCGCCAGCTCGCCCAGCGTTCTCACGCCCAGCCGCTCCAGGGCCTCAGGCAGATCCGCCAGCACCGCCTGCGTGCGCAGCAGCGTGACCGGCAGCGGAGCGAGGTACGCGCGTGACACGGTGCGGTCACCGCCGTCGCGCTCGAACCCGGCGCCGTCGCGCTCGATGCCGCCGCTGCGTTCGATCCCGGTGCCGCGGGTCATCAGGCCGGTGCCGGAGACGATCTCAGGACGGCGGGCACGAGCCTTTGTCGCCGCCGCCACGGCCGCAAAGCGCGACGGCGCGACGCCGAATCTGGCCGAGACCCGCAGCGCGCGCCGCGCGGCCGCCAGCACGCCCTGGATCCCGCCGTGCAGTCGCAGCAGCCCGCGGGCGTCAAAGCACGCGAGCCCGGGACGCGCGGGCTCCAGGGCCGCACCGATCGACTCCAGGCGAACGAGCAGCCGCTCCCAGAAGTCGGCGACGCCCTCTGGGTCAGGTGGGACGAGCGTCAGCTGTGGACATCTGGCCAGCGCTTCACCCAGCCGCATCCCGGGATGGAGGCCGAACGCCTCGGCGGCGAGCGAGACCTCGCCCACCTGCTGGGTGCCACCCGGCTCCGGCGCGAGCGCGGTCGGGCCCTGCAGCAGCTCAGAGCGATCGCCGGCGGCGATCGTGAGGGCAAAGCGCGGAATGAGAACGCAGACGATCATGAAGACGAACGTATGTTCTCATCAGCTGCGGATGGACACCCCATAGGGGGCGCTATATGCTCGCCTGTCTCTTAGAGAGGAGAGGCATTGCCATACCGCATCCGCACCGCGGCCCGCCTGGGAGGCCGCACCTCCGCTCGCCTGGGAGCCATCGTGAGCAGAACATGGCCAATCAGGTGTTGGCCGACTACTAGAGTCGGCGGCCACGCGCATGGGACCTGACCTCACCGACATCGCGGTCAGCGGAGTCCGCACGCTGCGCGCGTTCAGCCAACGTATTCCCGGCGCGGGAGGCGTGCTGGCCCGCTCGCTCGAAGACTCGGTCAAGGGCCGCAACGTGATGATCACCGGCGCCTCGTCCGGGATCGGCGAGGCGGCCGCGCTGGAGATCGGCGAGGTGGGTGGCACGGTCCTGCTCGTGGCTCGCACTGAGGCCAAGCTGGCGGCGGTGGCCGACGAGGTGGAGGAGTGCGGCGGGATCGCGCACGTGCTGCCGTGTGACCTGTCCGACCCCCAGGACGTCGACCGGATGGCGGCCGAGGTGCTCGAGCGCCACGGGCACGTCGACATCCTGATCAACAATGCCGGGAAATCGATCCGGCGCTCAGTGAGCCGGTCCTACGATCGCTTTCACGACTACGAGCGCACGATGCAGCTCAACTACTTCGGGCCGGTCAAGCTGATCCTCGACCTGCTTCCGGTGATGCGAGAGCGCTCGACGGGTCACATCATCAACATCTCGACGATCGGCTTGCAGACCAACACGCCGAGGTTTGCCGCCTACCTCGCCTCCAAGGCTGCGCTCGATGCGTTCTCGCGTTCGATCGGCCCGGAGATCATCGGCGACGGCGTGCACATCACGACCGTCTACATGCCATTGGTGCGCACGCCGATGATCGCCCCGACCAAGATCTACGACCACTTCCCCATGCTCAGCCCGCAGGAGGCGGCGAACATGATCTGCGAGGCGATCCGCAAGCGGCCCAAGCGCATGGGCACCGCGCTGGGCAACCTCGGCCAGCTCACCTACGCGATCGCCCCGGGGGCGCAGGACCTGGTCGTCAACCGCGCGTATCAGCTGTTCCCGGAAGGCGGCGATCAACCCGCTGCCGACAGCGCCCGGCAACGGGTGTTCGCCAAGGCCACCCGCGGCGTGCACTGGTAGCCAGAGCCCCGGGCCGCGCCCGATCGGCCCCGGATAGGACTGGTCCGCCCGGCGTCATCCGAGCAGCACCGCAAAGCGCCGGGCGTCGATGTTCGCGCCGGAGAGCACGACGCCGACACGCTGCCCGGCGGTGACACTGACCCGGCCTGCCAGCAGCGCGGCCAGTGCGCAGGCTCCGCTCGGCTCGGCTACGACCTTCAGGCGTTCGAACAGCAGCCGCATCGCGGTCACGATCTCCGCATCAGAGACGGTGACCACGGCGTCGACGCGCTCGGAGATGATCGGCCAGGTCAGCCGGCCGGGGGTGGCGAGCTGCTGACCGTCGGCGATCGTCGGTCTGATCTCGACGCGTTCGGGATGTCCCGAGGCCTTCGATCGCGCGACATCGTCGCTGGCCTGAGGCTCGACGCCGATCACCCGCGCGCCGGGCGCAAGCGCCTTGAGCGCGGTCGCACAGCCGGCGATCAACCCGCCGCCGCCCACGGGCACGAGCAGCAGATCGAGCTCGCCCACCTGGTCGAGCAGCTCCAGCGCGGTGGTCCCGGCGCCGGCCATCACCAGCGGCTCGTCGTAGGGATGGACCACGGTCAGGCCGTGCTGGGAGGCGAGTCCGGCCACCAAGCGCTCGCGGTCGTCGCGATAGCGGTCGTAGGTCAGCACCTCGGCGCCGTGGCCCTCGGTGGCGGCGCGCTTGGAGGCCGGGGCGTCGGCCGGCATCAGGATCACCGCACGCGTCCCGCACAGACGGGCAGCGAGGGCCAGCGATTGGGCGTGGTTGCCAGATGACCCGGCACAGACCCCGCGGGCCAGCGCGGCTTGGTCCAACGCGGAGACGGCGTTGTAGGCGCCGCGGAACTTGAACGCTCCCGCGCGCTGGAGGCCCTCGGCCTTCAGCAGCACGCGGGCTCCAACCAGCTCGTCGAGTGTCCGCGAGGAGATCACCGGCGTGCGGTGAGCGACGCCCTGCAGACGGGCGGCGGCCGCACGGATGTCCTCCAGCGCGAGCGTGCTCGTTGTTCTAGACGGTGGAGCCGGCGTCGTGTATCAGGCGACCCACAGGAACCGCCGCCAGATGCTGGGAGCGCAGCTCGGCAGCCAGCCTGTCAAGCAGCGGCGCGACCTTGCTGGGGCTGCTGGCGCTGACCTCCACGACCTCGCCGGCGCGCAGCGTGCCGAGCGCGTCGTCGCGGTCGTTGAGATGGACGGCTCCGGCCACCAGCCGCCCGCCGACCCCGTGCGCGAGCCACCACTGACCGACGCTGGAACCGCTGGAGGCATAGAGGAAGTGGTGGTGGTAGCCCATCGCCGCGATCAGGCGCCGCAGCTGGGCGCGCGTCTGCAGCCAGCGGACCAGCCCACCGGTCGGAAGTCGGGGCACCGCCTGATCGCCGTAGCTGTAGACGCTCGTCTCCAGCGGGGAAGAGGCCTGGTTGAGCGCGAATGAGACGTGCATCCCGTCGGCGGACAGCGCGCTGGCCAAGGCGGGAATCTGATCACCGGGAGCGTCGATGAGCACGCCGACCTCGGGCCGGCTGGTCTCGACCGCGGTCACGGGGCGCATGTGCACGAAGTGCGAGACGAGGTTGTAGGAGACGCCGGTGGTGAGCGTCCAGCCGACGACGGCCAGCGCCACGATCGCCGTGGTCGCCGCGCGGGCGGTCCGCATGCGCCAGACCGGCAGCGTGCGCGCACGGCGCTCGTCGTTGAGGATCAGCGACGCGGTCGACGGGCGGCGCGCGAACGACCCGTCGGGCTCGGGGTGCTGCTGCAGTGCCCGCTCGATCGCCGGACCGAGCTCGCGCTTGTTGCGGGCCACCTGGGCGAGCCCGAAGCGCTTCAGCGCCGCGTTGGACGCGCGCACATGGCCCACTCCGAAGCCATAGGAGACGACCGGGCAGCCGCGGATGATCGCTTCCAGAACGGTCAGGCCGGCGCTGGAGTGAATCAGTACGTCCGCGGCCCCAAGCACGTCGCCCATCCGGTCGGTGAAGCCCATGATCTTCAGGCGTGGCTCGCCGGCGAAGCGCTTGGCGACCTTGGCGCGCAGCCGATCGTTGCGGCCGCACAGGCAGAGAACGGTGGCGTCCGGGAATCCGTCGAGCGCCGCGCGGGTGGCCCCGGCCAGATCGCCGACGCCCCAGCCGCCGCCGGAGACGCCGATCACGGTGCCCTGCGCCGGCAGGCCCAGCGACCGCCGGGCGTCGGCGCGCGAGCGGGCCGCGAGGAAGGCCGGCGAGGTGGGGGGCTTGGCCCAGCGTACGCTGCCGGGTCCCGCGATCTTCTCCACCTCCTCGACCGACTCGGGGTGGGTGACGAAATGCAGATCGATCCCCGGATGCGCCCAGAACTGCAGTCCCGCCAGATCGGTGATCGACGAGTAGCAGGGGACCTTCAGCCGCCCCTTGCGCCGCAGTTCGCCGAGCACGCAGGTGACGCCGGGGTAGGTAGAGACGATCAGATCGGGGTCGTGCGCGCGGATCAGGCGCATCAGGCCGCGGCGCCCGAGCCCGGTCAGCATCCGCCGAGCCAGCCAGCGCGTGGGGGCGAAGTACATGAACAGCAGGTACTGGAAGTCGAACAGCCACGGTAGCCACTGGAACATGAAGGCGGAGTTCTCACGCAGGATCTTGGTCAGCACCGGGCCCATCGCCGGCAGCCCGTTGACGATCGAGACCTGGGCGTCAGGGTCCTCGTCCTTGAACTCGCGCGCGACGGCGCGGGCGGGAAGGTCGTGGCCCTCGCCGATGTCCGCGGAGATGATCAGGATCTGGCGCGGCTTGGCCTCGGCATCGGGCTCACCGGCCGGGATCACCGCCGCCGCATCCTGGTCGGACGCGGACGCGGCCCGCTCCTGGCGCCATTCGATGTAGCGGCCCACGCCTTCGGAGAAGGGGGTCGCGGCGCTCCAGTCGAGCTCCGCCTTGGCCCGGGCGCTGGAGACGATCTTGCCGCCGAAATCGCCCGGGCGGGCCGGGGTGTGGACGATCTCGACATCGCCGATCAGCTCCTTGATCGTCTCGGCGATCTGCTTGATCGTGACCGTCTCGTCGCTGGCCAGGTTGTAGACGCGGTTGACCGCGACGTCTGAGAGGCCGAGCGCGACGCCGTCGGCGAGGTCCTCGACGTACACGAAGCGCCGTGACTGGCTGCCGTCGCCCGCCAGCGTCAGCGGCTCGCCCTTGAGCGCCTTGTTGACGAACGCCGGGATCACGGCGGCCTCGCGGGCCCGGGGACCGTACGGAATCCCGAAGCGCAGGATCGTGTAGTCGATCCCGTACAGCTCCTGGTAGGCCTTGCAGTACAGCTCTCCGGCCAGCTTGGTGCTCGTGTACAGGTGGCTTGGCGCGGGCAGCAGTGTGCCCTCGTCGACATCCTCCGGCTCGCAGTCGGAGTAGACCCAGATCGTGCTGGCGTAGAGGATCCGCTTGACGCCCGCGCGCCGGGCGGCCTCGAGCACGGTCACCGTGCCGCGGGCGTTGACCCGCTCGGCGTCCTCGGGCTCGGCGTGAACGTCGTTGACGTCGGCGACGGCCGCCAGGTGGGCGACCGCATCGCAGCTGTGCAGCGCGCGCTCGAGCGCTTCACGGTCGGTGATCGATCCCAGCACCGTGTCGACGGGGTGGGCGGGGTCCGTATGCCACGGCGACGGACGCAGGTCATAGATCACGGGCTCGTGGCCGCGCGCGCGCAGCTTGTCGACCACGTGTGAGCCGATGAAGCCCGATCCGCCTGTGACGAGAACTCTCATGCTCCGTTATCCGGTCGGTAATACAACGGCACGCAGGAATGGTTTCGCGCCACCCAGTCGCTGTTGGGCAGATCGACGTCGTGGCCCATGATCCGATGGCAGGGTTCGTCGTAGACCCGGCCCGTCGAGCGTTCCAGCCAATCGAAGACGATGTACTTGTAGAGACCGGAGACCATGCCTTCGGGCAGCTGCAGCCGGCTGGGGTATCGGGGATCGAGCTCGGCCTGGGCGGCGGCGTTCTTCCACTGCACGATCTCGGGCAGACGCTCGATCTGCACCAGCCCCAGCGCGGCGGTGAACTCGCTCATGCGGAAGTTGAGCCCGGAAACCTCGTAGCTGGGCTTGCCGTAGTTGCGGAAGTCCCGCGCGTGGGCGATCACCTCGGGCCGGCGGGAGACCAGCACGCCGCCCTCGCCGGTGGAGATCGTCTTGGTCGCATACAGCGAATAGACGCCCACGTCGCCGTAGCCGCCGGCCTTGCGCCCGTTCCAGCTGGCGCCGTGGGCGTGCGCGCAGTCCTCGATCAGGAAGATCCCGTTGGCCGCGCAGTAATCGGCGATCTGCTGGGTCTCGAAGGCGATGTGGCCACCGATGTGGACCAGGAACGCCGCCCTTGGCCGATGCCGTTCGGCCTTGGCCCGGAAGTCGGCGAACGACATGCACAGGTCCTCACGGTTGCAGTCGACGAACTGCACTTCGGCGCCGGAGCGGACCGCCGCCAGCGGGGTGGCCATGAACGTGTTGGATGGACACAGGACCGTCTCGCCCGCGACACCGGCGAAGTGCAGCGCCGCCAGCGCCCCCCCCGCCCAGCTCGACAACGCGACCGCGGGCACCTGGTTGTAGGCCTCCCAGGCAGCCTCGAAGCGGGAGACCATCTCGGCTTCCGACCAGCGATTTGAGTCCAGGACGTCGTCGATCAGCTGATGCAGGCGCCCGCGGTCTCGCTGATCGAAGCCGATCGCAAACCGCGCGAAATCAGGGAGGCTCTGCTCGGAGCTCTGGGGGCTAGCGGTGGTCATCTAGTTGTCGCGGCGCGCGAAACACACAGGTTGGCGCGCGATCGCCGGCCGGCGGCGCCTGATCCCGCGCTCAGGTTGCCGTTCTGTCAATATCCGTGCGTACTGGAAAGCCTGTCAGACAGGCAGGACGGTATCGAGTTTGCGGCTGCTTAGCTGCGTGAGGATCAAGGGTAGCGCCTCGGCGGTGCGGCGATGAGAGTTGTGCGCGCTGTAGAAGTCCGCATCGTGCAGCAGGATCACGTCGCCGGCCGACAGTGACCTCGTCGCGCGCGTAGCGATTCGCCGCGGCGTCGTGGACCGGCGCCAGTCCTTGCCCCAGCGCGACCACAGCAGGGGCCGCCATCCGGCCGCTCTGACGGCACCGAGCCCGGCGGGGCTGTAGATCCCGTACGGGGGGCGGTGCCAGACGATCGCCGCGCCGGTCGCGTCCTCAAGCGTGGCGGCGCCGCGCGCCAGGTCCGCCTGCACCTGGGCCGGGGTAAGGCGCAGCTGCAAACGGTGCTGATCTCCGTGCAGCGCGACGATGTGGCCGGCGGCCAGGATCTCGGCTGCCAGTCGCGGGCGGCGCCGCACCTGCTCGCCGACCAGGAAGAACGTCGCGCGCGCGTCCGCGCGAGCCAGCAGCTCCAGCACGGCGGGCGTGCCCTCCGGATGGGGTCCGTCGTCGAAGGTGAGCGCGACCCCGGCGGCGGGCAGCACCCGCGGCAGACCGAGTCCGCCGGCGGCGCGGGGGAGCACTGGCGCGAGCGCATGGCGAAGCACACGGTTGATGATCGCTCAAGCTGCGCTAGAAAGGAGCGATGCGCGGCGGCGATTCCGGTCAGACCGTGGTGAAGCCCGATCTCGATCGCTGGCTTGCGGACCCGGCCCTGCGCGTCACGCACCGTCGCGAGAGCACGGCCAGCGCCGATCAGCTCTGGGAGGCCGCCCGTTCGGTCAGGCTGTCCGACACGGCGATGCTCGGCCGCCTGATCCGGTGGAGGATCCCGGGGGTGGGGCGAAACGATTACTTCGACGATCTGTTTCGCCAGCCGCCGTTCATCGTGCTCGACGACGACGACGAGCGCGTGCTGATCTCCGGTCTGGTGGGGCGGATCTGGACGTTGCGCCGCGATTACCCGCGCCTGCACACACCGGACGAGTTCCGCCAATGGTCACAGCGCGGAACCGTGCGGGTCGTGTTCGCCAACTGGGTCGAGCCGGCCGCGGCTGGAGGCCGCTCGGCGCTGGCTTCCGAGGCGCGGGTGGAGCCGCTGGGGCTACAGGGCAGGCGCGGTCTGGCGGCGGTGCGGCCGTTGGTGCGCGCGTTTCAGCACCTGGTCGGCACCGAGGGGATCGCTACCGCGGTACGGCGGGCCGAGCGCGACGGCTGACGGGCCGAGCGCGCGGGCCGAAAAACGTCCCGGCTCGGACGCAGATCCGGTCCAGATACGCTCGGAGCCAGGATGAGAGTTGGTCGCGCTACCGCGCCCTGGGCGTTGATCGCGCTCGCGCTGGTCGGGCTCACCGGATGCAGCGCGTCCGCGTCGCGGCCCGCTCATCAAGACCCGGCGGCGAAGGCGGCGACCGTCCCCGGGCCTGCGCCGCCACCAGTCGTTCAGTTACAGCTGGAACTCCCGCTGGTCGGTTTGTCCAGGGCCGGGACCGTCAGCTACGCCACCACCGACGGCCGGCCGACGCTGCGCGGCGCCGTCAAGCCGGCTACCGCGACGATCTACATGCGCAGCCCCGACGGCACTCGCACGGCGCTGAACCCGCGCGCCGACGGTTCGTTCGCGATCTCGGCCAGGCTGCAACCGGGTATGAACACGTTCCAGTTCACCGCCGCGCGGCTGGGCGCCATGAGCCGGAGCGCGCGGCTGGCAATCGCCTGGCGCGGGCCGGCGGCCGCTCGGTGGGCGCGCGTGGTGGCGGCGGACCCGGTCAAGTACCTGGCGCCCGCCAGCGCGGGACTGAACCGAAAGCTGGCGCCGATCGGCAACCTCGCCGCCGTCACCGCGAGTCCGCGCTCGGTCACCTTGAGCTTCTCACTGAACACCATCCGCGCGCCGGCGCCGCCGCCGCTGGGCGGGGGCGGTAAATGGCTGGGCGGCTTTGAGCTGACGGAGTACTACCCAGCGCTCGAGTCGTGGTTCGTGGGCCGGGCGGTCAGCGCCCCCGGCCTCGGCGGTCAGCACCGGATCGACTGGCTGTACTCGGCTCGGGGCCTGTCGATGGAAGGCGACGGGATCGGGCTCGATGGCCGCCAGTACCACGTCGGCGCGCTGGGATCGGGTGGTTGGCTGACCTCGACCGGGACGTCGACCGCCACCTTCGGCGGCGGGGCCGACGCGCCCTACTGGCGTACCGGCGGCTTCTGGCGCAACGCCGCCGGGAGACTGACCTTCCCGTTGTTCGCCGGCGGCTGGTCGGCCGGAGTGGGCGCGAAGTACGTGCCCAACCCGGGGATCACGTTCGCGCCCGGTTCGTCGCGACCGCTCGCCTACCTGCGCAGCGTGGCCGTCGATCCGAGCGTGATCCCGCTCGGCAGCCACATCTTCATCCCCGCCTACCAGTCGGTCAACGGCGGCTGGTTTGAGGCCGACGACACCGGCGGGGCGATCCTCGGACGCCACATCGACGTGTTCCGGCCGCCGCCGGCCAATCCGGACGACACCGGGAACTTCGCCACCGGCCAGCGCGTGTACATCGTGGCACCGGGCCTGCCGCTGCCCTGACTTCACGCCGCGCGCTCACGTACGCTCGGGCGATGGCTACGCAGATCGTCCTGTTGCGGGCGATCAACCTCGGTGCCAAACGCCGCGTCGCGATGCCCGCATTGCGCGAGCTGCTGACCGATGCCGGTTTCCAGGACGTGCGCACCTACGTGCAGAGCGGCAACGTCGTGTTCTCCAGCCGTAAGGCGCCCGCGCGCGCAGGGAGCGAATGCGCCGGGCTGATCTCCGAAGCGTTCGGCTTCGACGTGGACGTCATCGTGCGCACGCGCGACGAACTGGCGCAGGTCGTGGCACGCAACCCGCTCCGGGGCGTCGCGGTCGAGCCCAAGCGCTATCAGATCAGCTTTCTGGCCTCCGAGCTTGACGGCGAGCAGGTCGACAGGCTGGCGGCACTGGCGGTCGAGCCCGAGCAATTCGCGGCGATCGGTCGCGAGCTCTACGCCTGGCATCCGGACGGGGTGGCCCGGTCCAAACTGTGGAACAAGCTCGCCGGCCAGGGCCTCGGCGTGGTCGCCACCGCCCGCAACTGGACCACGGTGGCCACGCTGCTGGCGATGGCCGACGAGTAGCCCTGGTGCACTAGCCAAAGCGCTCGATGTCTGACCCGGCCAAGCATCCCTACGTCGTCCTGGATGTCTTCACCGACGTTCCGCTGGAGGGAAACCCGCTCGCCGTGTTCACCGACGCCGACGGGATCGGCGACGATTTGATGCAGCGCACGGCGCGAGAGCTGAACCTGTCAGAGACGGTCTTCCTGCTGCCCGGCGACCGAAGCGCCCATGCGCGAGCCCGGATCTTCACCCCGGCCACCGAGCTCCCGTTCGCCGGGCACCCGGTGCTCGGCGCTGCGTTCGTGCTGGGGCGGCTGCTGGGATGCTCGACCGTCCAGCTGCAGACGGGGGCGGGCCTGGTCGCGATCGCGCTGCGCCGGGAGGGCGGCCGGATCGTCTACGGCGAGATGGAGCAGCCGATCCCGACCTGGATGCAGTTCGACCGCGTGGACGAGCTGCTCGCCGCGCTCGGAGTGGCGCGCTCCGGCCTGCCGGTCGAGGTCTACTCCAACGGTCCCAACCACGTCTACGTCGAGCTGGCCGACGAGGACGCCGTCGCGGGGCTGTCCCCTGACCTGGGCGCGCTGTTGGCGCTGGGGCAGGTGGGTGTGAGTTGCTTTGCCAGCGCCGGCGCGCGCGTGAAGAGCCGAATGTTCGCCCCCGGGCTCGGCGTGGCCGAGGATCCGGCCACCGGGTCGGCCGCCGGACCGCTGGCGCTGCACCTGGCGCGCCACGGGCGGATCGCCTTCGGGCAGCGGATCGAGATCAGCCAGGGGATCGAGATCGCTCGTCCCTCGATCCTGCACGCGGTCGCCGAAGGCTCGCCCCAGGAGGTCCGGCGGGTGGCGGTCGGCGGGGCGGCGGTAGTCGTCGCCCGCGGCGAGTTCAGGCTTAACTGACACCGGCACGCAAGCTCAGACGCGGATGCGGTTAGCCGTTTGAACCGTGGCCGCGAAGCGTTAGGGTGCGCAGATGGAGCTTTCCCCACGCCAGCGCCAAGCGCTCGAAGAGATCTGTGACACCTTCTGTCCCTCAGAGGAGGGGCTCCCGACCGCGCGTGAGCTCGGCGTCGCCGACGCGGTGATCGCCGCGGTCGACGCCAACCCGCGTGAACCCGAGCGGCGGCAGCTGATGGCGCTGCTGTCCGGCTGGGACACCCCGGCGCTCGGCGCGGCCGGCGGGGCGGGCTGGGCGCGCTTCAGCGCCATGTCACGCGAGCAGCGCGAGCGCGTGCTGCTTTCATGGGCCGACTCGCGCCTGGCGCAGCGGCGCGCCGTGTTTCAGGCGCTGCGCAAGGCGGCACTGTTGTTCTACTACGCGCTGCCCGGGCGCTACGGCGGGCGCAATCCGGCATGGGACGCGATCGGCTACAACGGGCCGCTGGGGAAATTGCCGGGCGCTCCGCCCAAAGCGCTGACGGTGACCCGGGTCGATCGCGACAGCGGCTTGCACTGCGACGTGGTGATCGTCGGCTCGGGCGCCGGCGGCGGCGCGGCGGCCGGAATCCTGGCGGGCGCCGGGCTGGACGTGGTGGTGATCGAGTCCGGCGACTACTACGACGATCAGGATTTCGACGGCGGTGAGTACCAGGCGTTCAGCCGCCTGTACATGGGCGCGCCGACCGCGACCCACGACCAGAGCGTGGGGCTGATCGCCGGGACGTGCCTGGGCGGCGGGACGGTCGTCAACTACTCGACCTCGTTCCGGACCCCGGACGAGATCCGCGCCGAGTGGGCCGGCCAGGGCGTATCGGCGTTCACCTCAGACGATTACACCGCCAGCCTCGATGCCGTCTGCGAGCGGTTGGGGGTAAATCAGGAGCACAACGAGCCGAGCACGCGGGATCGCAAGCTGCAGGAGGGCTGCGTCAAGCTCGGCTGGCACGTGGATGCGATGCCCCGCGGCGTACGCAACTGCGCCCAGGGCAAGGAATGCGGCTACTGCGGCCTGGGCTGTCGAGTTGGAGCCAAGCAGTCGGTGGTCAAGACGTGGCTAGCCGATGCGCATCAAGCCGGCGCGCGCCTGATCGTGCGCACCCGTGTCCAGCGGGTGCTGGTCGAGAGTGGCGCGGCGCGCGGGATCGTCGGGCGCACCGCCGACGGTCACAGCGTGACGGTTCACTCGCGCGCGGTGATCGCGGCCTGCGGGGCGATCCACACGCCGGCGCTGCTGCGGCGCTCGGGGCTGGCCAACGAGAACATCGGCAAGCACCTCAGGCTCCACCCGGCCGGGGCGGTATTCGGGGTCTTCGACGAAGAGCTCAAGCCGTGGGAGGGCGTGATGCAGGCGCTCTACTCAGATCAGTACCGGGACCTGCACGACGGCTACGGCCTGAAGTTCGAGACCGCCGCCCAGCATCCTCACCTGTTCGTGCCGTTCGGTCCCTGGCGCGGTTCGCGTGAGCACTTCAGGCTCGTCGAGGCGCTCTCCAGCACGACGCCGATCGGTGTGCTGCTGCGCGACCGCGACGGGGGAGAGATACGCGTCGGGAGAGACGGCGAGCCGGTCGTGCGCTACAAGCTGTCGGAGTTCGACGCCGGCCATCTGCGAACCGGAATCGATGGCGCGGCCCAGATCCTCGAAGCCGCGGGTGCGCGGCGAATCTTCTCTTCGCATGCCAAGTGGGTCGCTTACCAGCCCGGCCGCTCCGGCTCACGGGAGCAGTTCATGGCCGACGCCGACGGAGCGGGCTACGGTTCCGGACACGTTTCCCTGAGCTCGTTTCACATCATGGGCTCGGCCCGTATGGGCGGCTCGCCGGCCATGTCGGCGTGCGATCCCACCGCCCAGACCTGGGACGTGCGCGACCTCTACGTGCTCGACGGATCGGCGTTCCCCACGGCGTCCGGGGTCAACCCGCAGATCTCGATCCAGGCGATCGCGCATATGAGCGCGCGGGCGCTGGCGGCGCGGCTGGGCCCTTAGACTCAGACACTGAGACCTCACGGGAAGGGCGGTTGGTGATCAGCGGCCGGCCCGGACCGACCGTCCGGCGACGGTTGTCCAACCGGCCGCCCGGTGGAATACTCGGGCGAACCGCCTCACTCGCATCATCGTCGGAGGTGATCGCAATGTCAGGAACCGCCTGAGACGCGCGGGCAGGGCTCAGGCCGCATCCGCCGCGCGCCGGCGACCTGAACCGGAGCCGGAGCGGCTACTGCAGCGTCGTGCTGACGGTGATCTGAGCGCTACTGCAGCGTCGCGTCAACGGTGATCTGCACGCCGGCCAGGGCACGCGAGATCGGGCAGTTCTGGCCCGCGTTCTGCGCTGCCTGCGCAAAGGCGGCCTGGTCGATGCCCGGCACCTTGCCGGAGACCGTGAGCTCCGAGGTGGTCACAGTGGGAGCGCCATCCTTGAGATCCAGCGTCACCTTGGCGGTGACCTCGAGATGCTCAGGCGCGTTGCCGCCCTCCCCGAGCTCGTTGGAGAGCGCCATCGAGAAGCAGGAGGAGTGGGCGGCGGCGATCAGCTCCTCGGGGCTGGTCTTGCCGTTGGAGCGATCTGTCCGCGACGCCCAGGTCACCGCCAAAGAGTCCAGTGCCCCGCTGGCACCGTTGAGGACGCCATTGCCGTGCGGGAGGTCGCCCTCCCAGATCGTCGTCGCCGTGCGCTCTGCCATCGCCATTTGTCACTACCTCCGGATCTGCATCAGTGGTGTTCGATTACGCGATCGATCAGTCCGTACTCGACAGCCTCGTCGGCCTTGAAGAACCGGTCGCGCTCCATGTCCTCGTGAACCTGCTCGAACGTCTGGCCCGTGTGGTGGGCGTAGATCTCGTCCACTCGTTTACGGATGTTGAGGATCTCCCGCGCGTGGATCTCGATGTCGCTGGACTGTCCCTCAAAGCCCGCCGAGGGCTGATGGATCAGCAGCCGGCTGTTGGGCAGCGAGAAACGTTTGCCCTTGGCGCCGCCGGCCAGCAGCAGTGAGCCCATCGACATGGCGACGCCGACGCAGATGGTCGAGATCTGAGGCTTGACGAACTGCATCGTGTCGTAGATCGCCAGGCCCGAGTAGATCGAGCCTCCCGGACAGTTGACGTAGATCGAGATGTCCTTATCCGGGTCCTGGGACTCCAGATGCAGCAACTGCGCGACCACGAGGTTGGCGACCTGGTCGTCGATCGGAGTTCCGAGGAAGATGATTCGCTCGTTGAGCAGGCGGCTGTAGATGTCGAACTCGCGTTCCCCACGCGCGGTCCGCTCGATCACCATCGGGATCAAAGGCATGCCGACAACCCTACGACAAACGGTCGGTGGGGCCCATCCGCGTGCTAGGGCACGATCACCGCGGCGCCCGTGAACGCGCCGGCGCGGAGATCCGACAGGGCCTCTTCGGCGCGCTGCAGCTCGTATGTGGTGATGCTCGCCCTGACCGGCACCTGCGGGGCCAACGCCAGGAACTCCTCGCCGTCACGCCGGGTGAGGTTGGCCACCGAGCGGATCGTGCGCTCGTGCCACAGTTGCTCGTAGGGAAAGGCGGGGATGTCGCTCATGTGGATACCGGCACAGACGACGGTCCCGCCGGGCGCCAGCGCTCCCAGAGCCGCCGGAACGAGTTCGCCCGCGGAGGCGAAGATGATCGCGGCGTCAAGCGGCTCGGGCGGCAGTTGCTCGCTGGACCCCGCCCACGCGGCCCCCAGCGAACGGGCGAACTCCTGGCCGCGCTCGTCGCCTGAGCGCGTGAAGGCGAACACCTGGCGTCCTTGGAAGACGGCCACCTGGCAGATCACGTGTGCCGCTGAACCAAACCCATATAAACCAAGCCGTTCCCCGTCACCGGCCAGCCGCAGCGCCCGGTAGCCGATCAGCCCGCCGCACAGCAGCGGGGCCGCCTGCTCGTCTGAGAGCTGATCGGGCAGCTCCAGGCAGAAGCGCTCGTCTGCGACGGTCAGCTCGGCGAAGCCGCCGTCGATGTCGCGGCCGGTGAAACGAGCCTGCTCGCACAGGTTCTCCCGGCCGCTGCGGCAGTAGCGACAGTCGCCGTCGGTCCAGCCCAGCCACGGGACGCCCACGCGCCGCCCGTCCTCGCTGCGGGCCACGATCTGATGGCCGAGCACGACTGGGAGCCTGGTGGCCTGGATCTCCGCGTCGCGGAGGTGCAGATCGGTCCGGCACACACCGCACGCGCGGACCTCCAGCAGCAGCTGACCCGGTTCCGGCACCGGATCGGGCACCGTCGCCGCCCGCAGGGGCTCGCCGGGTGCCTCAAGCAACATCGCGCGCATGGGTTGGAATGATGCCCGTTGGGAGCGACCAGCGCTCGACGGCCTGAGGCTGGTGGCGATCGTCTGACCTCTGAGCGACGCGCGCCTCAGCGCGGTGACTCAGGCGACGTCGAGCCAGGCCTGGCGGCTGGTGTGAACCGGCGCAGGGGTTCCGGCGCTCAGCTCGCTCCGGATCTCACCCAGCGTGCCGAACCGCTCGGCCACCACGTTGTGCTGGTGGATCGTCTCCAGGTTGACCTGCCGCGCCGAGACGAACGCCAGGTCATCCAGTCCCGGGAAGCGTTCGATCACGCCGCGCACCATCTCTCGCACGCAGTCCTCTACGAACCGCGGCCGCCGGTGGGCCTTCTCCACGACGTGCGCCTCGTCTGAGCGCTTCATCAGCTCGTAGATCTCCGACGACATCGACTGCTCCACGATCTCCAGCAGCGCCGCGGCGTCGATCTCGTCCTCGCATACCTCGGTGCAGCCGACGTGCAGCGTGCCTAGACCGCGTTGGTTGTGGCTGGCGACCGGCACGGCGTTGAGGATCCGTTCCACCTCGTCGGCGTCGAAGCCCTCGGCCTCCAGACGCTCATGGGCCGCGCCGGCGACCAGCTGCTGCGCGCACGGGCAGGCCGTGATCCCCTGCGCGGTCACGCCGATCAGGCGCCGGGTACCAAGCTCGGTGGCCACCGCGCAGCCATGAAGCGTGTAGAGCTCCTGGGTCTGGATCCCTGAAACCGGAGCGGGCTTGTGCTCCGGGAAGCGGGCCTCGATCGTCACCTCGGCCCGGCGCGCGCCCTGACGCGTGCGTACGAGCTGGGCGATGTGCTCAGCGAGCGTCTCGGCGCGGAAGGTTGACTCGCCGAGCACGACCTCGCCGATCGCCTCGTTGACGACCTCCTCAAAGCGCGACATGTGGGCGCCCTTCTGGTCTGACCCCAGATCGACCACACACTCAAACCGGGCCGCGAAGAACTGCTCGGATCCGTTCTGGCGCAGCCGGATGACCTTCTCGACACCGGTTACGCCGACGCGTGAGAGGCTCAGGGCCAGCGACGGCGCCGACGACTGGACGTCGATCACGGGGATGCTTGAGGAACGGCTTATGGACATCGCTGACCACAAAGGGTAGAGAGCCTGAGGGTTCGGCACCTCCCGCGGCTCTGGACAATGCCCGGAATTGTGGTATCAATCGCCGCGTCCCATCGGGAGTGAAGAGAGGGGGGCATCTCGCGGGGTGCCTCGTGTCCGCGCCAGGAGGAGCTCAGGGGCTGTGAGCACGAAGGAAGTGGTTCTACTCAGCGACGAAACTCCGATCGTCGAGCTCGACGAGCTGCGTCCGCTGATCGCCGGGGGTCTGGAACGCGGGTTCCTGACCTTCCAGGAGATCGAGACGTGCCTGGAGGAGGTGGAGGTCACCAAGGAGCAGCTTCAGGAGCTGCACGCCTACCTCGACGAACAGGGCATCGACGTCGTCGAAGCCGACGGGCGGCCGGCGAAGTCCGAGGGGGGGAGCATCGAGGCGGGCGCCTCCAGCTCAAGCGAGACCGGGCCCGAGCAGCGCAAGAAGGTCGAGATCGACCTGACGGTGGAGCCGAGCCTAGATTCGCTGCGTCTGTATCTGCGCTCGATCGGCCGCGTGAACCTGCTGACCGCTGAACAGGAGGTGCAGCTGGCGCGCCGCATCGAGCGCGGCGACATGCTCGCCAAGCAGCAGATGATCGAGGCCAACCTACGTCTGGTGGTGTCGATCGCCAAGAGCTACCTGGGGCGGGGGCTGACCTTCCTCGACCTGATCCAGGAGGGGTCGATGGGCCTGATCCGCGCGGTGGAGAAGTTCGACTACCGCCGCGGGTACAAGTTCTCCACCTACGCGACCTGGTGGATCCGCCAGGCGGTGACGCGCGCGATCGCCGACAAGGGCCGTACGATCCGGATTCCCGTGCACATGGTCGAGAAGCTCAACAAGGTGGTCCACGTCGAGCGCCAGCTCGTCCAGCAACTGGGTCGTGAGCCGACACCGCATGAGATCGCCGCCGAACTCGAGACGACGGTCCGCGAAGTGCGCGACGTGATGCGCATGGCCCAGCAGCCGATCTCGCTGGAGAAGCCAATCGGCGAGGAGGACGACTCAGAGCTGGGCGACTTCGTCGAGGACCACACTGCCGAGTCCCCGTTCGAGCTCGCCGCCGATCGCCTGCGCCGGGAGAACCTGCGCCGGGCGCTGGCGGCCCTGCCCGAGCGCGAGCGCGAGGTGATCGAGATGCGCTTCGGTCTTACCGGTGAGCGTCCCTACACGCTGGAGGAGGTCGGCCGCGCGTTCAACGTGACGCGCGAGCGGATCCGTCAGATCGAGAATCACACGCTCAAGAAGCTCGAGGCGCTGCCTGAGGCGCAGCGCCTGCGCGACGTGTCCTGAGCACCGGCCGCGCGCGGTGGGTCTTCGTTACTCCAACGCTAGACTGCGGCCCCCTTGGCGGGATTCCCGAGCGGTCAAAGGGGATGCGCTGTAAACGCATTGGCTCTGCCTTCCCAGGTTCGAATCCTGGTCCCGCCATACCGTCGGAAAATGTCGCCAACTATTCTTGCCCACGACATCGGTCCTGGCGAACGTGAGATCCTGTTGCCCCTCCGGCCGCTCGATGCGCGGCGGCGGATCCCTCCGGATGCAGGTTCTCGTGCAAGCGGCGCTGCGGCGGGGGCGGCGACTGCGCTCGTGTTACCTTGACCGCCCCTGATCCGGAATCCGCCCGCGAGCCGAGCCGGGCAGCGGAACCCGCCCGCGAACCGAGGCTGTCAGAGAGACCCGATGCCCAGCGCAAGAAGGCAATTGCTTCGCACGGCCGGCGTGGCGCTTGCCGTGGCGCTCGCGTTCGTGTCGACAGTAATGCTGAGCGCCCGTTCGCCGCTGGCGCGGGCGGCGAGCACGGGTCAGCTCCAGCAGCAGATCAGCGCCGGCCAGAGTCGCATCTCCGGCCTGAAGAACGCCGTTGGGTCCGCCTCCGGACGGGTCTCGACCCTGAACGCGAGCGTTGGTGCCCTAGAGCGTCAGATCGCGTCGACCCAGGCTGATCTGGACGCCAAGCGCACCGAGCTGTTGAAGCTGCGCGGGCAACTGAGCGCGGCCCGCGCGCGCCTGATCCGGCTGGAGGCGTTCGAGACCCGCGCCGAGGGGGTCCTCTCCAGCCAGCTGATCAGCACTTATGAAACAGATCGCCCGGACATCGTCAGCGTGGTGCTCGAGTCAACCGGGTTCAACGATCTGCTCGAGCGGCTCGCCTTCGCGCAACGAATCCGAAACCAGGATGTGGTGATCGTCGGGCAGGTTCGAGCAGCGCGACGCGCGGTGGCGGCGCAGGCCACTCGCCTGGGGGCGCTCGAGCTGCGCCAGCAGACCCTCACGGGCGAGGTGCTGCGCGAGCGCAACAGCCTCGATCGCAACCGGTTCGTCCTGGTCAGCCAACAGATCGCGGCGGTCAGCGTACGCAACGCCAAGTCCGGCCAGCTCGCCGCCGCCCGCGGCCAGGTCTCCGGGCTCCAGCGCCAGCTGGCGAAGATCCAGGCTGCCCAAGCAGCGGCCCAAGCAGCGGCCCAGGCGGCCGCTCAGGCGCCGGCGGCGAGCGGTTCCAGCGGGTCGGGCAGCTCATCGGCCGGTCCCCCTCAGAGTTCCAGCAGCGGTGGTTTCACGTTCCCCTTGCCGAAGGCCGACGCCTCGCCTCCGAGCACCTGGTCCCCCGACGACGGCGTCGACATCTCTGCGCCCGGCGGCAGCCCGGAGTTGGCCGTCTGCTCGGGCACGGTCGTGCTGCACGGCATCGGCGGCTTCGGTCCATCGGCGCCGGTGCTGCACTGTGACAGTCCGCTCGACGGCTATGACTACGTGTACTACGGACACGCCGGTCCGGGCAACTGGGTTCCCGTCGGCGCTCACGTGAGCCAGGGCCAGGTGATCTCGCAGGTCGGCTACGGGATCGTCGGAATCTCCACCGGCCCTCATCTGGAGATCGGCTTCGCCGACCCCAGCGGCTCGCCCATCGGGCCATCAAGCGCTGCTCAGATGATGTCACTGCTGCAGGCCGCCTACGGCGGCTAGTGGACTGGCCGGGCACCGGCGCGAATCGCTACGCTGGCACGAGTCGCCCTCTTAGCTCAGCTGGTAGAGCACTTCCATGGTAAGGAAGGGGTCGTCGGTTCGAGTCCGACAGAGGGCT
>ODAK010001350.1_pt1 | contig 27015 bp, 29 predicted proteins | sample 1539591 | NCBI WGS metagenome assembly ODAK01 (sample SAMEA3539303, study PRJEB22396) | soil metagenome | biome: tundra; feature: field; material: soil | place: USA | collected 2010-05 | depth 0.15 m
GGATGCCGGCATCAACGGCCGTAGCGGTTTCCTCGTCGAGAACAAATTCTTCATTGGAGGAAACGAGACTGTCGGCGACCAAGGGATCGAGTTGTCCGGTCTCCAGCACAGTTCCAGCGTAATCGATCTCGTCTCGCTGCACGCAATGACGACCTCGCCGTTTATTTCCTCCGTTTTCTGATATACTCCCGTGCCGTGCGACTTCTTAAGGAGGCCTACATGCTACGTCCATTCGTTTCCGCGCTGTGCCTGATCTGGATTTCCGGCATTGCTTTTGCTCAACAGGCTGCTGACAAAGCTCCGGATGGAGCCACGCGCCCCGGGGCGCAGGCACCCCTGTTCTTCCGCCTCGACTGGAAGACCGTCGAGGGGCTGCCGGTGGAGCATCCGCTGGACCAGAAGGCCGTTTCCACGCAGAACAACAACGTGGAGCTGAAGCTCTACGGCCCCTCCGGGAAGGACATTCAGGAGAACGGCGTGCCCGACAGCGCCAGCAATCCGCTGCACATCTGGACCGGTCTGTGCGCGCAGCCGTGCGCGATGGCGGTACGGGAGAAGAACAACTATGTGGATTTGACAGGCATGGCGAAGATTCGCTGGGTGACCAAGGTCAGCGGTCTCCACCAAATGCATCCGATTTTGAAGCTGGCCGACGGCACCTGGATTCTGGGAGAGCACGCCGACGGCTCGGTCTTCGATTACCACACCACCGATTTCACCCTTTCGGAATCGCGGTGGATCAAGATGGACATGGATAAAGTGGTTACGCGCGGACGGTGGCTCGACAAAGTGGATCTGAGCAAGGTGGACGAGATCGGATTTACCGACCTGATGCCGGGCAGCGGCCATGGCGACGGCGGCTACAGCGACCTCGGATGGTTCGAAGTCTACGGCAAACCGGTGCCCCGCGCCGGCGGCAGTCAAAAGTAAGCCGCATTGACACCCGGAGACCCCGAGATTAGACTACGAAGCGGTCGCCGGTTACAGCGCCAGACCAAGGAGATTTCAACATGACCGTTCGTTTTTGTGTTTCGACCGCGACCGTGGCCGCCTTCGCCGCGGTCCTGGCATGGGCTCCCGCGCCTGCCATGGCTCAGTCCGCGGCGGCGAAGGCGTCGTCCACGGTGATCCCGCGCCTGCCCAACGGTAAGCCCGACTTCAACGGCATGTGGGACCGGCCGCGCGTGCAGGACATCAGTAAACCCGTCGAAGAGTGCGGGAGCGGCAGCAAAGGCTGCAAATCGGAACCCGGCGAGATCGTGATGACGGATTGGGGCAAAGAGCAGTTCACGGCCAAGAACAAGTTCGATTACGCGGGTTACTGCCAGCCGTGGGGCTACACGCGCGCCACCCAAACCGAATACCCGGTGGAACTGATGCAGACGCCCGACCGCGTGGCGATCCTGTGGGAGTCGAACAACGTGTTCCACATGGTCCCTACGGATGGGCGCGATCATCCGAAAAATCAGGACCCGACCTGGATGGGCAACTCCGTCGGCCACTATGAAGGCGACACGCTGGTGATCGACACCACCAATTTCAACGGTAAAACGTGGCTCGACACCGCCCAGCATCCTTCCAGCGACCAACTGCACGTAGTGGAGCGGTTCCAGTACATCGATTCCGACCATCTTTCCTACCAGGTGACCTGGGAAGACCCGAAGGCCTACACCAAGCCGATCCGCAACAATCGCGTGTTCACGCGCATGCAGAAGGGCTCGGAGATCATGGAGTGGTGGTGCATGGAAAACAACCGCGACATGCTGCAGGGCCACATGGTGGGCAGCCAGCGTCCGCCGGAATAGCCGACACGCAGCCGGCTATTTGGCTTCGTTTGTCTTCGAAGCGCCTTCGGAACCCGGGCCCGACCCGCCGCTGAAAAGTTCGCGGCCGTCGGGCATGATGACGGAGCGTCCGTTGGCCACGTTCTCCTGGCCTTTGGCACGGAAGCCGCTGATGGTGACTTCGGTCCCGGTGGGGATCGAATCCTTCTTCCAGCCGAGGCGGAACAGCGCGTTGGGCGGCCCCAGCTCGAAGTGCCAGTTCACTGTCTTGCCATCAGCATCCTTCACGTCCACGTAGAGCCATGCGTGAGGATTAACCCATTCGACTTTGGTGATGGTGCCCTTCACCTTGACTGGCTGATTGACGTCGAACTCGGCAGCGAAGGCGTGATGTGCGGCCAGCGGCGCCGCTGCCGCCACCAAACCGAGGATCGTCATCGACACGAAAATTTTCATAGATCGTCTCCCTTATCGCGCCGGTGGAGCGCCAAAAATATTCAACAGCGTCTGGCTGCCTTCAGCGCAGGCGAACTCCAGCGACTGCGTTCCTTTGGGCACCCGCGTGAAGTAACCGGCGCTCTTCCACGGCCGCGTAAACAACCCCGGATCGTCAATGGTCACTTCGTAATCGATGGAAGCGGCGTCGTTGATAGTGAACCGTTCCGTGGTGTGCAGCGCGTCGGTGAGATAAGGAATCTCCCGCGCATACGCGGTGCGGTCGTTGAAATTGGTGGTGTCGACCACCAGCGTATTGCCCTCCCAGTGACCGATGGAATCACCCATGAACAGACGAATGTTCTTGCTCAGGTGCGGACGCCCGTCCAGATGAATCACGCGGCTGGTGTGGTTGTAATCGTAGAGGATCACCACTTCACCCGGGCGCTGCAGAAACTGATAGGGGTTGTTATTGTCCTCGCCCTGGAAAATGCCGGGGAGGGCGCAGCGGGCGTTCAGTTCGACGTGGCGCAGATCGATGGGCGGATTCATTTTCAGCAGGAATTCGCGGCGCTTCGCGTCTTCTTCGGGACGCCACGGCAGGTTGCGGTCGGGCGGATCGACGATGCCGGTGCGATGCCCGGTACGGCTGGCTCCGGCGCGCAGGGCGGTGCCGCCTTCACCAAAGACCTTTGGATAAGGCCCGAGAGCGTCGCCTTCCCTAGTGGAGACGGAAAGCGGATTCTTGCCGCTGGGATCAATGGGATTCACCGGCGGTTTGGCCTCGAGTCCCACCACGCCGTTGCGCGTGTACATGCCCTGCAGATCGGGCTGGCCGTCGGGAGTACGCGCGGGCGTGAACGGCTTCGGCGCCTGCGCCAACAGCGCGGCGGCAATGGACATCATCAAAACGACTCTCATTCTCATCTCCTACTTGCGAAACGGCGCATCCCGGAACTGCTCTTCCTGTCGATAAAACACGCATTCGTACTCCAGCACCCGGGCATTCTTCTCCATCCGCCGGTACAGCGGCATACTGATTTTCCAGGGTTTGCTGAATACTTTGGGATCCTCGATGGTGGCTTCGTACTGAATGTGGTCGGCACCGCTGAGCGTATAGCGCTCCACCACGTGCAGATCGTCGCTGTGAAAGTTGCCGGCGTGATCGAACCATGTCTGATCGTTGAAATTCTTTACGTCGATCACCAGCGTGTCGCCCTCCCAGTGGCCGCGCGAATCGCCCATCCATGTATCGGGAAGTCCATCCGGATGGGGGGTGCCATCCATGGGGATATTGCGCACCGCATGGGCGAACTCATAAAGGATCGCGACCTGTTTCGGGGTCTGCACAATTTCGAACGGAAACGGCATGTACGTGGCGCGGGGCACACCGGGCTGGTAGCAATTGGCTTCGGCAGGATCGGCGGTGGCTCGATGCGCAAAGTTATCTTTTTTCTTCGCCATGGCGTCGGCCAGATACGGGATCTCACCGCCCTCCACTACGCCCTGACCCGGCGGCACGCCCAGTTGCCCGGAGTGATCCTGAATGTCCCAGGCGGCAGAGTTCACCGCCTGCCAGACGCCGCTCAAGTCCGGTTTGCCGTCCGCGGTCCTGCGTATGGCAGTGCCGGAGACCTTCGCGCTTTGATTCTGGCCTGCTGCCGGCAATGCGGCAAGCGAGAGTGCAGACACAAGGACAACCGGGCCGAGTATCCTTCTTCCGAGGTTGTTCATCCACCCTCACTGCCACCTGTTCGGCGGCTGACCATCGATATTAACAGAATTAAGAACCAGCCACAGCCGCATGAAAACCAACGTTCATTCCGTGTGAACACAATCCGGCTAGAATGAAGTCGCCATGCGGGGATCTGTCCGGCAGCTCGTTCTGTTCGACATTGCGGATGAAATCAGGCTGGACGAACTGCAAAAGGCGCTGGGCATCGCTCCACCCGAGCCGATCCCGTTTAATCGTCCCGCGCCGGATTACGTGCGCTTCGAGCGGCCACCACTGGTAGAAACCCTCGGCCAGGGCGAGGCGCAGGGACGCGTCCGATACTTCGATTACGGCGTGGCGAGCGTGGAATTCCATAAGCCGTTTTCGGCGGATTGGCCGGAACTGGTGGAGATTTCGGCGAGCCGGATGTCGGACGCCACCGTGGAACAGCGCGCGCTGGCGTTGCTGCGGCCCCGTATCGAGCGCGGACGCAGCGCTCTGGTCAACCCGTACAAAGACTGGCTGGATGAGGATTATCTGATCTTCACCGTGCAGCCGGAAGAACCGGCAGCCGAGTTACTGGCAAAGCACGGGCGCGAGATTGCACAAACTGTGCGCGGCGAAGTCCGGCCTCTGTCAGACGCCGAATGCCAGGAGATCCTGAGCGGCAGCCTGTCGTATTATCCGAACGATCTGCTGGTGGTCGGGTGGTCGGCGGCGTTTGTATATGACACGGCCGCAGCAGCCGAGCCGACCCTGCAATTGCTGGAGTACACCAACGCGCAGCTGCTGGAATTCCGCCACTACGATGTTCTGCTGACTGGTGTGCTGACGGCGGTATATAAGTCACTAGCGCGCGGCACCGGATTCTGGCGGCGCTGGGGCCTGGCGGAAGAAGCCGAGCGGCTGAACCGGGCGCGGCTCGAAATCACCGAGATTGCCGAGCGCACCGAGACATCCATCAAGTTCCTCAGCGACATGTTTTATGCCCGCATGTACCGCCTGGCGGCGGCGCGCGTCGGGGTGCCGGACTATCGGCGCCTGGTGGACCACAAACTGGCGACAGCGGGCGAACTCTACACGTTCATGGTGGACCGGTTCGACCAGGGCCGCGGGTTCTTCGTGGAAATGGTGGTGGTAGTGATCCTGCTGGTGGAACTGGTGTTTCTGTTCTGGAAACCGTAGCTCTGCTCCAAAGCGGGCACACGCGTTAACCTGTACATTCATGCTAAATCTGCTGACCGGAAAGACCGCGCTCGTCTCGGGCATCGCCAATAAATGGAGCATTGCGTTTGCTATCGCGGAGTGCTTCGCCCGTGAAGGGGCCGAGCTTGTCGTGACTTATCTCAATGACAAGCAGCGCGAAGCGGCGGAATCCCTCACCGGCCATCTGCCGGTGGTGAAGATGCTGCCGTGCGATGTTACAAAGGACGAGGACCTTGCGGCGCTGACCGTCAGCCTGACAGAGCTGGGCAAGCCGGTGGACGCACTGGTACATTCTCTGGCATTTGCCAATCGCGAAGATCTCGCTCAGCCGTTTGTGGATACCAGCCGCGAAGGCTTCCTGCTGGCGCAGAATGTGAGCGCTTACTCGCTGGTGGCGATGTCGCGGGCAGTGGCACCCGTAATGAGCAACGGTGGCTCGATCATGACCCTGAGCTATCTGGGCGCGACGCGGGTGGTGCCGAACTACAACGTGATGGGCGTGGCGAAGGCGGCGCTCGAAGCGGCGATGCGCTATCTGGCGTACGACCTCGGCCCGCGTAAAATCCGCGTAAACGCGATTTCAGCCGGGGCCATCAAAACAGCGTCGGCCCGCGGCGTGAAGGATTTCTCCTCGATTCTCGATGTGGTGAAGGAAAGATCGCCCTTGCGGCACCCCACCGAGCCGGGCGAAGTGGGCGACACCGCGGTCTTCCTTGCCAGCGATCTGAGCCGCGGCGTCACCGGCAATATCCTGTTTGTCGATTCCGGGATGCAGCTGTTTTAGAAAGGGGCTTGTTAAGATTTGCCTATGAAGAGTTTCACGATCGCCGCCGTATTTGCCGCGACCTCGCTCGCCGCTTTTTCGTCCGCCCAGACGCCGTTGCCGAGTGGTCCGGGCAAAGACGTGTTTGAAAAGACCTGCACGTCGTGTCACGGGACCGAGCCGATCACCATCATGACGGACACCAAAGAGGGCTGGAGCGATACGGTGGACGACATGATCGCCAAAGGCGCGGAAATTGAAGCCGCCGACAAGGCAATGATCGTCGCTTATCTGGCAGCCTCGTTTCCTAAGCCCGTCAATGTGAATACGGCGACGTCGAAAGAAATTGTGTCGGGTCTCGACCTCTCGGCGAAAGATGCCGATGCCGTGGTGGAATACCGGACTAAGAACGGCAACTTCAAAACCCTGGACGATGTGAAGAAAGTTCCGGGTATTGACGCCGCGAAGGTCGAGGCGAAGAAGAAAGCCGTGGCGTTTCAGTAAACGCGGTCTGCTTACTGCTCCTATTTCTTAGTCGCCGCGGGTCGCGACGGGCTGGCGCTGAGTCCCATGGCCCGAAGCTGGTCGGCAGCCTGCGGAGCGCGTTCCGACCGCGGGTATTTGCGGATCAGCATGCGGAATTCGGCGGCGCCGGCATCGCGGTGACCATTCTGCTTGAGGGCCATACCCTTCATGAAGTAGGCATCCGGCGTGACCTTGTTCTCCGGAAACTGTTCCAGCACTTTATCGAAATCCAGCACCGCCTGATCCAGCTTGTTCTGCGAATAGTGGATCTCGCCAATGTGGAACTGGGCTGAAGGCGCGTTCGGGTCGTCGGGATAGAACTTCACGAAGTCGGCATACTCGCTGGCAGCGAGGTCGGCTTTACCGCCTGACATATCGCCCCTCGCGTTATTGAAAAGTGTCGCAGCCGGCACCGGGGGAAGCGCGGGCGCAGTGGCCTGCCCGGGAACGCCGCCAGCCGAGGGATCCGAGCCAGGAGCAGGTGGCGGAGGCGCCGGGGGTGCCTGCAGAACTTTGATGGCAAGATTGATGTCGCCGAGCTGCTGCTGCAACTTGTTCATCTGCACAGTGAGGTCGGCGAACATGTTGCGTAACTCGGCCGTGTCGTTGCTGACATTGTCGAGCTTCGTGGTGACGCCGGCGATCGGACGGAAGCCGTCTTTGATCTCTTTGTCGAGGCTCTGAATTTCGCGATCGAGCGTCTGGCTGACGCCGGCGTTCAGCACAGTAACGCCTGTGTTCGCCTTATTGGCCGCGTCGAGCGCCTGCTGCACCAGAGTCTGGAGCGCAGCCATCTTCTGATCGAAGCCGCTTTGCAGCGTGCGGACAGAATCCTGAAGCTGCGCGATGTCGCGCTGCATTTCCTGCTGCTCGCGGCTGGCCCCGAACAGGCAGGCAGGCGCGAGAAGCGTAACGATACCGATGAATCGTGTGAGCCGCATCATTTACTAAGTTAACCGAAATAGCCGGCGGGAGCGAGGATGTCCGATCCCGCATGGACCATTTCGATAGTTTTCCTTCCGGACCGCCTTAAAAGCTGTCCTACTGGCCGGCGGCGAAGTGCGCGCGGCGGTTTTTCTGCCAGCATTCTTCACTGGCTTCGGTACAAACGGGACGCTCTTTGCCGTAGCTGATGGTCTTCAGCTTGTCGGCCGGAATCCCCTGCTGCACAAGGAAGTCGCGGGCTGAGGTGGAGCGCCGATCGCCCAGTCCAAGGTTGTATTCGGCGGAGCCGCGCTCGTCGCAGTGGCCTTCGATGGCGATAGCGGCGTTGGGGAAATCGGCGAGGATACGTTTCAGCGCATCGAGATCGCCCAGCAGCGCGGCCCGGGCCTCTTCACGAATGTTGTTGGAGTCGTAATCGAAGTAGGCGTCGCGAAGATCCGAAAGTACGCGGGATTCCAGCGTCCCGGTGCTGCGCGGCGCCGGGGTGCGGGTCGGCGGCGGCGGAGGCCCGGTAACAGTAACGGTGGCGGTCGCCGTGGCATTGCCGAGCGGGCTGTTGGCCGTGATCGTGTAGGTGGTGGTTTCGGCCGGGATGATATTCCGTGTGCCTGATCCGGGCACGGTGCCAATGCCATTGTTGATTGCGATATCGGTGGAGTTTGCCACTGTCCAGCGGAGTACTGCCGTCTGGCCGCGCTCAATCGTGGCAGGCTCGATGGTGAACTGGCTGATGACAGCGCGCTGCGTAATGCGCTCCGAAGGTTCCGGGGCCGGATTGGACGCCACCGGCGCGGGAGGCGGCGGAGGCGGAGCGGGCGCTTTCTTGCCGCAGCCAGCCGCCAAAACAATGGTCGCCAACGCGAGTGCTGGCAGGAGGGAACTCAACGGCCTGTTATTTTTCATGTTTACTTTACGCCCCAGACGGGAAATCGATTCGTGCCCTGCATTGTGAGTTGCTTCACTTGCGAACCGTCAGCCAGCATTGTATATATTTGCGACTTCCCCGCGCGGGTGGAGGCAAAAACAAGGTGCCGGCCGTCGGGGCCCCAGTTCGGATTTTCGTTCCTGCCCTCATTGTGCGTCAACTGAATGTACTGACGCGACCCAATATCCATGACAAAAACATTAAAGTCTCCCTTGGCGATGCCGCTCGTCCAGGAAAACGCCAGATGCTGGCCGTCCGGATGCCAGGCGGGGTTGGAGGCCTCCCCTTCCCCGTTGGTGACGCGCTCCACGCCCGCCCCGTCGGTGTTCATCTGATAAATCTGCTGATGGCCGGGGCCGGAGACAAGGAGCATCATGTTGGGATTCTTTGGGTTGATCTTGGGCTCCACCTCAATGGCATCGCGATGAGAAATCCGGCGGAAATCCTGCCCGGTCGCAGTCACTGCGTAAATCTGCGCTGAGCCGCCCGCCGCCGTAGAGGCGTAATAGAGCTGTTTACCATCCGGCGTGAAGCTGGGCGTGGCGTTCATGGAAGCCTGCTGGTTGTAGAAAGGCACCACACGCTTGGTCTGGGTGTCGACGACCATGATGGAGGGCGTGCCCTTGGCGTAGGTAGTAAAGGCCAGGCGGGAACCGTCGGGCGAGATGGACGGCATGATGGAAATCGACTTCAGGGACGTCAATTGGGTTTGATTGTTCCCGTCCCAGTCCATGGCCCAGATTTCCTCCGCGCCGCTGCGGTTGGAGGTGAAATAAATGCGGCTGCCCAGCAGCGACCCCGCGCCGCCGAATTTCTGGATGATGTCGCTGGCGAACTGGTGGGCCACCCGGATGGCGCCCGCATCGTCCAGCGTCCCTGCATACCGTTGAGCGAGCAACTGGGCGGCCTGTGGATTGGTCTGGCGCGTGTCATAGACGTCGCCATAGAGGGCTAGGACGCCATTCGCCGCGGCGGTGTAGCCGAAGACAAGATGCGAGGCGCTCACAGGCGCCCCTGCCCAGTCGGCCAGCGCGAATCCCTGGTTATTGTCAGTTGGGCGGAGGTCTTCCGGACGCTGGGGATTATCCAGCGGGTAAAGACTCTTGGCGCGCATATCGAACAGGCCCGAACCCTGCAGATCGCTGAACAAAGTGGAGTTGAAGGCCGCCATGTAGGGCTGCGAGCCGGAGCCCCGGAAATCCACCACGGCGAGCGCGGGCTTGCCGCCCATCTGCGTGATGAAAGTGGTGATGTCCTGGGCAAAAAGCAGTGCCGCGCCGGAAAGCGCCGCGAGGATAGTGAAAAAGAGCGAGATTCTCCGTGTCATTGTCGTAATTGAAACCACAGTTCGACGGTCGCGTCGCTGCGCTCAAACTGAGCAGGCAGCGGCGGCAAAGGGTTGGCATCGAGGATCGCGCGTTTTGACGACGTGTCCAGCAGATAATTCCCGCTCGGCTGCGAAACCTGCACGTTGCTGATAGAGCCGTTGCGGGCGATGGTGAAACTGACGGCGCATTTCTGGGTGGGCAAAGCGCGCACGTCGGCCGTACTCCAGTGTTGCGAGATGCGGTCACGCATCAGATCGACGTACGCCCCGAAGCGGTTTCCCAGCACCGACGCGGGCCCGATATCGATGCCGTTCGAGCCCTGTGTGCCGAGCAGCGGAGAGTTCGCCGCCTGGCTCGTCGTGGAGTAAACCTGATTCGGTTTGTAAGCCTCCGGCGGCTTGAACAGAACCTTCGCCTGCTGCTGCGGGGTGGGCTTGCGCTTGTCTATGCGATCCGGGATAGGAACAGCGTTCTTGACCTCCAGCTTCACCTGCTTGCGGGGCTGCAGAGGGAGCGGCTGTTCCGGCACCACCGACTTCGTGTCGTTGGCAAGGGCATTGGTCGGGCCATCGTTGCGCGGGATGGGAATGGTCTTGACCATATTCACGCCCACCGAGCCGGTGCTGGCTTTGGGCGATCCGAAATCGTTGCGCGTGACGTGCCACAGCCCGGAGGCGACGAGGAGTCCGACAATGGCGGCGTGCGTGAAGATCGAGCCGGCAAAAGCTTTGCCGGTGGGATCGTGGCCGCCGCTAAAAGAGTCAGCTGTCATTTACCGTTTACGCCCAGCGCCGTTGTCGGGTTGTGTCACCACGTTGACCGCGAGTTTCGCGTCGCCAAGGACGCTCATAACCTGGGCAATGGGATCGAAGGTGGTTTCGCGGTCTGCACGGAGATAAACGGCCTGCTGGCCAGGGTATCGCGCATGCACTTCATCGGCCAAACGGTTGATGTTGACGGGATTTTTGCCGAGATAAATCTCGCCCGACTTGGAAACCTGGACGACTGGTAGTTCCTTGGTGCTCGACGCCACCGACCGGGTCTTCGGCACGTCGACCTCAATCCCATACTCCATCACCTGCGCCGTGATCATGAAGATTATGAGCAGCACCAGCGCCACGTCAACGAACGGTGTGACGTTGATCTCAGCCAGAGCGGGCAGGTCACGCGATCGCCGCGAGCCGCTGGTTCCGAGGCCATTCATCTTCATTTATTGGCTATTCTCCGAAACTGCGCTCGATCAGATTCAGGAACTCGAGACCGAAATCATCCATCTGCTCGCCCATTTTCTTGAGCATGTGGCCGAAATGGTTGTAGAAAATCGCCGCCGGAATGGCCGCAAAAAGGCCTACCGCAGTAGCGATGAGCGCTTCCGAAATGCCGGGGCCCACCGCGCGCAGACTGGTACTGCCTGCGCTGCCAAGGTTCTGAAACGCACGAATGATGCCGAGAACGGTTCCGAGGAGGCCGATAAACGGCGAAACCGTCGCGGTAGTTGCGAGCCAGTTCAGGTTCCGTTCCAGGCGCGCGATCTGCTCATTGGTGCCAAGTTGCAGACTGCGCGAGATGGCGTCCGGATTGGCCAGGTTGCCTTTTGACTTCACCTGCCGGCTGACTTCCCGATATCCCTGATCGAAAACGGAAACCAGCGGCGAGGGGCGAAACTGTTCACTGGCGGCAATGGCGCCCTCAATGCTGCCGGCGCGGCGGAAGGCACGCAGGAAGCCATCGTCGCTCTTACGCGCGGCTCCGAACGTCGACCATTTGGAGAAGATGACCGTCCAGGAATAAATGGAAAAGACCAGAAGAATGGCCAGTACCGCGTTGGCCAGTGCGGTGCCGTGGCTGACTAGATCCCAAAATTCGGTTTGCAGTAAAAAAAGAGCCTCTGGCGGACCCGGCAACGTATCTCCTCCCTGTCAATCTAACACGCAATGCGGTCGAATCCTCACCCCGTGAGAGCCGCTTTTCGCGCCGTTGTCCTTAGGACGCACAGGGAAGCTAAATAGTTGATCGAAATTTGGGATATACGCTGCCCCGCGCCCTTTCCAGCTTCGCAGGGCAGCGTCTTTTTGTAACTAATTTAATGCCGTCAGCGCGACTTCACGAAGTTCAGCAGATCCTGCTGCAACACAGCCACCGGTGGCTGACAGCGGCCCCGGCCTGCCCGAAGCGGAGATCGAACGGGTTTTCGAACCCTTCTACCGCGTGGAAACGTCGCGCAACCGGGCTCTGGGAGGCGTGGGACTCGGTCTGGCCATCGTGCGCGACTCAGTAGAAGCCTGCAAGGGCAAAGTGCGCTGCCGGAACCGCGTGCCGACCGGCCTCGAGGTCGAAATCCGCCTCCCCGCCGAAAGTTAGCGGGCGTTCCACCCCCGCGGGCCAGGCGTCTGACGTAACATATTTGGCATACCGCCGTCAGATTTGACATACGGTTCCGGGAGGCTGTTCATGCGCGTTCGATTGATTCTGCCGCTGGTGCTGGCCCTCGCCGCATCCGCTCAAACTCTTCCTCAAGGCGTCCAGAAGAAGGCCACCATGGGGGGGATTACCGAATACGACTTCCCCAACGGCCTCCGCGTTCTCCTCTTTCCGGATTCTTCCAGCCCCAAGGTGACGGTCAACATGACCTACCTGGTCGGCTCGCGGTTTGAAGGCTACGGCGAAACCGGCATGGCTCATCTTCTGGAGCACCTGAACTTCATTCTCAGCACCAACGGCCGCAACATCAAGAAGGAGCTCAACGACCACGGCGCGCAGTTCAACGGCTCGACGGATGTGGATCGCACCAACTACTTCGAGACTGTCACGGCGACCGACGACAATCTGAAATGGGCCTTAGGCCTCGAAGCCGAACGCATGGTCAATATGCGGATGGAGAAGGCGCTGCTCGATACCGAGATGACCGTGGTGCGCAACGAATTCGAGCGCGGCGAGAACAACCCGCAGGCCATCCTCGAAGAGCGCGTTGTTTCGACCGCTTACCTGTGGCACAACTACGGCAAGAGCACCATCGGCTCGCGCGCCGACATTGAAAAGGTGCCGATCGAACGCCTGGCTGCGTTTTACCGTAAGTATTATCAGCCGGATAATGCAGTGCTGGTGGTGGCCGGCCAGTTGGATGAAGCGAAAACGCTCCAGTATGTCGCCGACACCGCTGGCAAAATTCCTCGCCCGGCGCGCAAGCTGGACGAAGCCTACACCGTCGAACCCGTCCAGGACGGCGAACGCACGGTGGAATTGCGCCGCGTGGGCAATAACCAGATTGTGATGATGGCCTGGCACGCGCCGGCGCTCTCGCATCCCGATTCGGCGGCGCTGGAAGTGATGGCCGGAGTTCTGTCGGGCGGCGGCGGTGGCCGCGGCGGACAATCCACCGGACGCCTTTACAAGGCCCTCGTGGAGAACAAAAAGGCCGTCTCGGTGGGGATGGGTTACGAGGAACTGCACGATCCCGGCTATGTGCTGGCAACTGCGTCGCTGAGCAAGGAACAGTCGCTGGACGATGCGCGCAAAGCCATCATCGACACAGTGGCCGGCATGGTTAGCGAGCCGCCCACGAAGGAAGAAGTGGACCGCTCCAGGGCTCGCATCCTGCAGGGGATGGAGCAGCAGATGCGCAACTCCCAGACGGCCGCCCGGCTGATGAGCGAATCCATCGGCTCCGGTGACTGGCGCCTCTACTTCCTGAACTACGAACAACTGAAGGCCGTCACGCCCGAAGACGTCACGCGCGTGGCGAAACTTTACTTCAAAGCGTCGAATCGCACGGTAGGCGAGTTCATTCCCGAAGCCGCGCCTGAGCGGACGGAAGTACCGCCCGCACCCGACATCGAAAGCTCGCTGAAGAACTATAAGGGCACGCTGGAGATCTCGCAGGGAGAGGCCTTCGATCCCTCGCCGGCCAACATCGAAAAGCGAGTACAGCGCGCGCGTCTGGCCGATGGTCTTCATGTGGTGCTGCTGCCCAAACAGTCGCGGGGAGGCACCGTATCGGCTGATCTCAATCTGGAGTTCGGTGATGAAAAATCTCTGACCGGACGGCGCGCTGCCGGCGATCTTGCGGGCTCGCTCCTGATGCGGGGCACGACGAAACACACCCGCCAGCAGATTCAGGATGAAATGGTCAGGCTCGATGCGCGTATTACGGTCAACGGCGGTGCCACGCGCGCCGTGGCCAACATTCAGACCACGGAGAAAAATCTGATTCCGGCTCTCGAACTCGCCGCCGAAATTCTGCGCGAGCCGTCATACCCGGAATCTGAGCTGGATCTGGTGCGCAAGCAGCGCATCACTGGTATTGAAGGCAGCCGCACGGAGCCGGGCGCTCTCGCCCCGCTGGCTCTCGAACGCAGCATTCGCCCGTTCCCGAAGAACGACGTCCGTTATATCGGCACGCTGGACGAACAGGTGGATGAGATCAACAAAGTCACGCTGGCTGATGTGAAGCAGTTCCACAGCGATTTCTACGGCGCTTCCAACGGCGAACTCACGGTGGTGGGCCAATTCGATCCGGCAGCGGTGAAGGCGGCGGCCGAGAAGTTGTTCGGCAACTGGAAGAGCCCCGCACCTTTCCAGCGCATCACCACGCCCTACACGAAAGTGCAGCCGGTCAACCAGAAGATCGAGACGCCGGACAAGCAGAACGCCACGTTCACCGCCGCGCTTACTCTGCCCTTGAATGACACCGATCCCGACTACCCGGCGATGGTGGTGGCCAACTATCTCTTCGGCGGCTCGCTGACCGGGCGCGCGCCCGACCGCATCCGCAACCGCGAAGGCCTCAGCTACGGCGTCAATTCGTCGTTCAATGCGCCCACTGTGGGCAACTCCGGGCGCTTCGGACTGACCGCCATCAGCAATCCGCAAAATGCGCCCAAAGTGGAAACCGCGTTCAAGGAAGAACTGGCCAAAGCGGTAGCCGGCGGCTTCACTGCACAGGAAGTGGCTGAGGCGAAGAAGTCCATTCACGACCAGCGCATTGTAGGCCGCTCGCAGGATGCCGCGCTTGCCCAGACGCTGGCCCTGCGCGAAGAGTTTGGACGCACCATGAAGTGGGACGAAGACATGGACGCGAAGATCGAAGCTCTCACGGCCGAGCAGGTAAGCGCCGCGTTCCGGAAACATGTGGACCCGGCGGCAGTCTCGATCGTCAAGGCAGGCGACTTCAGCTCGGCTAAGGTTTATCAGTAGAAAAAACGGCGGGCCATTCGTGCGTCCCTGCGCGCGTCGTAGGATGTAGGAATGGCCTCCTCCACAGTGACCCGCCTTGCCGAAGGCGTCGAGATCCTCGGCGAGCTCTCTCCCGCATATGCCACCGTCCTCACGCCGGCAGCCGTGGCATTCCTCGCGCAACTGGCGCGCAAATTCGAAGCCACCCGCGTCGAACTCCTCGCCGCGCGCGTGAAAGTTCAGGACAAGATCAACAGCGGCTGGCTCCCCGAGTTCCCGCCCGAGACCGCCGACATCCGCGCGAAGGAATGGACCGTCGCCCCAATACCCGCCGACCTGCTGGACCGCCGGGTGGAAATCACCGGTCCGGTGGACCGCAAGATGGTCATCAACGCGCTGAACTCCGGCGCCTACGTCTTCATGGCGGATTTCGAGGACTCCAACTCGCCCACATGGCACAACAACATCGACGGCCAGATCAACCTGCGCGACGCCATCAAGCGCACCATCGACTACACCAGCCCGGAAGGCAAAGCCTACAAGCTCAATGACAAGACCGCGGTGCTGCTGGTACGCCCGCGCGGCTGGCATTTGATGGAGCGGCACTTCCTGGTGGACGGCAAGCAGATATCGGGCGCTCTGTTCGATTTCGGCCTCTACTTCTTCCACAACGCGAAGGAACTGATGGCGCGCGGCTCAGGACCGTACTTCTATCTGCCCAAGATGGAACATTATCTGGAAGCCCGCCTCTGGAACGATGTGTTCGTTTTCGCGCAGGATTACTGCGGCGTGCCGCAGGGCACTGTCCGCGCCACCGTGCTGATCGAAACCATTCTCGCTTCTTTCCAGATGGATGAAATTCTCTGGGAACTCAAGGATCATTCGGCCGGCCTCAACTGCGGCCGCTGGGATTACATCTTCAGCTTCACCAAGAAGTTCGGTAACCGGGCTGATTTCGTCATGCCCAACCGCGCCCTGGTCACGATGGACCGGCACTTCCTCAGTTCCTACGTGCACCTGCTGATCCAGATCTGCCACCGGCGCAACATCCACGCCATGGGCGGCATGGCGGCGCAGATTCCCATCAAGAACGATCCGGCGGCCAACGAAGCGGCTCTGGAGAAGGTGCGGCTCGACAAGCTCCGCGAAGTGAAAGCGGGCCACGACGGCACTTGGGTCGCGCATCCTGGCCTCGTACCGATCGCGCTTGGCGTTTTCAACGAATACATGAAGACGCCCAACCAGATCAATGTCAAGCGCCCGGACGCTCACGTCACGGCGAAGGATCTGGTGGCGGTGCCGGATGGCGAGATCACTGAGGCCGGCCTGCGCCTGAACATCAACGTGGGCCTGCAGTATCTGGAATCCTGGCTGCGCGGCAACGGCTGTGTGCCCATTTACAATCTGATGGAGGATGCGGCCACCGCCGAAATCTCCCGCGCCCAGGTCTGGCAGTGGGCCAAACACGGCTCCAGGCTCAGCGACGGCCGCACGGTAACGAACGAACTGGTGCGGCAGACCATTCAGGAAGAGCTGGCGAAACTGCGCGATATGCTGGGCGCGGAGCGTTTCGACAAGGGCAAGTTCGATCTGGCCTCGAAATTATTCGAGCAGATGATGACCAGCCCCACGTTCGACGAGTTCCTGACGCTGAAAGCTTACGAATACGTGTAGGGCTGGTCGCGGGCCGGTGCCGCGGTCTCCAACTGCGCGATGCGGATTTCCGCCGCGCGCCGAAGCGCCGCCTCCACGTGCGGGAAGATGTTTTCTTCGCCCACATGGTGCACGAATTCGGCCTGGCTCAGGAACGCGGCGGGCTGCCGGCGCGCGCCGCACAGCAGCATCGTACGGCCGGATTTCTTCAGCCGGTCGCAAAGCACTTCGAGGGCATGCAGACCCGTCGCATCGATCGCCGTCATGTTGCGCAGACGCAGGATGACAATGGGTGCGAAGCGTGAAATGTTCGCCGTTTCGTCCGCCAGTTTGTCGCTGACGCCGAACAGAAACGGCCCGTGGATGCGCAGGATGGTAACGTATGGCGGCACGTCCTTGTCCTGCAGGATGTGCGGCCGGCCCTGGTTGATGTAGTCCGGCGTAACCATGGCTACAGTGGTGGTCTGAGACACGCGATAGATGTACAGCAGCGCGGCCAGCGCCATTCCTACTTCCACCGCCACGGTAAGGTCGGCCATCACGGTTAGCGCGAAGGTCACGAGCCATACCGCGATGTCCGTAGCTTCGAGGCGCAGGATGCCGCCGATTTCGCGCCATTCCCCCATGTTGTAAGCCACCACGAACAGCACGGCTGCCAGCGTTGCAAGCGGGACAAATTTCGCCAGCGGCGCCAGCGCCACCAGCACGGCCAGCAGCGTGAAGGCATGTACGATTCCTGCCACCGGAGTGCGTGCGCCGCTGCGGAAGTTGGTCGCCGTGCGGGCAATTGCCCCGGTGACCGGAATGCCGCCCACCAGCGGCGAGATCAGGTTTGCCACACCCTGTGCCACCAGTTCGGCGTTGGAGTTGTGGCGATAACCCGTCATGGAATCCGCCACCACAGCCGAGAGCAGACTTTCCACCGCCGCCAGGATGGCAACAGTGAAAGCCGAGGGAAGCAACGGCAGAATCAGGTCCGGCCGGAACTGCGGGATGGCGAAATGCGGCAGGCCCGCCGGTATGCCGCCGAAGGCACTGCCGATGGTGGCAACAGGCAGATGCAGCGCAACCACGGCCGCAGTGCCGGCAAAAAGTGCCACAATCGTGCCGGGAATCCTCGGCATCCAGCGCGGGGCCAGCAGAATAATGGCGAGCGAGATTGCGCCCAGCACCAGCGTGGTTGCATCCAGCGTCGGCATGTATTCCGCCAGCACTTTTACGCGCTGAAAAAATTCGCCGGGGACCTCGCGAGCCGCCAGACCAAAAAAGTCTTTCACCTGCGTGAGTGCGATCAGCAAAGCGATCCCGTTGGTAAAGCCAATAACAATAGGCCGGGGAATGTACTTCACCGCATTGCCCAGCCCCGTGAAGCCGAGAAAGAGCAGAATGACGCCCGCCATCATCGTCACCATCAGCAGGCCGGAAAGCCCGTGCTTCATAATGATGCCAGCGACGATCACCACGAAAGCGCCGGTGGGCCCGCCGATCTGGATGCGCGACCCGCCCAGCAGCGAAACAAAGAATCCGCCGATGATGGCAGTGTAGATTCCGGCCTGCGGCGTCACCCCGGAAGCGATGCCAAAAGCCATAGCCAGAGGCAGCGCCACTAATCCCACGGTGATGCCGGCAATCAGGTCGGCGATGAAGTCGCGCCGCGTGTAATGCGCGAGACATTCGACAAGGCGCGGCGTGAACCGATTCCAACCCGTCGGCAGCTTCGGAGTTTTCATTTGCCCACCACCTCCGGTGCCTCGTCCATTTGCTCCAGAAGGTTCAGCGTGTCGATCAGATGGGAGTAGAAGTAGCGCCGCAAAACGTCGAGCACTTCGATCAGCACCGGGTCCCGCAGCGAGTAGAATACCTGGTTGCCCGCTTTTCGGTTCACGACGATCTGCTTAGCGCGGAGAATCGCCAAATGCTGAGAGGCATTCGCTTGTTCGAGGGCCAGCTTTTCGATCAGTTTGCCAGCGGGCAGTTCGCCATCGCGGAGGGCTTCGACGATGGCAATGCGTGTCGGATGCGCCAACGCCTGGAAGATTTCCGCCTTAAAGCGCCGGAGGGAGTCTTTCATCTATATCTATTATATTCGAAAATTCGAATATAGGAATAGTCACCTAAGATTTCCCGATGTTATGTGTAACGGCCACGAAGAAAGCCGAGCACGTGGTTGAGGACCTCGCCAAACGTTCGCCAGCCGTAGCGGCGGATGTCCTCGGCCGTAACCACCGTCATGTTGGCAGGGGCCCGCTCGATGGACTGGGCGTGCAGAGAGGCGGTCGTCACCTTTACCTGCAGCAGTTGTTCGATTGACATCGTTGCCAGCGATGGGTCGTCACCGAATAGCAGGCCTGCCGCCAGCGTACCAACCACAGCCAGTTGCGAGTCCGGCCCGGACTAGCGACGGCGCCACTGTCATCCACCTCAACATCTATACCTCTATCGGCAAAGATCAGGGCAGGAGTTTAGTTCACCGCGTAATTTTTATTAGCCTGCGACGCCGGCAGGGCTTACCGCTGCCTCGGCTATTTCACCCAGCCGGGCATCACATAGGCGTAGAAAACGGTCAGCAACCCCATCAGCGTCGCCAGGAAAACGCTGTGTTTCAGCGTGAAGCGGAAGAGCCTGCCCTCGTCTTCCGTCTTCATGCCGGTGGCAGCCGCCGCCACCGCAATGCTCTGCAGGCTGATCATCTTGCCCATGACTCCGCCGCTCGAATTTGCCGCTGCCATCAGCGCAGGATTCAGGTTCAGATTGTTCGCCGTCACCGTCTGCAGCGGTCCGAACAGCGCATTGGCCGACGTATCGCTCCCCGTCAGAAAGACGCCCAGCCAGCCCAGCAGCGGGCTGAAGAACGGGAACAGCGCTCCGGTGCCCGCAATCACCAGACCCAGCGTCGCCGTGGCGCCCGAATAATTCATCACATAGGCAAGGCCAACCACGCTGGCGATCGTGACCATCGGCATCGCCAGTTGCTTTGCCGTCATGACTGTCCACTTCGCCAGTTTGCCCGGCGAAACACCCAGCACGATGGCCGAAGCGAATACAGCGAACAGGCACGAGGTACCCGATGCCGACAGGAAGTTCAGCGTGTAATTGGCCCCGTACGGGGTGGGCTTCGCAACTACCGGCGCCACCCGCATGATTTGGTTATGCAGACCCGGCCAGCCGAAAATCCATGTGGCGTGATTCAGTATGGCCTTCACTGCATCTACGCCCCAAAGCATCACAAAAACGACCAGCAGCAGGTAAGGGGTCCACGCCAGGAACACGTTGCCGCCCGTATGGCGATGAGGAGTGGACGCCACCGCATTGGCGGGCGTCCAGACCCTGAGCAGCAGAACGAGGCACACGAGAGAAACAATGGCCGCCAGAATGGCCGCCAGGAACGGCCCCGAATAGTTCGAAACCAGGAACTCAGTCCCGGCGAAGGCGATCCCGGAAACAGCGGCGGCAGGGAAGATCACCCGCAGGGCTTTGGTGCCTCCCATGATCAGCATCAGATACGAGGGGATGATGAGAGCGAATGGCGCGCAAAGCCGGCCCACATCAGCCGAAATCGAGAGCATCGGCAACCCCGTCACGGTCTGCAGCATTACCAGCGGCGTGCCGATAGACCCGAACGCCACCGGCGCCGTATTCGCGATCAGACAAATTGCCGCCGCATAGAAGGGCGTGAAACCCAGCCCCGCCAGCATGGCGCCCGCCACTGCCACCGGCGTCCCGAAGCCCGCCGCGCCTTCAATAAATCCGCCGAACGAGAACGCGATCAGCAGCGCCAGCACGCGCTGGTCACCGGTCAGGCTGGCTACCGAATCTTTGATGATTTCGAATTTACCGGTCTCCACCGTCAGCCGGTAAAGGAGAATTGCGGTGAAAACGATCCAGCCAATGGGCAGCATACCGTTGGCGGCGCCATACAGGGCGCTGCTCACCGCGAGGCCGACCGGCATTCCGTAGGCAAACAAAGCCACCAGCAGCGCGGAAGCCAGTCCGCACAGTGAGGCAATCCACGCTGGCTTGCGCGCAATTCCGAGCAGGTAGAGAAGGACGAAGATCGGGATCGCAGCCACCAGCGCGGAAAGCGCGAGGCTGCCGCCGATAGGAGTATAAGTCTGTGACCACATAAGCGTCTCGCCACGTTATCACAGAATCGCGATGAAACGCGAGTAGCCGTTTCGCCCCGTGGCCGTGTCTTCCTGCTGCTATGAAACGTTTTTAAACGAAGCCAATCGCGCGTCCCGCTGCCCCGACGCCGAACCACAGGAAGAGAGACACCACCGCTGCCACTTTGCCCCATCCTGGTCCGCCCGGCTTCACGCTCGATGTCGCCTTATTATGCACCGTGTAGTGGAAAATCACGGCCAGCAGCAGCAGCGTAATCTTCGGGCGGAATGCCAGGTTGTCATACGCCTTGAGCGCTTCGGAAAGGAACAGCATCACGCCGGTGACAATCGAAACCACCAGACTGACGTTGATGTAGGTCGACAGCTGATTCTGCATGCGCGACACCGGAATGCGGCGGATACCAATCCCCAGCATCCGCAAATCCATCAGCAGAATACTTCCCAGCAATACGGTCAGGGAAAGAATGTGGATGGTCTCGATCAGCGGAAACGCCCAGGTAACGTTGCGGATCGCCGTACCCAGCCCCGTATCATTGCACCATTGAAAGAAAGGATAAGTGTCCATGATTCGTCTTCTTTCGCCGCGTCCTTAAAGATTGTATGCCGTATAGCGCCCGGCGAAAATGACGCCGGTCCAGAGCAGGATCGACATGATTCCAGCCAGTTTGGCGCGCGATGGCGGAGGAGAGTCATTCTCCCATTCATTGATTCTGCGGTCGATAGTGGAGTGGAAAATAATCACGTTGATAGTGGCCAGAATCAGCATGACCACTTTCACCCGGAAATAAGTGCTGTTGTAGCACTTCACCGCCTCCGACCAGAACAGCAGCACCCCGGTGGACACCATCAACAACCCGCCTGCCACTGTAATGGGCATGAACTGATTGCGGATCTCCGACGCCGGCTCCTTCTTCCACAGCACTCCCAGCAGCCGCAGATCAAACATGAGCACCGGCGCCATCATCAGCGCCAGGCCCAGCAGGTGAGAGCCTTCGATCAGAGGGAACATGAACTGCGATTCACGCAGCGAAGTTGCCGGACCCATATCCTGCAACATCTGGCAGATATCAACGATCGACATGAAAAATTACCCTCGCCTCCCGACGGACACCGCCGCAGCTTCTGCACAAACGCCCCGCAGATCGCCCCGGTATGGCCCTTTTGGTTAAACACGGGTCGCCCGAATCGGGTAAACACAGCCGGCGCTGTTCGCGGTGTGCACGCGGCCAGCGAGGGAGCAATGTCCAATGTACCACCGGAAGCGATCACCCCGGCGGCAGCCAGGCGCCGCTGCCGGACCGGCCCGGGGAAGCGCGCAATCGAACCGGGTTGACGGCGTACGCGTTCCGGTGTGATATTAATAGGTCGCTGAAAAAGGGTACGGTCCAGGGCATGTGCCGGTCACTGACCGCGTGTGACCTTGTGATAACCGCCTTTTCCTTGTGGTTGGTGCGGGATTCCAAATAGGCTTTTTTATTGAGCGAGAAAAGAGAGATAACCATGAAGTTTTCGTCGAGGCAATTGATCCTTGCTGTCGGTGCAGGGGCGGCGGTGTTAATCACCGGCTTAGGAATGACCGGCCACGCCGCGGCTCAGACCGCAGGCAAGGGACCCACCTACAGCGGCGTCGCGAATTCCAGAACACCCGCGGGACAGTATTTCAAGGCTGTCAACACCAGCACTCTGAAGGTGCTGAGTGTGGACGATTTCCTGCAGGCCATGGGCGTCATGGCGGCGGGCCTTGGCTTCGATTGTTCCGACTGCCATCCTGGCGCAGGCTCGGACACTGTGAACTGGGTCATTGATACACCCAAAAAGATCACCGCCCGCAAGATGACGGAAATGGTGGCGACGATCAATAAAACCAACTTCGGCGGCGCCCAGATGGTCACCTGCTGGACCTGCCACCACGGCCGTGAAGTACCCACCACGTCCATCACGCTGGATCACTTATATGCTGCCCCCTACGACGAGAAGGACGATATCGTTCTGCCCGGCAAAGGCGTTCCCACACCGGCTCAAACGCTGGACAAATACGTGGCTGCAGTCGGCGGAGCGGCGAAGCTGGCCGGTCTGAAGAGCTTCATCGCCACGGGCGGCGCCACCGGCTACGAAAAGCTGGGCGGCGGCGGCACCTTCCAGATCTTTGCCCAGGCGCCGGACAAACACAGCGTCACCATCACCTTTAAGGATCACCCGGAGCGCGGCGACAGCACTCGCTCTTTCGACGGCAAACAGGGCTGGATTCGCACCCCGCGCGGGCTGTTCACCGATTATGAACTGGTCGGCACCGAGTTGAACGGCGCCCGGGTTGACGCGCTGCTCGCCTTCCCCGGCCAGATCAAAACGGCGCTCACCGGCATGCACAGCGGCTTCACCGATACCATCGACGACAAGTCGGTGGAAGTGGTCCAGGGCTCAGCCCCCGGCAACGAGCTCGTGACCCTTTACTTCGACCAAAAGTCGGGCCTCCTGACGCGGATGGTGCGCTTTGGCAACACACCGATCGGCCATTCTCCGACGCAGGTGGACTACGCGGATTATCGCGACGTGGGCGGCATCAAGTTCCCCTTCAAGTACACCTTTTCGTGGCTGGATGGAAAGGATGCTTTCACGATCAACGACGTGAAGGTCAACGTGCCGATCGACGCGTCGAAGTTCGGCAAGCCGGGCGGGAAGTAGCCTTAACTCGTAAAAATACGTAACCGGCCCGGTTTGTCCCGAGATTTTCGGACAGACCGGGCTTTTTTTGCTTCGTACGCCTTCTGCTGAATCTAAACGAACCCAATTGCCCGGCCCGCCGCGCCTACGCCGAACCAGAGCACCAGGGAAATAATCGCCAGTGCCTTGCCCCAGTGCGCGCCGCCCGGCGACTCGTTCAGCGCCGTCCGGTTATGAACGGAGTAGTGAAAAATGATCGCCAGCGTCAGCAGAATTATCTTTGGGCGGAAGGCATCGTTGTCGTACGCTTTGAGCGCTTCTGACAGGAACAGCGGCACGCCCGAGGCAAGAATAATCACCAGACTCCAGTTGATGTTGCGGTTCAGTTCGCGCTGCAGTTTCGGCGCGGGGATGCGCGGCACAGCCAGGCCCAGTATTCGCAGGTCGATCAGCAGGATCGAGCCCAGCAGCACCGCCAGCGCCAGAATATGAGTCGTTTCAATGGCCGGAAAGGCCCAGGTGACGCTGCGGGTCGCCACCCCCAGCGACGTCCCGTCGCACCATGTGAAGAAGGGCAATAAGCTCATTTCGGTAACTCCTTACAGGTTGTACGCCGTGTATCGGCCCGGTCACGATCGAAACCACGCCGGCCCAGTTTGGCCCGCGAAGGCATCACCGGGCTGTTCTCCCACTCCGCCATCTTCCTGTCGATCGTCGAATGGAAAAGCAGCGCGTTCAGTCCGGCCACCACCAGCGCAATGATCTTGATCCGGAAGTACGTGCTGTTCCAGCACTTCACCGCTTCCGACCAGAACAGCAGCACACCCGTGAACATCATGAGCCAGAAACCCTTCACTGTGAGGGACAGAAACTGGTCGCGGATCTTCGTCACCGGCTCATGCTTCCAGAGGGCTCCCGTAAGGCGCAGGTCGAACATCAGAATCGGCGCCATCATCAAAGCAATACCCGGCAAATGGACCCCTTCGATGATTGGAAACATGAGTTGCGATTCGCGCAGCGCGGTCGCGGGACCCATCTCCTGAAGCGCGCGGCAAATCTCGAGTATCGACACGGGTACCCAGCCTTCCAGGGGCGGGCCAGATACAGAAGAACGATTTATCAATAACTTAGAGGGGGAACAGGACTCCCTGGCTGGGAACGGCATCGCTAAACTGCGCGATCCCGCGCTACCGTCCGAACAGCCGCCGCAGTTCAGCTTTGGCATCCGTCAATATACGTTTGCGCCCGGCTGGCAAGTTCTTACCGGCGCGGTTGAGGAAAAAATTCAACATCGACATCGCCGATTGAAACGGCGTTCCTTTACGCCGCTGGCTTTTTTCCGCGGACCGCTTCAGCGATTCCGCCACCGCGCGCGGGCTTTCCGATGTAAAGACCTTTGGTTCAAGATCGAGCGCGTTGCTGGTCTTTGTCACGCGCTGCGACCAGCGGGAAGGGGACTCCGGAGATTCTTTCGCCATATTCCCGCAAAATGCAGTTTTGCTGCCAGTGCAAACTCAAAACCGGCGACTACCGCATCTACTCCGGAAAGGCGGATTCAAAAACAGGCAGGCGGAAAAGCACGAGCGAGAAGTGCCGTACTTCAAACGCGCGCACTAATCCGCCGCCCGGTTATCTTACGCTCCGGAAGCGTGTTGTGACCGAGTGCGCGCCGCTTTCACAGCCGCCTCGTGCCGGCCCGCTTTACCCTTCGTACGAGCTGCTTTCTGCGCGGCCGCGCTGCGGTTCTCACTGCCCCGCTCCTCCGCGCTGGCGTGTGCATGGCGGGAGAGCGCCAGATGAGATGCCGCCGCCGTGCCTTCCCGCTCCAGCGCATGCTTTGTAGCTGCAGACCGTTTCGGATTCGGCTTGCCCGTGGCTTTCGTTTCTTTTTTCCCACCCGGCGGGGGCGGCAAGTCCACACCAGCCCGCCTTGCCTTGGACAGCCCAATGGCGATGGCCTGTTTAGCCGAACGCGCCCCGTGCTTGCGTTCCCGGATGTGATCCATTTCCTCGCGCACAAATTCGCCCGCCTGAGTAGACGGCGCTTTGCCTTCCTGTTTGTCCTTTTCCGCGCGCTCGGCGGTTTCCTTTTCGGGCATGATTACATCCCTCCTCCGCTTCGCACCGTTTTGCCTGGCTCCATCCGTTCGCTGTGAACAGTTTTCCCGTCCGGGGTTTCCCAATACGGCTCGACTCCGTAATAGTTGAATATCTTTGATCCCCAGCCGTGATCCGTCATATCCGGCCAGTTGTCCTTGTCAAAGCCCGGCGCGTTCTCCAGTTTCGTCTTGTCCACATCGAGCGTGAAGCACTTATCGTCTTCGTCCACTGCGAGGGCATTCCACGGCACCGCGAACAATTTGCCGCCAATGCCCAGAACTCCGCCGAAGGACAGCACTGCGTAGGCGATCCTGCCCGACGGGATATCGAGCATGATTTCATCGATGGTGCCCAGGTCATCGCCCGGAAAGTTGCGCACCCTGTTCCCGGTCAGTGTGCTGGCCGCCAGAACACGGCGAAACTTATTTTCAGGATCGGTCTTCTTGATTTTGTCTTGCTGCATGGATAGAGCTCCTCAGAGCTTCCAGCGGGTGCAGTTTGGATGCCAATCGAGTAGCGGGGACCAAGTAGTGCGGCTTGCTATACTTGCGGGCCGGCGCTGGAAAAATTCTCAGCGAAGATATGACGGCGGGTTGGCGACAACGTCATGCGGCGCCCGGCACCGGAAATAGTTGCCGATGGTAATTCCGCCGTTCTCAGCGAATTGGCGGTGACGGAACCAGCGGTACCTGAGGCGGCAGTCTTTTCACCGGCGGCAGGGGCCTGACCAGCGTGTGCAGCGCGTCGAAACGTCCGCCGCTGCCGGTGAGCAGTCCATCGGGGAATTTGCGGTATGTCAGAATATCGCGGTATATCTTCGGCGTCTCCATAGAGTTCAGCCCGAGTCCCGCAATGTATTGCAGCCGCATATTCAGATCGTTGTTGATCTGCGCCTCGGCGGTCATGGGAGCGAGATCGGTGGCGCGCCCGCTGTAAGTGGCGAGGAACTCGACGGCGGAGTGGAATCCCACGTCGCCGATGGAGGCCATAACCTTGGCATAATCCGGACGGTCCAGTTTCTGCTGTAGTTCATCTACGTTAATGGGCACGCTGTCATCCTCGCGCCCCAGCAGCACCAGATCGTAGCCGTCGCCATTGAGATTGTTGCTCCACAGCGTGCCGCGCGGGAAGACGCTGAAGAACGTGGCGAGCTCGGTTTTGATGGTCTCTTCGTCTGAGTCGTAGATGGGCAGCCATTGCGCCACCACCCCGCCGGGGTTGAGATGCTGCTTCACCATCTCGTAATATTCCTTCGAATAGAGCGTCGAAGTGCCCTTGATCCAGGGATGAATCGGATCCGTGGTAATGACGTCGTACTTGTTCTTGGTGGTGTAGATGTAGTGCCGCGCGTCGTCGTAAACGATTTTCGTGCGCGGGTCGTTCTTAACCCGGTAGTTCTCGTTGCCGAAGTACGCCGTGGAGGCGGGCGGAATGAAAGGCTCCAGTTCGCAGATTGTGATCGAGCTGACATTGGGAAACGGCACAAACGAACCCGCGGTGATACCGGCTCCGAAGCCCACCACCAGCACCGTTTTCGGATCCTTGTGGATCAGGCCCGGGATATCGCCCATCATGCGCTCGAGGCGCATGTCCAGCGGCGCCGTGGAAGCTTCCGCCTTGCCGCTGACGTAGAAATGGATCTGCTTGGCGCGCTCGGTGATTAGAACTGAAGAGTTAATG
>ODAK010001351.1_pt1 | contig 26977 bp, 21 predicted proteins | sample 1539591 | NCBI WGS metagenome assembly ODAK01 (sample SAMEA3539303, study PRJEB22396) | soil metagenome | biome: tundra; feature: field; material: soil | place: USA | collected 2010-05 | depth 0.15 m
TAATAATTGAGTTATTTATGAGTATTTGAAAAGTTATGTATTTTAAATTTTTATTGAATTCATATCCTAAAATAATAAAGAAGCCAAAGAAAACTTTTTTGTTTTGAATATTTGTTGTCAAAAATAAAATAAATACAATCATATCCATGCAACCTATATTGCATAATTGTATTCAAAATAAATGATGAGAACATTTTGTGTTTGAATAATTTTTCTTAACTTCGCAATCCCAAAATGAAAAATGGGATGATTATTCACCATAAAAAAACAAATAAAAAATGCCAGTAAAAATTAGATTACAACGTCATGGAAAAAAGGCAAATGCTTTTTACCATATTGTAATTGCGGATGGTCGTGCACCTCGAGATGGAAAGTTTATTGAGAAAATTGGCACGTACAACCCCACTACAAATCCAGCAACTATTAATGTGGACACCGACAAAGCATTGTCTTGGCTGCAAAATGGAGCACAACCAACTGACACTTGTCGTTCCATCCTTTCTTTTAAAGGAGTGATGTACAAAAATCATTTGAAAGGCGGAATAGCGAAAGGCGCTTTAACACAAGAACAAGCAGACGCTAAATTTGCGAAATGGGAATCAGAAAAAGAAAGTAAAAGTACAGGTAAAACCGCTAAATTGGATAGCGCTAAAAAAGACGCATACAAAAATCGTATGAACGCCGAAGTTACTGCTAAAGAAGCGAAAGCTGCTAAAATTTTTGCTAAAAACACACCTCCTCCGGTAGCAGAAGTTGTTGCTGAAAAGGTTGCTGAAGATATTGCCACACCTGAAGCTGAAACACCTTCAGAAGCATAATTGGCAAAACACATTTATTTTATAATAGGCAGTTGACAAAGGTTGACTGCCTATTTTGTTTTCAAAAATAATTTTCAAAAACGCATGACTAAAAATGAATGTTTTATTTTAGGCTATATAGCAAAGCGAGTTGGCAATTATGGAGATGTAGCATTCGTATTGGATGTAGATGATCCTATGCGCTATCAAAAATTAGAATCGGTTTTTGTTGAATTGAATAATGCATTAGTTCCTTTTTTTATAAACAAAATTCAATTGCGAGGAAATACTGCTGTTGTTAGCATTGAGGGGATTGATACCATTGAAAAAGCGGAAGAAATAACAAAGTCAAGCATCTATTTACCCCTCAACTTTTTACCTCCTTTAACAGATAAAAAATTTTACTTTCACGAAATGCCCGGCTATACCGTTATTGATAAAAAGTATGGAGCAATTGGTGTCGTAGAAGAAATACTTGACTTCCCTCAACAAGCTGTTTTTCAAATAAAATTTGGTGAGCACGAAATTCTAATTCCTGCCAAAGAAGAATTTATTATAAGCATTAACCGCAGTACCAAACAACTTGAACTGAACGCTCCGGAAGGCTTAATAGATATTTATATGACTTAAGTTGAAAAATTTAAAATTGAAAAATTTAAAGTTTGATAACACAGAAAAAAAAATGTTATTTTTACTCAAACAAATCATAAAGAATAAAAGTTTTATTTGCAATTTATAATTTTGCAATTTTCAATTTTCAATTTATATGTCGAGCCAAGAATTTGTTTTTAAACAATTTAAAATTCTTCAAGACAAGTGCGCTATGAAAGTGGGCACCGATGCTGTTTTATTGGGTTCTTGGGTTACTACTACCGGCGCAAAAAAAATTTTAGATATTGGTACCGGCACCGGAATCATAGCCTTGATGCTCGCACAAAAATCAGATGCTATTGTAGATGCCATTGATATTGATGATAACGCATTTATACAAGCCTTGGAAAATGCAACTAATTCACACTGGAAAGAACGAATTTATGTTCACCACATCTCTCTTCAACAATATACTACTTCCTGCAATCATCAATACGATTTAATTGTAAGCAACCCTCCTTATTTTGTTGATTCATCAAAAGCATTGGAAGAATCACGAACAAATGCAAGACACACAGACCAATTACCGTTTGATGATTTATTAAATGGAGTATTACATTTATTAAGCCCTATCGGAAAATTTTATGTAATACTTCCTACAAAAGAAAGTCAGGTGTTGCGTGAGATGGCTGAAAAACAAAATTTATTTTTAACCAAATTAACGCGCGTTATTACCCGTGCAGATAAACCCGAAAAACGCCTGCTAATGAAATTTGAATTTATTCAAAACACAGTGGAGGAAAATTCTATTATCATTGAAAAAGAAGAACGACACTGCTATACAGACGAATATACTGAATTGACAAAAGATTACTATTTAGGTTTTTAATTTTTACTATCTCTTTTTTAGATTGTAAAAATCATTTATTACATTTGTGATATTGACTAAAAAAATTTAAAGATAATTTAATTAGACTTTATACAAGTTAATTTTTAAAAAATAACAGCAAGTCAATATAGTCCGTCATTGCGAGGCACATTCTGCGTTGAAGCAGACACTCAATCTCACATCTATCTTTGTGTTTGATTGCTTCGACTGAAAAAGTCTCGCAATGACGTGTTGAACAAAGCGTTTATCTAAAAAGAAAATCTCAAAACATTTTAGCTTATATAAAGTCTAAGATAATAGAACAAATAAATAATCAAACAAAACAAATGATTAAAACAGGTGCAGAATACATCCAAAGTTTAAGAGGCAGAAATCTTACAATTTACCTTTTTGGCGAATTGGTAAAAGAACCGGTGGATCATCCTATGATAAGACCATCCATAAATGCGGTTGCGGAAACGTACGACCTTGCGGTGCGGGAAGAAGAATTAGGTTCTGCTAAATCATCCATTACAGGATTAAAAGTTAACAGGTTTTTACACATCGCGGAAAATGCAAACGATTTGGTTTTGCAAAATAAAATGCAAAGAAAACTTGGACAAAATACAGGAACCTGTTTTCAAAGATGCGTTGGAATGGACGCTATCAACTCTTTGCATTCCACCACATTTGAAATTGATGAAAAATATGGAACAAAATACCATCAACGATTTTTGGAATTTGTAAAAGAAATGCAAAAAGAAAATTTTGTAATTGGTGGTGCCATGACGGATCCTAAAGGAGATAGAAGCAAAGGTCCTGCGCAACAAGGTGATCCGGATTTATTTACAAGAATTGTTGCTCAAAACGAAAAAGGAATTTATGTTTCAGGCGCAAAAGCCCATCAAACAGGCTGCATCAATTCGCATTGGATCATTTTAATGCCAACCATACGATTAACAAAAGAAGACAAAGAATGGGCTGTTGTTGGCGCTATACCTGCCGATGCTAAGGGTGTTACTTATATTTATGGACGTCAATCTTGCGATACCCGAAGTATGGAAGAAGGTGATATTGATGTTGGTAATGCAAAGTTTGGCGGACAAGAAGCCATGATTATTTTAGATAAAGTTTTTATTCCATGGGATAAAGTTTTTATGAATGGGGAGTTTGAATTTGCAGCTATGTTGGTGGAACGTTTTACCTGTTATCACAGACGCAGCTACGTATGTAAAACAGGATTGGGTGATGTGCTGATTGGCGCGGCAGCTACTATTGCCGATTATAATGGTGTGGAAAAAGTTTCTCATATCAAAGACAAACTTACGGAGATGACACATCTCAATGAAACAATATTTGGTTTAGGTATTGCATCATCTTACCAGGCACAAAAAATGAAGTCGGGAGTTTACCTGAATGATGATATGCTTGCACAGGTTTGCAAACATAATGTAACCCGTTTCCCTTATGAAATTGCCCGACTTGCTCAGGACATCGCAGGAGGATTAGTAGTAACGCTTCCTTCCGAAAAGGATTTTAGACATCCTGTAGCGGGTCCTTTATTAGAAAAATATCTGATGGGACGTACAGGCACTAATCCCGAAAACAGAATGAGAATACTTCGATTAATTGAAAATCTGACATTGGGAAGAAATGCTGTTGGATATCTTACCGAATCAATGCATGGTGCAGGTTCTCCGCAAGCACAACGTATTCAAATTCAACGGTTGATGCAGATTGGATATAAAAAAAATTTGGCGAAAAACTTAGCCGGAGTTATCAATGATTTTGTTGAACCCAATGAACCTTCCGATTATTTTAAAAGAGTTTTCAAAACGAAAGATTCTAAGGAATAATTAAAATCTATTTCGGGTATCTGCTATAAAATATACCTTACAACTAATTCGGAAATCAACGAAACTAGTTTCGTTGATTTTGCAATATATATAGTTCTCGATGTGTCTGCTTCAACGCAGAGTGCTCGAACTGACATACATATTATAACTCTGTCTCTTCAAATTTAATTCCGTATAATTTCAATTCAGTTAACAGTGGTTCATAAATTTCTTTGATAGTAGGAATAACAACACCACGAGCTGTAATTTTATTTTGTAATATTAATTTAGTTGTGATAGCCAATGGCAAACCAACTGTTTTAGCCATCGCAGTATAAATTTGGTCTTCGCCTTTCACTACTAATGATGAAATTATTTTTTTCGTCTTTTGTCCTTCAGAATTTTCTATTCGATATTCAAACTGATGTTGCATCACAATCATATCCTTATCCCGTTCTTTTAACTTCCATTTTTCTTCCAATAAATCTTGAAGAATTTGTGCGGGAGATACTTGGAGATTTTTTATTTTTATTTTTTTATCTTCCAATAAACCTAACCACTCTATTTTACCCAATGTTTCAACATCCATTTCAGCGCCCATCAATTCAATCAATTTTTCTTTTGTGGATTGTTTTCCGGAAGGCAAATAAGTTTCTATAAATTGTCTGTACGTTAATTTATTTGGTGCTTCAACAGTATAGGTATCATCTGTTAAACCTAATTTTACTAATACATTCCATGCTTTGCAATAACCGGGCATCCGCAAAGTACCACGCATCATAGTTGGAATGGAGGCAATGTTATAAATTTTTCGGTACGATAAGGAATCACGATTAGCATACGCTTCAAAATTCCTGCTAATTGATTTGGAATCATTGCCGGTAATATCAACTTCAACAGTTTCAATTTGTGTGAATAACCGATTATAAGGTATGTATTTATATTCGCCGTTCTCAATGTATTGTGCAGTTCCTTGTCCAGCCAACACTACGTTACGTGGGTTCCACGAAAATTTATATCCCCATGGATTATCGTTACATTCAGGAGCAACCAAACCTCCGCAATAGGATTTGAATGAAATTAATTCGCCACCTTGCGCATGAATACGGTCAATCACGTTCATTGCAGATGCATGATCAATACCCGGATCTAAACCACATTCATTCATTAAAATAATACCCGCCGCTTTTGCATCAGCATCTAATTCAGCCATATCTTTGGACACATAAGATGCCGTTACTAAATGTTTTTTAAAACGAACGCAATCTTTTGCAACACTCAAATGCATAAACGCAGGTAACATAGAAATTACAATGTCTGCACGCTTTATTTCTTCTTCGCGCTGTTGTTCATTATTAATATCAAAATTGATAGCGCTGGCATTGGGATGATTGGCTGTCTTTTGTTTTGCCACATCAAGCGACACATCTCCAACAGTTACCTTCCAGTTTTCCGTTATTGAATTATCCAAAAGATAATGAATGAGGGATGATGACGAACGTCCGGCACCTATTACTAAAATATTTTTCATTTGCATTTTTATAATCTTCGCTAAATTACAATTTAAAGAATCAATAAAACGCAACTATATTTTTTAGCTATCGTAAAATTATTGCAAATTAAATAATTAATCAACAATTTAAAAAAAACTCTTATGACAAATCTATCCTCAAAAAATCAAAATTTATTTTCAAAATTCACCTTAGTTACCCTTTGTCTTATTTTTTTATCCAGTACTTCTTTTTCGCAGAAGATGAAAGATAAATTTTTGGATGGAAAAATTTTTACAGTGGAATTGACCATAAAAGGTGCTAAAAAACCAAAACCGGAAGCGGATGAATTAAACTTTAAATCAGGGAAATTTAATTCCAAAATGATGAAAATCGAAAGCCAGTTTAAGCCTGCTGATTACACTGTTACAGTTGATTCTTCTTCTTCGGAAAGAAAAATATCTTTTGATTGTGAAAGCAAAAACCCTGATGATGAAATAATGCATTGGACAGGAACAATAACTGGAGAAGCAATTGAAGGCACCGCCACCTTATCAAAAAAAGAAAAGGTAAAGAAGGAATATGTTTTTTCGGGAAGTTTAAAAACAAAGAAAAAATAATTATTATTCATCATTTTTTCCTTATAGACAAGTCGAAAAATAGATTTTAAATTTATTTATAAAGAGCGCTGATACACGATTAGGACACCTACTTTAAACAACAATCCCGCTACAAATTAATAGTTTGTGATGGGATTTTTGTGTGGTCGGTTGGTGTTAACAAAGGACATGAGAGGATGTTCAAAAAACGGTTATCTTTGTGGCAACTAACTAAATTAAATATTAAACAAAATGAAAAAGATTGTTTTGTCAGTATTAGCCTTAGCAATCTCAGGCATACTAACGGTAAATGCTCAACAAGAGCCTAAGCAAGAGAAGAAAAAAGAAAAGAAAGCAAAGATAGAAATTAAGAAAGAGAAAAAAGCAGAAAAAAAGGCAGAAAAGAAAGCAGAACCCGCTAACAATTAAGGATTAAAAAAAAATTAATTGTTCCAAAAGAGCAGTCTTTGTCTTGCAATCTGTAGCAAAAGAAATAACATCTATGTTTATTTTACCTCAACAACCGAACAAACGTGGTCAATACCATTTTACTTAATTGTGATGTTGATGTTTAAAGGCTTGTTTGTATACACATTGGCTGCCTATGAACAAAGGGCTTCAAACCATTGCAGCCTGAAACCCTTATCATTGTTGCTCCTTCTGCTGGACTTGAACCAGCGACCCTCTGATTAACAGTCAGATGCTCTAACCAACTGAGCTAAGAAGGAATTTTTCCATTAAAAATAAGATGAATTTTCTTTTTAAAAAGGAGTGCAATATTACTATCTTATAAGGAAATATGCAATATATTTGTCCGAAATAAATTTAATCTAAATATCTATGAGCATATTAGTTGTTGGAACTGTAGCCTTTGATGCTATTGAAACTCCTTTCGGGAAAACCGATAAAATACTTGGTGGCGCTGCAACATACATTTCGTTGGCGGCTTCTTATTTTACAAATAACATTAATTTGGTATCGGTGGTAGGCGATGATTTTCCGAAAGAAAATATTGAAATGCTTCAACAACACCAAGTGAATACAGACGGTTTACAAATATTGAAAAATCAAAAAACATTTTTTTGGGCTGGCAAATATCACAATGATATGAATACCCGAGACACCATTACTACTGAGTTAAATGTATTAGAAAATTTTAATCCCATTGTGCCTGCAATATATCAGGATTGCGAATTTTTAATGTTGGGGAATTTAAGTCCGCAAGTACAGCAACAAGTAATAACGCAATTAAAAAATCGTCCGAAATTAATTGTATTGGATACCATGAATTTTTGGATGGATATTGCATTGAGCGAATTAATGAAAACTATTGCATTGGTTGATGTTTTAACTATTAATGACGCTGAAGCCCGCCAGCTTTCAGGAGAATATTCCTTAGTGAAAGCTGCGCAAAAAATACTCGCGATGGGTCCCAAATATTTAATCATTAAAAAAGGAGAACACGGCGCATTATTATTTAATAAGGAACAAGTGTTTTTTGCTCCTGCATTGCCTCTGGAAGATGTATTTGACCCGACAGGCGCCGGAGATACCTTTGCAGGTGGGTTTATAGGCTATTTGGCAAAAACACAAGATATATCATTTGACAATATGAAACGTGCTATTATTTTTGGTTCCGCGATGGCTTCTTTTTGTGTTGAAAAATTTGGTACTGAAAACATTGTTGGCTTGTCAGAAAAGCAAGTAAACACTCGTGTTCAGGAATTTATAGATTTGGCGCAATTTGATATTGCATTGGTATAGTACAATAACCCCTTTCCATGAATTTATTTCCGCTTTCCTTCTCCTTTTGAGAAGGTGCCGAAGGGCAGGATGAGGCTTGAAGAAGGCTGGGCTGAGGCAAAAAGGCAAGACTATTTTATAATTCACTTTGGGTTAGTGTTCGTGGATACGTTGTTTCTGATTGTGTAAAAGGTAAAAAAGCCGCTCCGATTAAATTGGAGCGGCTTTTTTGAAAAAATAAAACACAAAGATTAGTGTCCTGCAACAACCATTTTTCTAGTGATTCTTTGGGTACCATTAGTAAGAGAGAAGAAATAAGTACCGGAAGCAAGATCGCTAGTAAATGTGAATGAATTTGAACCTGCAGTAGCGTTAATATTAGTATCGTAAACTTGTCTGCCTAATATATCAACCACAACAAAATCAACTTTGCCGCCAACAGGGCAATTAAAGTTAACTGTAGTGCTGCCATCAAATGGATTAGGTTGATTTTGTGATACATTAAACCCATTTTGATCATAAGAAGCAATACCTACACCTGTACCAATTTTCAAATAAGAAACTGAACCAGTTGGAGACGCGGTAGCAGTAATTACATAATTAGGAATAGAAGCTGTTGGCGATGATTTACCCCAAACCAATGGAGTCATAGTTACGGTAACGTAGTGGTTACCGGCATTTGCAGGTATATCACCTGCAATAGTAACGCAGGCAATTGTTCCTGCTCCTATCATACCATTAGGCCAATCAGTGGTAACTGTATATGTTGCTCCTGTTATAGCAGGAGTAGCCGTGATTTGAGCTGCAGATATTTGAGTACTATCAATAAATACTGCTCCTGTAAGAGGTGAAGGCGCAACAAGTGTAACTGTGTCTGGTATATATATAGTCCAAGTACGAGAATAATGAGTACCCGTAACTTGTAAAGTATCGCCAGGCATTGGTAACTGAGTTTGTGCTGAGCCTGTTGATACTATAGCCGGATTAAGAGTACAACCATAATTAAATGCTAAACTATCAACATAAAATATAGAACCTACTGCACCACCTGTTAGACCAGATGACGACAATAAAATTACTGCTGAATCGGGTGCAATTGCTTTTAAACCATTTTTTGTATATGTAATAGGCACAGAAAAATGAGCCCAACTTGTATTTACAGGCTGTGCTGCTCCTCCGCCTAATGTATCTCTGTGACCAGGCGTAGTTGTAACAGTTCCTGTCATTACTGCCGGAACATATCTAAATAAAACTACTGTAACATTAGGTTTGTCTCCGGTAGGAGTAGCTCCAGCTGTATAACTAGATATCCCTGTTAATGCAACAGCACGCTCTCTGAATTTAAATCCTCCAGAATATTTAGGAGCCAATCCTGCAACAATAGCACCATTTGAAATAGCTGCGCCTGGCGCAGTTTGACCTCCATAAGATATAGTATGTAAAGCAATCGTATTAGCACCTTTTATGTTTGCTCCTGTTGCTTGAGTAGCTGATCCTGTGATGGCTCCCAATCCTGGATTTTGTCCATTTAGTGTTCCCCAACTAGTTGGTGTAACGGTATTCGTCCAAATGTCGAAATTTGCATTAGGAATGTTGTCCAATTGCGCAAAGCCACTTGAAGCACCCAAGCACAATGCTGAAATAAATAGTAATGATTTTTTCATGATTTTTTAATTTTTAAGTTAGATTTTGAGTTAGATAATTTTTGAGGTTACAAATATATAATAAAAACAGAATACTAAACAAATATTTGACTTTTTTTTCTTTAATTAACAATAGTCGCTTAACTCAATATTAGTAAGCCTTAGATGGAAATTGTAAATTAATCGTATTTAAAAAGTTATGAACAATTTTATATAAATGTTTCATTTCTGTCGAAATTTATCTTCCTAAAACCGGCACAATTATGTGTGCCGGCTTTTTGAAAAAACAAACAATGAAAATTATTTTCCGGCGACAATCATTTTTCTAGTGATTTTTTTATTGCCATTAGAAATAGAGAAAAAATAAGTTCCGGAAGCAAGGTCAGTGTTAAACGTGAATGTGTTTGCACCGGCAGTAGCATTAATATTGGCATTGTAAACTTGTCTGCCTAATATATCAACCACCACAAAATCAACTTTACCATTAACTGGGGAATTAAAGTTAACTATAGTGCTGGCATCAAATGGATTGGGTTGGTTTTGTGATAAACTGAATTGATTAATATCAAATGATTCAATTCCTGTTGGGGTGCCAACCTGAACTTTGTAGGTAGAAAAAACCTGACCGCTAATCTGATCCTGAATTTTGGGATCAGTAACTCCAAGGGCAGAAGCAAAAGCCATAGTTGTTGAGTCAAGCAAACCATACGGACTCACAGTAACACCCAATTTATACAATTTATTATTGGTATGTGGCATGATGCCTGTTAGAGTAAAACAACCAACTTGCCCGGCATACATTATACAATCAGGAGTACCGCATGTCATCACAAAACCGGGAGGAACGCCTGCAACACTATCAATACGAATACTGTCCAATGTGCCGGAAACAGGAAAGGTCATTATTGTCATATTAAAATTAACCGGAATATATACAGTAAATGTTTGGGAGAAAGCGGAATCTGGTTTTTCCATTATAATGTTAAGGGTATCAGGCAACATAGTTGGCGAGGTTGCGGTTTTTGATATGGCAGGATCGGGAGTACATGATAATTCGGCAATCGTAAAGACTGAAGACTTTTGTGCACAACCACCACCTGTAGTAGTTACTGTATAGGTGTATTTACCTGCTGCTGTAACACTTGGTGTACCGCTAATGGTGAGAACTCCTCCACTATAAGAAGTGGTAAGACCTGCAGGAAATGTTGTAGCTGTAACAGTAGTTGTTCCAGGTCCTCCGGGTAGATAGGTAATTACAGTACCTGTCGCACTACCTCCAATTTGATAAGTAATATTAGTAATAGCTGTACCAGTGGTAAAATTTTGATGATTGGTTCCAAGTGCTGAAGTTAAAGTTAATTTTGTGGTGTCTACTACTGTTATAATTCCATTTTTACTTGAATTAGTGCAAGTGCTACCTGACGTAGTTACAGTATAATTAAAAGCACCTATAACAGTAGGTGTTCCTGAAATGGTAAACACATTGGCATTGTAGGAGCCTGTAAGCCCACTTGGCAAACTTGTAACACCGGCACCTGTTCCTGTAACTGAATACGTAATATTTGTAATTGCTGTGTTTTTACAAACACTTTGAGTATCGCTTCCAACTGCCGATGATAAGCCTATTTGGCACAATTGCGCAAAACTATTAGAAGCGTATATACACAATGCTGAAATAAATAGTAATGATTTTTTCATGGTTTTTTATTTATGTTTATAGTTAGTTAAAATATAGATTAAGCGGACAAATGTAACAAAAAAAAACAAATACAAAACAATAATGACGAAATTCAATTTAAAATTTTTCTCTCAAATAGAACACGAATAAGAAAAACGAAAGGTTGGGTGGTTCAGTAAAATAAAATTGAAAGAAGCAAGTTAAGTAGCTTTAAGCATCTTAAGCAGTTGCGCCAATTTAATTTTCAATTCCTTCCGATTCACAATTTTATCTAAAAACCCGTGTTCCAATACAAATTCGGATGTTTGAAAACCTTTTGGTAAGTCCTTGCCAATAGTTTCTTTCACCACACGAGGACCTGCAAAGCCTATTAAAGCAGCTGGTTCGGCAATATTCAAATCACCTAACATAGCGAATGATGCTGTAACGCCACCGGTTGTAGGATCAGTAAGTAAAGATATATATGGAATTTTTGCTTCTGCCAATAATGATAATTTTGCTGATGTCTTCGCCATTTGCATCAATGAAAATGCAGCTTCCATCATACGCGCTCCTCCTGATTTAGAAATAATCATTAACGGGATACGTCTTTCTATGCAATAATCAATAGCGCGAGAAATCTTTTCGCCTACTACAGCGCCCATAGAACCACCTATAAAGCTAAAATCCATACAAGCAATTACTAAATCTTCGCCGTCAACAAGCCCATGTGCGCTTCTGAGAGCATCTTTAAGATCGGTTTTCTTTTGTGAATCTATTAATCGCTCAGAATATTTTTTTGTGTCGGTAAAGTTTAAAGGGTCAGCCGCTGTTAGGTTCGGGTCTAATTCCACAAACTCATTATTATCAAATAGAATATTAAAATATTCAACAGAGCCAATTTTTTCGTGATAATCACATACTGCACAAACAAACATATTTTGAGCATGTTCATTTGACGGGGTTAATTTTTTACATGAAGGACATTTGTACCATAATCCTCCCGGGGTTCCTTTTTTTTCTTCGGTAGAAGTGGTGATACCCTTTTTTTTACGTGTAAACCAACTCATTTATTATAGTTATTAGTGGTTAGTTATTAGTGGTTAGTTATTAGTGGTTAGTTATTAGTGGTTAGTTATCAGTGCTGTTCTAACCACTAATAACTAATCACTCGCTTAAGCTATGGTAATTGATTTATCTAAATAAACATCCTGAATATAATTTAACAATTGAATACCTTCTTTTAATGGCTTTTGAAATGCTTTACGTCCGGAAATTAATCCTTGTCCACCTCCGCGTTTATTGATTACCGCAGTAGTTACCGCTTCCGATAAATCGGAAGACCCTTTTGATTCTCCGCCGGAATTAATCAAACCAATACGACCCATATAACAATTTGCAACCTGATAGCGAGCAAGATCAATAGGATGATCGGTAGTTAGTTCTGAATATACTTTAGGATTTGTTTTACCAAAATTTAAAGCAGTGTATCCACCATTTTTATCAGACAATTTTTGTTTGATAATATCCGCTTGTATAGTTACTCCTAAATGATTTGCTTGCGATGATAAATCCGCCGCTGTGCTGTAATCAATACCATCTTTTATGAAACCGTTATTACGTGTATAGCACCATAAAACAGTTGCCATGCCCAATTCATGAGCACGCTCAAATGCTTGCGCTACCTCTACAATTTGTCGTGATGATTCCGCTGAACCGAAATAAATAGTTGCGCCAACTGCCACTGCGCCCATATTCCAAGCTTCTTCAACAGATCCAAACATAATCTGATCAAACTTATTGGGGTAAGTTAAAAATTCGTTGTGGTTGATTTTAACAATGAATGGTATTTTGTGAGCGTACTTGCGCGAAACAGATGCTAATACTCCGAACGTAGATGCAACTGCATTACAACCGCCTTCAATAGCAAGTTTTACAATATTTTCCGGATCAAAATAAATAGGGTTGGGCGCAAACGATGCGCCTGCACTATGTTCAACACCTTGGTCAACAGGCAAAATACTCATATAACCGGTTTTCGCCAAACGACCTGTGTTATATAATTGGCTTAGGCTTCGCAATACTTGTGGGTTTCGATTGGTAGATGTGAAAATACGCTCAACGAAGTCGGCACCGGGATGATGGATGTGTTCTTTTAAAATTGTTTTGCAGTTATGATTTAATAGGCTATCAGCATTCGTTCCTAATAATTCCTCAATTTTTTTGTTTGCCATCTTTTTAATTTGATTTAAAGTTGGAAAGTAAAAGAGTTGGTTGTTTGTAGTTTAAGTCCGCAATCCATTAACACTTTAAACTCTTTTTTTATTTGGATGACAAAGCTACTGATTTTTATCAATCAAAATAAAGATTATTATTGAGGGTTTAAAATTATTATGTATGAATGTAATTGAGTTTTGTTTTGTAATTTATTGTTGTTCTGTCAATTGCAAGTTAAAGCCTTTGTACTCATACTATTTGCCATACCATTATTAAAAAAGTTTGAATTCAGTATTGATATATTTTTTTCTTATCAATTGCCGCTTGAATATCTGCTAATTGTCCTTTAGGAATTGCGCTGATTAATTTTTTGGTGTAATCTCTTTTTGGATTATTATAAATTGCATCGGCATCACCTATTTCTTCTATCTTTCCTTTTTTCATTACTACCATCCTATCACTCATAAATTTCACAACAGACAAATCGTGAGAAATAAAAATGTAAGTAAAATCAAATTCTAATTTTAATTCATTTAATAAATTTAATACTTGCGCCTGAACAGAAACATCTAAAGCCGATACGGATTCGTCACAAATAATAAATTTTGGATTTAAAGCAAGTGCGCGTGCAATACAAATACGCTGACGCTGACCACCGGAAAATTCGTGTGGATAGCGATAAAAATGAGATTTATCCATATTTACACGATGCAATATATCGAGCACTTGTCGTTTCCGTGCGATGTCATTTCCTAAAATTCCATGCACCTGCATTGGCTCCATGATAGCCTGACTAATCGTAATTCGAGGATTTAGAGAAGAGTAAGGGTCTTGAAAAATAATTTGTAAGTCCTTACGCAATGCCCGCATTTCTTCAAATCCAATGTTGGTAATATCTTTACCTTCAAATATAATGCGACCTGCAGTAGGTTCAATTAATCTTAAAATAGTTCTACCTAATGTTGTTTTTCCACAGCCAGATTCGCCTACTAATCCAAGCGTTTCACCAGGAAAAACATCAAAACTAACATCATCAACACCAACTACATGATCTACTACTTTATCCAATATTCCTTCCTTGACTGGAAAATAAGTTTTGATATTTTTTACTTGAAGAATAGGTTCTTGTACATATAGTTTTGTTTGAGAATTGATACGCTCTTCCTCAGTAATAACAAGCCGTTGGGTTACATCACTTATAGATTCCTTGTTTTCAATCATGGTGCCGTTAACATCCGTTTTCATGAAATCTGCAACAGTTGGCAATAAATGCAAGCGGTTGTTTAATGGAGGACGACAGGCTAACAAGCCCTTTGTATAAGGATGTTGAGGATTCGAGAAAATTTCTAACACCGTTCCCTGTTCAACAATTTTTCCTTTGTACATTACCATCACCTTATCAGCAAGTTCAGCAATAACGCCTAAATCGTGAGTGATGAACATGATTCCCATATCATGTTCACGTTGAAGTTTCCGCATCAAATCTAAAATTGTTGCCTGAACAGTAACATCCAATGCTGTTGTAGGTTCATCCGCAATTAAAATGTTGGGTTTGCAACTCATTGCCATCGCAATCATTACGCGCTGCTTCTGACCACCGGAAACTTGATGCGGATACCTCTCGAAAATAGAAACAGGGCGAGGTAATTGAACTTCGTTAAATAACGCTATTGTTTTTTCTCTCGCTTCTGCTTTGGAGCATTTTTGATGCAATAATATAGCTTCCATCACTTGATATCCGCATGTATATACAGGATTCAATGAAGTCATTGGTTCCTGAAAAATCATAGCAATTTCATTGCCGCGCAATTTGCACAATTCTTTTTCAGTAAGTTTTACAATATCAACAGGGATATTTGATTTGGAGTGATAAATAATTTCGCCACCTATAATTTTGCCCGGAGGATTTGGTATTAATCGCATTACAGAAAGTGCCGTAGCAGATTTTCCAGAGCCGGACTCCCCAACTATACCAATGGTTTCACCGCGTGAAAGTGTAAATGAAATGTCATTAACAGCCTTAATAGTTTCATCTTCGCTGCGGAACTCGGTTACTAAATTTTTTATTTCCAGTAAGGTTTCTTTTGCCATTTATGAAATATAAAAAATTAATTATTATTTGGATAAATCCAAAGAGAAATTTTCCCGGGTGCCTGAGCAGTAGTATAATCAGCACTTTCATCGCTAAGACTTATTTTTATTTCATCGTATTTTTTTGATTTCACTGACCAGATATTAAATCCCATTTTCGATTCATTCTCGCCGTAATGCTTGTCAAAATAGGTTTTGAACTTGTTAAAAATTTCTTCTGCCTGCTTTGATTTATTTATAAAAATATCCGACTGGATTTCATTTAGTCCACTGTCATCGAAATTATAAGTGATATTGAAAGAACCAATTGTATCTAATTTATATTCGTAATACAAATAGCCATTATCCATTTCAATTGGTTTGTTCGTTTCTTTTTTTTGAATTTCAATCTGACTTTCTCCCAAGTTAAATCCACGAAAAACGCCTTCATCACTCAGCATTACTGTTTGGAATACAGTACCATATTCTGCTAATTTTGATTTGGAATTTGAGCAGGAAAAAATGATAAACAGAAATGGCAAAAAAAGTATTACTAATTTTTTTTGCTTTTGTTTGAAGAATAACATTGAAATAATTTATAGAACAAAGATAGTAAGAAAATGAAACTTAAATATAAACGATATTTTCTCCGGAAATTAATTGTTCCCCTTTAAACTTTAACAGGAGTTGCGCAACCGTAATTACATCTTTCTGACAATAAACAGCGATGCGTTCGAGATCTTTGTCTTCCCAATAAACACGGGCAACATCGCTTCCATCAATATCATCTTTTGGTGTGGGAATGTTAAAAACATTAGCCAGTAAATTTAAAGATGTGTAACTTTTGTAATCTCCGAATTTCCATAATTCCATCGTATCCAAATGATTTATTTCCCATGGTTTTTTACCGGCAATATCTAACATTTTAGGGAGCTTAACACCATTGATGAGCATACGTCTGCATAAAAAAGGAAAATCAAATTCTTTCCCATTGTGCGCGCAAAGCAAATGTTCTTTACTATTATAATGCTTATTTAAAAGAAAGGCGAAATCCTGCAATAATTTTTTTTCATTATCACCGAAAAATGATTTTATTCGAAATATTTTTTCATTAAAAAAACCAACAGAAATGCAAATTACTTTTGCAAATTCCGCATAAACACCGGCTTTTTTATACTGCTCTTCAAAGCTTTCTGTTTGTTGAAATCGAATTTTTGTATCCCATAATTTACGGCTATTTTCATCTAAATTTTTATATTGATAAACAACAGGAGCTGTTTCAACATCAAGAAATAAAATGTTTGAAATTTTTATATTTTCGAGCATAGAAAAAAAATAAAATATAGAGGACGAAGGTAGAAAATCCTTTTAATAAAAGGAACAAAATTTATAGAGGTAAAAAAAAATTATTTTATCATCACCCCTTTTTTATTGAGGATAGGAATGAGAGTAAAGTTTTTTTCTATAATCGTTTCAGGTAAAAAAATATATTTTTTATCATACATTACTTTGTTAAGAAAAAAACTAAGCCAAAATTCATTGTTTAGCCCGAATACGCTTTCTACAATAGGTTCAATCTTTTTAAAAGTGTTGGCGGGTACTACATCTAAAAAATGACGCAAAGTGGAAGTTTTTACTTCTTCATCGTTAAAAGCACCATACCCTTTTGAAGTAACTAAAACACCTTCGATATCTTCATTTTTTAAATTAACCAAATATACATTCCATTCCATTTCGCCCTGTTCATTTTGCTCTCTAACCACCGCAATCGCAATATCTTTAACTACCGGGGGAATAATATCTTTTTTCATTTAATCACAAAATTTCAATGAAGTTTGTATACAAAAAAATCAGCTTTTTATTTACCATACATTTCTAAAGCAGCATCAATGTAATAATATACGTCCGCCGGATGATCCTGTCCGGGTATTTGTTTTTCACGCTTATGTCCCAAACGTATAACAAGCATTTTTTTATCGGGGATGCAAAAAATATATTGACCTAAAATACCGCGTGCATAAAAAATATCATGTCCTTTGTATCCCGGAATCAACCACCATTGGTAACCATATTTTTCATTTTTCTTACCGGATTCATCTATCAAATCAGCTGGTTGTATGGAATTTAAAACATAATCCAATGGTATAAGTTGTTTGCCATTCCATTTTCCGCTATCTAAATACAACTTACCGATACGTGCAAAATCACGTGCGTTAGAATTGAAACAACAGGATGCTTTTTCTGTTCCATTTTGATGATCCAAACTCCAATAGGCAATGTTTTTAGCACCTATAGGTATCCACAACTTTTCGGACGCATAATCACTTAAAGTTTTACCTGTTGCTTTTTCAAGAATACTGCAAAGCAATTGTGTATTGCCTCCTAAATATTTAAATATTTTTCCGGGTTCAGCAACAGCTTTATAATGTTGTAATATTTCATTTATATCATTTCCATAATAAGCAACTGCCGGATATGAAAATGGATTGATATAATTTTCATCAAAATTAATTCCTGATGACATAGTCAATAAATGTTTAATCTTTATTGCTGCCCCTTTTCCTTCTTTGTACTCCGGTAAAAAATCACCGATGGGTTGATCCACACTTTTTATTTTTCCTTCATCAATAGCAGCACCAATTAAAATACTGACAATCGTTTTTGACATTGAAAACGAATTGGAATAAGAATCTTCATTGAATCCATCCCAGTATTGTTCATGCATAATGGAGTCGTTTTTTATAATTAAATAAGCTACCGTTTTCATCTTTTCCAATTCTGTTAGTTGTACTTCCGGAATTGCTTTTTTATTGTAATTTTTTGACATGTTCCAAGATTGCTGTATTCCGACTTTTACTGCTCGATTATCAAAAATTAAATATTCTGTAAGGCTTGGTCCCATACGTCCTTTCATAAGCGTATTTGCAATCAATTTATATAAATAGAGTTTGCCGGAAATTAATATAGTAAGATTTAAAATGACTAAAATAATCAGTAGCCACTTGCCTATTTTTTTTAGGTTTTTCATGAGAAATTAATTTGGAGATTTGAGAGCTTGAAGATTTGAAAATGATTGTTAAAATTAATAATGTAAATCATCCGCTTTTAATCGAAGATATTTGCGGACAGCCAATGAAGTGCTTACCCATGAAATAATTATTCCAATTATAATTACTACTCCGAATAATGTTGCAAGCATTTTTTCATCTTGTAATTCAACCAATTCGGGCAATAGTTTTTGAGCAAAGGATAGTACCCCAATAAGCATAGAAATTGCAATGATAGCCCCATAAATGCCATGCTTAATACCTTGTATTACAAAAGGACGCCTGATAAATCCTTGGGTTGCGCCAACTAATTGCATCGTTTTAATAATATAACGTTTACTGTAAATTGAAAGTCGGATAGTATTATTGATTAACGCAAGTGCAATGAGCATAAGCAATCCGCTAAAAATTAAAATAACAATACTGATTTTTTTCAAGTTTTCATTAATCATGGTTATCAACGATTTTTCATACCATACTTCTTTTACGAATTTACTCTGAAGTATATCCTTTTCAATCCAGTTAATACTGTCTGTATTTGCATACTCGGCTTTTAAATGCACGTTAATAGAGGAAAGTAGAGGATTGTAACCAATAAAATTAATAAAATCTTCACCCAGTTTTTTTTGAAAACGCACAGCCGCCTCTTCTTTATTAATAAACTCAGTTGATTTTACATAATCTGCCGCATCTAATGTTTTTGATAAATGTTGAATGCTCACTTCCTTTGCATTATCATTCAATATTATTTGAATGCTTATCTTCTCCTTCATGTTATCGGAAAGCTTGCGAGTATTAAGCACAATGATTGCTAACAAACCCAGCATAAATAATACCAACGAAAGACTTACTACAGTAGTGATTGATGAACCAGTTAACTTACGTCTTGAATATTTTTCAGGCACAATTCTATTTCTTTGTTACGTAAAATTAATGATTATTAAAAGGATTGTTTTCTCCCAAATAAAATTGAAATAAACAATCGGGGGTTAATAACTGCCGACTCTATATCTTTATTGAAATATTGTAAACTTTATTTCATTATAGATACTTAGAGCCTGTTTAAATTTTGGTATTTTAAAATACAGGTCGCCCCGATGGGGCTACAATATTAAATGTAATTTTTTTCTACAAACAGGACGCTCCTCCGGAGCTTTTCAAATCCCATAGGGATGTCCTGTTTGTAGAAATAGAAAAATAAATCATTTACAAAAACTCCGTAGGAGTGACCTGTTAATTATTTTAATGAAATTTAAACAGGCTCTTAGTAAAAATAGTTTTCCTAAGAATTATTTTGGTGAATTTCTAAAATGTGCTTATAAATAAAAACGCTCTCGAAAAAAATCGAGAGCGTTTTTATTATTTTATCAAATGATATAATTACTCTTTTGATCCTAAACCTCTAGGGCTGCCTATGCGAGCCATAGCACAACGGAACCCAATCCATGCTGTTGCTTGGCGTTGATCTAGATAGCGCCTCGTTCCCGGTACCATCCAATAGGCACGATCTTTCCATGAGCCGCCTTTGTAAACACGTGCTTTGTCATTAATCATTGAAGTTTTACTATACTCATACATACCCGTACTTTCCGGTTTTGCACTAGTAGGATCATAACTTTCACTCCATGCAGCACCGCTTAATGCCTCCGCTTGTGATTTGGTATCACCGTCTAAATAATTAATATTATCGGCATATTTATAATTTCTTCTTTCATCCAAATTATCGTCAGCCACAGTAATGCTAACATCTCTCCATGCTACTTGTCCGGGAATGCTTACAATATTGCTATCAGCATCATATCTGATACTATCGGTATTAATCACAATGCCATCGTCGTCACGTACTTGAGTTTTAAATACATTACCTCTGAAAGGACGAAAGTCTGATTTATCTTCCGGAGAAAGTGGACGATAAACATCCATTACCCATTCACTTACATTACCTGCCATATTGTATAAGCCATAATCATTCGGCCAATATGAATATACGGGTGTAGTTATATCACCGGCATCGTTTAGCGCACCTGCACTACCCATCATATCACCATTACTTCGTTGGTAGTTAGCCAAAAATTGACCTAAAAATATTTCATCGGGATTACGTGTACCTGCGCCACTCCAAGGATACAATCTTCTGTCGCTGATACGTTCACCAATCGTTGTTCCTATTAAACTATAAGCAGCAAATTCCCATTCAGCCTCAGTGGGCAGCCTGTATCTCGGTAAAAATATTCCATCTTCCATGCGCACGATACGGTCGCCACCATTGGGATCCATTGATGGAATTGGAGAAACAACAGTTCCTGTCCATTTACCGGCAAGGTATTGGTCGGTGTTAAAATAATCTACTTCAGTTGGAGTAGGAGTATGATGGATAACACCTTCACGAATTAAAATAAATTCGTTTACGCGATCTGTACGCCAAGCACAAAAATCGGATGCTTGCAACCAATTTACACCAACAACGGGATAATCTCTATAGGAAGGATGACGCAAATAATATTCAACATAAGGTTCGTTGAAAGATAAACGATCACGCCATACTAATGTATCTGGTAATGCTTTTTTCACTACTTCATAAAAATTGGGACCAAACACTCTTGAAGTCCAATGTAAATACTCACAATAATCGAGATTACGAACTTCTGTTTGATCCATATAAAATGATGATGTAGTAACTCTTCTTGGAATTGAATTCCATTCATATGTAACATCTTGCTCTGCTCTTCCCATGGTGAAAGTTCCGCCTTCTACTAACACCAATCCAGGACCTGTTTCCTGTTCTGTATAAGGAGTAACTTCAAAACCGCCGTTTTTAGGATTATTGTATTCCCAAGCGGTAACAGGCGATCTTTCTTTGCTACATGATGCAAGTGCTATCATTGCTAAAAATAAGATTAATTTACTTGTTCCTTTTTTCATTGTTTTTGTTTTAGGTTAATAGATAGAGTTTGTTGTTTTGGGCTTGTTGTTTGTGTTATTGTATACCGAACTCAAAACCCTAAACCTTTTAGAAAGATGGACAATTTACAGTTCTAAATTTTTTCTTTTTTGGCTTACATTCAAATTGTAATTGGAAAGAAAATTCATGGGAACCAGCTGTCGCATTTGCAAGTTTTGACGAAGTTATATCGTAACTGTATCCAAGTTTAAAAAAGTGTTGTTGGATGCCGATAAGCAGAATAAATGCATCTCTGTTTCTATACCATAAACCTCCAACAATCGGACCCTTAGTTATATACATACCTAAGTTAAGTTGTTGGAAGTTTTGTTGTTGTTGGTACAATATGTTTGGTGAAATTGACATTTCACTTGATTTGTCGCCAACAGGAATTACAGCGCCGGCATGCGCTGTAATTTTCATCGGCAGTGGGGCTGTTCCAAGTAGCCCTTCATCGGGTTGTGTTAAATGATTTACTGCAGCGCCAACGAAAATATACTTGCTAAAACCTAAAACTCCTGCTGAAAAGTCAACGCCTGATTTACTGTTTAGTTTTTGCACTTCATTCGTATTATAAACAAAACCTCTGCTTGCGTCTATCATATCACCAAAATTAAGTTTGCTCCAGTCAATACTTTTTTGAAACCATGTTCCCTGAGCGGCAAATTTTAATGAAAAATTTCTAGTTACAGGCAATAAGTAAGAATATATTCCGCTGACATTAGTTGTTGCTAATGTGCCTTGTCCGGCAACATCATGAGTAACAAGTAAACCCAATCCACCGCTAATTGCATCAACATGTTGATCATAAGATGCGGAATAGGTAGCGTAAGTAGTGCCATTGATGCCTGGCCATTGATTACGATAATTTAAGCAAATTCTTGGGCATCGAGCAGCTCCTGCAAACGCAGGATTAAGATATAAAGGATTGGCGTAGAACTGAGTGAATATAGGGTCTTGAGCAAATAAATTTTCACTTAGACAAGTTGAAAATAATACTGTTACAATTACAATAATTCGTTTAGACATAATGGCTAATTTTTTATAATGGGACACAATTATACACAAAAAACAATTAAAAGTTTCAATTGGTATAACATTAATTTAATTTTCAATATACAATATTCGGTTAAATAATTCGTTATTCAAAGCAAATATGCAAAATAATTAACAAAATCATTAAAAACACTTTTAAATAAGCATTAAAATCTTATTTTGACTAATTTCGAATTCTTAAATTTCTTAGGCTTACCAGCCTATTTTGTTAAAATACAATCTGTAAATTCTTTGTTTTCATTTGTGTAAAGATGTATTTATGGGCAGTTCTAAAAATTCATTTTTAATTAAAAACAATAAAACATTTGAATATTTGGATTTAGAATAGCGAAGCAAACACACTAAAATCAATGATTTTCTTTACTTTATCATTCGTTATTCATATTGTTCACATGTTCATTTATTCAATTTTTGGAACCGCTCTTATGAATATTCGCCTTACTTTTTATTTGATTTTGCTCTTGGATGGTTTTGCTTTTTCACAATCTCAACCAAGTAATAATCCGAACTTGTCTTCGTATAAAATTGTTTGGAATTCTCCTTCATCGGTTAAAATTTCTGAAACTGAAACTCAACATTTTTTATCATTTATTGGTGCCCACTATGATTATGTAGATGATTTTTTGCCCCGGTACAATCAAAAATTAGAACTAATAAATAACGAACAAAGTTTTTCCGCTTCACTTGTTAATGCTTCATACGAACCACTATCGAATGAAGAAATTGCCATCATACAAAATCCGACAAAAATTGAAAATGAGATAACGGTGCAAGCCAATATACTAACTTCACAAAAAAAATCTTATGGAATAATTTCGTTTATTCCTATCCGTAAAAATTCCGGCACAGGCAAATTTGAAAAATTAATTTCTTTTGAATTGTCCGTTACTCCAAGCACTTCATTCAAATCAAGTCTTCGTTCTGCGCGCATATACGCTGCCAACTCTGTTTTGCAAAGTGGTGATTGGTATAAAATTGCTATTACTTCAGATGGCATTTATAAATTGTCGTTTAGTTTTTTACAAAGTTTAGGAATGGATATGTCAACAATAAATCCAAAAAATATCCGCATCTATGGTAATGGCGGTGGAATGTTACCGGAATTAAATTCAACACCGCGCCCCGATGATATTGTTGAAAATGCAGTATATGTTAATGATGGTGGCGATAATGTGTTTAATGTGAATGATTATGTTTTGTTTTATGGAAAAGGACCGAATACGTGGTCATATAATAGTACCGTATGTCCAAACTTTACACATGCATTAAATTTATACTCCGATTCGGCTTATTATTTCATCACTACTGATTTAGGCGCAGGTAAACGTATTCAAACCCAAGCATCATCCGCCTTGCCGGTAACACATACCGTTACAGGATTTGATGATTATGCTTTTCATGAAAACGACAATGTAAATTTCATCCAGTCCGGCAGACAATGGTTTGGCGAGTATTTTGAAAATAATCCATCCTATAATTTTTCATTTGTATTTCCTAATATAGATGGTAGTTTTCCTGTTACTGTTAAAGCAACTATTGCATCGCGTTGTTTTACAAGTGCTGCAATCTACTCTGTTAGCAGCCAATCCGGGAGCACCTCGCTTTCCATCGCTTCAACAACAGCCGACCCGTTAAGTGATTACGCAGAAATCGGATCGGGATGTTTTGCTTTTAATCCTAATAGCTCAACAATTACAGTTAATGTTACCAAACAAACGGCAGATGCTGTTGCTTGGCTTGATTACATTGAAGTAAATGCAAGACGGCAGTTAACAATGAGTGGCAACCAAATGATTTTTAGAGATATGAAATCCATTGGTTCAGGTAATATAGCGCAGTATAATCTCACGGGTAGTTTGCCAATTCAAATATGGGACATTACTGATATTGCAAATGTTCAACTTCAGGAAGTAACTGTTTCCGGAGCAAATAATCAATTTACATTGCCTGCTGATATTCTAAAACAATTTATCGCATTTACCGGTTTATCTTACAACATACCTACTGCATCAGGTAAAGTGATTAATCAGAATTTACACGCTCTATCCAATAAAGATTTTATTATTATTGCTTATCCTGATTTTGAGCAGGAAGCAATGCAATTGGCAGCATACCATGAAAACGCCGATGCTTTATCCGCCATAGTTGTTACTCCTCAACAGATATACAATGAGTTTTCGTCAGGCGCTCAGGATATAGCTGCTATCCGCGATTTTGTAAAAATGTTTTATGATAAAGCTGGTTCTGCAAACGAATCGCCTAAGTATTTATTATTATTTGGTGATGGCTCTTATGATTATAAAAATAGGGTCAGTAGCAATACTAACTACATTCCAACTTACGAATCGGATAATTCTACCGTTCCAACGGCATCTTATGTTTCGGATGATTGGTATGGCTTATTAGATGATAATGAAGGCTTATGGACTAATGATGCCGTAGATATTGGTATTGGACGATTTCCTATGGATACAAAATCAGAAGCACAGACTGCTGTCAACAAAGTATTGAATTACGTAAAAACCGGAGTTCCTTCATCTGCCACTTCTTCGATGAATAGTAGTTGTTCGAATAAAGCTGCTGCTTCCTGTATGGGCAACTGGCGTAATACAATTTGTTTTATGGCAGATGATGATGATCAGGATTTACATATAGGACAGGCTGACCAACTCGCCACTTTAGTGGACACCACTTATAAAAATTATAATATTGATAAAATTTATTTGGATGCTTATCAACAGCAAGCTGTTCCCGGAGGTGACCGTTATCCGGGAGCAGTGGATGCCATTAATGAACGAATTGCTCAAGGTTCTTTAATAATAAATTGGACAGGTCACGGTGGCGTGTTTTATTTGTCTCATAAGCGAATTATAGATATACCACAAATTAATAGTTGGAATAACCTGAATAAATTATTTCTGTTTTATACCGCATCTTGTGAGGTGAGTAGATATGACGACCCTGCACGCGTATCGGCAGGAGAAGATATATTTTTAAATCCTAATGGCGGTGCAATAGCTTTATTTAGTACTGTTCGTGTAGTATATGCAGACCAGAATTTTACTTTGAATAGTGATTTTTATAACGCAGCATTTAAACCAAATAATGGCAAGATGCCACGCCTGGGAGATTTGTATCAATATATTAAAACGCAGTCGGGCGGTAATTCAGTAAATAGCAGAAACTTTACATTACTTGGCGATCCGGCATTAACATTGGCATATCCAAAATACAATATTGCCACAGACACTATTAATAATGTTGCTGTAACTGCTTCCAGTTTAGATACCATAAAGGCGCTTGCAATTGTTACCATAAGCGGGCATTTAAAAGATAATAGCGGAGCACTTCTTTCTACGTATAATGGTTTTTTATATCCTACCGTTTATGATAAATCTCAAAGCATTACCACCTTATCCAATGATGGAGCAGCACTTAGTCCTCCATTTACTTTTAAAATTCAAAAAAATATTTTATACAATGGAAAAGAGAGTGTAACGAATGGCTCTTTTAGATTTTCATTCATAGTACCCAAAGATATAGCCTATCAATATGGCATTGGTAGAATAAGCTATTATGCTGAAAACGGAAATGAAGACGCAAATGGATATTACGAAAAAATACTTATTGGAGGTACTAATGACAAGGCTATTGCGGATGTTGTAGGTCCTGATGTCAATTTGTATTTGGATGATGCTAAATTTGTGTTCGGAGGATTGACAGATGAAAAGCCTGATTTATACTCCGTTTTAAAAGATGCGAGTGGAATAAATACTGTTGGTAATGGAATTGGACACGACATTACAGCTGTTTTAGATGGCAACATTGGGAATGCGATTGTATTGAATGATTATTACCAAGCGGATTTGAATACTTATAAAAGTGGAACAATACGATATCCATTTTTAGATTTAAGTGAAGGAAAACATACTTTAAATTTAAAAGTTTGGGATGTTTATAATAATTCTTCACAAGCTTATACCGAGTTTATAGTTGCAAAATCAGCCCAATTAGCATTGAGTCACGTATTAAATTACCCTAATCCGTTTACTACAAAAACACAATTTTATTTTGAACACAACCGTGCATGCAGTTTGTTAGATGTGCAAATTCAGGTGTTTACAGTATCCGGCAAATTGGTAAAAAACATCAACCAGTTTGTGAATACTGACGGCTTCCGTTCCGAACCAATAGAATGGGACGGCAGAGATGATTTTGGCGATAAGATTGGCAGAGGGGTTTACGTATATCGAATTAAAGTAAAAACAAGCGATGGTTCAGCTGCTGAAAAATATGAAAAATTGGTCATTTTAAATTAATTTGTACTTTTGCATTCCCAATAAAAAAAACTTACATACTATTTAAAATAATAAAACGTTGAGGCGTAGATTTATTTTTAATAAAAACAAATAAAATTATTTTC
>ODAK010001352.1_pt1 | contig 26972 bp, 16 predicted proteins | sample 1539591 | NCBI WGS metagenome assembly ODAK01 (sample SAMEA3539303, study PRJEB22396) | soil metagenome | biome: tundra; feature: field; material: soil | place: USA | collected 2010-05 | depth 0.15 m
ACCTTGATCAAACCACAACCTGTTGTATCTGGTGGCGTCAAGTAAATACCCCTATAATGTTAAAAGCCCGCGCACCAATCCTCGTTCCGGCATGCAGATACACGTTCTCCGGCAATTTCCCGAAATAAGCGCCAATCCGGTGTGCGATGTCGTACACCGTCAGGGCTCCGATACGGCAGATCGATTCCGCCAGTATTGTGATTTTGGATCCTCACGGATGTATCCTAAGCTCCAAGAAGCTTCCTTCTGGTACGTCGGAGGAATACAAGATAGATGTCCAATGAACCTCAGCCCATCGTTTGGCCTGGCCAACCTTATCCCTTGGGATCAACCTGGGACGGCGAAGGCGTCAACTTCGCGCTCTACTCAGAGCACGCGGAGAAAGTGGAACTTTGCCTGTTCGACAGTTCTGGGAAACGTGAGACTCTTCGTGTCCAGATCCGCGAGCAAACTGACATGGTCTGGCACGGCTATCTGCCGGAACTACGTCCGGGCCAATTGTACGGATACCGGGTGTATGGCCCCTACGCCCCGGAGCAAGGCCATCGTTTTAATCACCACAAGCTCCTGCTCGACCCCTATGGCAAGCAAGTTCAGGGAACCATCCGGTGGAGCGACGCCCACTTCGGATACAGGGTCGGACACAGGCAGGAGGACCTGTCTTTTGACCGGCGCGATGATGCCATGGGAATGCCCAAGAACCGAGTGATCGACTCCGCTTTCACCTGGGAGTCGGATGCACCACCCAAGATCCCTTGGCACGATACCTTGATCTATGAGCTCCACGTCAAAGGATTCACCATGTGCCATCCTGACGTTCCGGCCCATTTACGGGGGACGTATCAGGGTCTGGCCACAGCTCCGGTTATCGAACACCTCACGCGCCTGGGAGTGACCGCGATCGAGCTCATGCCCGTGCACAGCTTCCTGGACGACCGCCGACTCACGGAACGCGGCCTCCGCAACTACTGGGGTTATAACTCCATCGGATTTTTTGCGCTCGAACCTCGATACCTGGCAACCAACTCAATCTACGAATTCAAGACCATGGTCAAGACCCTGCACTCCGCGGGACTGGAAGTGATTCTCGATGTCGTCTACAACCACACGGTGGAGGGCAATCATCTTGGCCCCACGCTCTCGCTAAAGGGCATCGACAACAGCACCTATTACCGCCTTGTGCCTGATAATTCCCGCTATTACAAGGACTACACAGGCACGGGAAACACGCTGAACATGCAGCATCCGCGGGTGCTGCAGCTGATCATGGACAGTCTGCGCTACTGGGTTCTCGAGATGCACGTGGATGGCTTCCGCTTTGACCTGGCTGCCACCCTCGCCCGCGAACTGCATGAGGTTGATCGCCTGGGAGCGTTCCTCGACATCATCCATCAGGATCCCGTGCTCTCGCAGGTAAAGCTGATCGCCGAACCCTGGGACCTCGGCGAAGGAGGGTATCAGGTCGGAAACTTCCCGGTGGGATGGACGGAATGGAACGATCGCTACCGGGATACGGTGCGTGCTTATTGGAAGGGTGGCGAAGGACTGCTGGGAGACCTGGCTTATCGCATCACCGGTTCGAGCGACCTTTACGCACACAGCGGCCGGCGTCCCTATGCCAGCATCAATTTTATCACCGCGCATGACGGCTTCACCTTGCAGGATCTGGTCAGTTACAACGAAAAACACAATGAAGCCAACGGCGAAGAGAATCGGGACGGCAACAACAATAATCTCAGCTGGAATTGCGGAGCCGAGGGTCCCACGGACGATTCCAACATCCAGGCTCTGCGCGCCAAGCAAAAGCGGAATCTGCTGGCCATGCTGCTGCTGTCCCAGGGCGTACCGATGCTGTATGCGGGTGATGCCATCGGCCATACGCAACTGGGAAACAACAACGCCTACTGCCAGGACAATGCGACAAGCTGGCTGAACTGGAATTTGCAGCCTCAAGATCGCGACTTGCTGGCGTTCGTGCAGCGAATGATCAGCCTGCGCAAGAGGCATCCCGTATTCCACCGTCGGCGTTTTTTCCAGGGCCGCCCAATCAAAGGGGCCAGCGTAAAAGATGTGTTGTGGCTCAATCCTGGCGGCAATGAGATAAGCGAGGACGAGTGGCGCGATCCTTCGCTACACTGCCTGGGAATGTTTCTCTCCGGGGAGGGAGTGGATGAGACCGATGAACGCGGCCGGAAACTCCGCGACGACAACTTCCTCGTGCTTCTCAACGCTCACCACGAAGATGTTGGATTCACTTTGCCGGCATTCCGTGCCGGTGCTCGCTGGAGCGCATGGATGGACACCTCACGAGAAGGTGGTTTGCGCTCCCTCGAAACGTACGACGCCGGCGCACCCTATCCTCTGCAGGCGCGGTCCATGGTCGTGTTGCTGGAACGACGCGGAATCGGCAAAAAGGAAGAGCCGAATGAAGCGCCGCTATAACATGCCGTTCGGCGCCGAGTGCCGCGACGACGGAAGCGTGCGCTTTCGTTTGTGGGCCCCGGCCGCACGTCAGGTTGAGCTCTCCCTCGCCGGTGCGAACAGGTCTATGCGGCTTCCTCTGGAGCCGTGCGATAAGGGTTGGTTTGAGTTAGCCACCGATGCGGCCAGGCCTGGGACTCAATACCATTTCCGGATCGATGGTGGGCAGGAAGTCTCCGACCCAGCCTCCCGGTTTCAACCTGAGGACGTGCATGGACCCAGCGAAGTAATCGACCCCGGTGCCTTCGACTGGCACGACCGCGACTGGCATGGCCGCCGGTGGGAAGAGGCTGTTCTCTATGAATTGCACGTGGGAGCCTTCACCCCGTCTGGGACGTTCTCCGCCGTGGGCGAGCGGCTCGACTATCTCGCGGATCTGGGAATCACCGCCGTGGAGTTGATGCCAGTTGCCGACTTTCCCGGCCAGCGCAACTGGGGTTACGACGGCGTCTTCCCCTTCGCTCCCGATAGCACTTACGGCCGACCCGAAGATCTCAAAGAGCTGGTTCAAAGTGCCCATGACCGCGGACTCATGGTTTTGCTGGATGTTGTCTACAACCACTTTGGCCCGGAAGGAAATTATCTCAGGTCTTACGCGCCACAATTCTTTACTGATCGGCACTCGACTCCCTGGGGAGACGGCCTCAACTTCGATGGCCCCGACAGCGAAGTCGTGCGGGACTTCTTCATCCACAACGCGCTCTACTGGCTGACCGAATACCATTTCGACGGACTGCGTCTGGACGCGGTTCACGCGATCATCGACGACTCCACACCCCACATCCTCACTGCATTGGCCGATGCCGTCCGGAGTTCCGTCGCGCCCGGTCGCCACGTCCACCTCATCCTGGAAAACGACCACAACCAGGCGCGTTACCTTCAACGTACCGAGCGCTGCCAGCCGCAGGCGTACGCCGCCCAATGGAACGACGACGTCCACCACGCGTTGCACGTGCTGATCACTGGTGAGCGGGACGGCTATTATGCGGACTATTCGCAACGTCCAATCGATCAATTGGGACGTTGCCTCACCGACGGATTCGCCTACCAGGGCGAGATTTCACTCCACAGGAATGGCGAAACGCGTGGTGAACCCACCGAGGGCCTGCCGCCTACTGCATTTGTCTCTTTCCTTCAAAATCATGACCAGGTCGGTAACCGGGCATTCGGCGAGCGGATCATTCAGATCGCGGATCACCGTGCGGTACGCGCGGCGGCGGCGATCCTCCTGCTCGCGCCTTCCCCACCGTTGCTCTTCATGGGTGAAGAGTTCGGGGCTGAAACACCGTTTCTCTTTTTCTGTGATTTCGAGAAGGATCTGGCTGCTGCTATTACCGCGGGCCGGCGAAATGAGTTCGCTCATTTTGCCAGATTCAATGACCCCGCCGAACGCGAGCGGATTCCCGATCCCGGCGATATCAGAACCTTTAAGGCCTCACAGCTCAACTGGAGCGTCATTGTGCAACCGGGCCATCGAGACTGGCTGCGCTTCTATCGCAAATTACTGGGACTACGGTGTGAGCACATTGTCTCCCGTCTTTCAACTGGATGCGCCGTCAACGCGGATTACGAAGTCCACGGAGATCGGGGCCTCACCGCGCATTGGAAATTTTCAGACCAGTCGGAACTCATTCTGATGGCGAATCTTGGAACCGATTCCCTCTCTGGCCTGATTCCCCCTGCTTCGCAGGTTATCTATGCCAGCGAGGAAGTGAACGCCGATGCTCTGAAGCGAAAGACGCTGCCGGCGTGGTCCGTGGTGTGGTTCTTGGAATCATGAAGCCACGCTCGCCCATCCCGCTCGCGACCTATCGCCTGCAGCTCAATCGCGACTTTACTTTCGCCCAAGCTACGGCGATCGTTCCCTACCTTTCCGCACTTGGCATCAGTCATTGCTATGTTTCTCCGTGCTTAAAGGCTCGCGCCGGCAGCATGCACGGGTACGACATCGTGGACCACGACTCGTTAAACCCCGAAATCGGGAGCCCCGAAGACTTCGACCGCTTGGTGGCTACTCTCCACGAACACGGCATGGGATTGATACTCGACATCGTGCCCAACCACATGGGAGTGATGGGCAGTGACAATTCCTGGTGGCTGGATGTTCTCGAGAATGGCGAATCTTCCGTCTACGCTGGCTTTTTCGATATCGACTGGCACCCGCTAAAGGACGAGCTCCATGGCAAAGTGCTAATTCCAGTGCTCCACGATCATTACGGCGCGGTCCTGGAGAGCGGAGAGCTGAAGCTTGTCTTCCACCGTGAGCGCGGCGAGTTCGATGTGTCCTACCGCAATCATCGCTTTCCCGTGGATCCCAGGGAGTACCCTCGCATCCTGCAGCACTGTACGGACGCACTCGCAGCGAAACTCGGCGCGCAGAATCCGGACCTACTCGAGTTTCAGAGCCTGATCACCGCCTTCGGCCACCTGCCGGGAAGGCAGGAGGCGAGCAGCGATCGCATCGCCGAGCGCAATCGTGACAAGGAAATCCATAAGCGCCGCTTGGCCGAGTTGTGTACGCGTTCCCAGGAGATCGCCACTCGCATTCTTGGAGCCGTCGACCTGATCAACGGCACGCCTGCCGATCCCGCAAGCTTCGAAGAACTGCACGAACTCATCAAAGCGCAAACCTTCCGCCTGGCCAACTGGAGGGTCGCCTCCGATGACATCAACTACCGCCGATTTTTCGATACCAACGATCTCGCCAGTATTTGCGTGGAAAGCGAAACCGTCTTTCAGGCAACCCACCGTCTGGTTCTGAGTCTGGTGGCCGGCGGCAAAGTGGATGGCTTCCGCGTGGACCATCCCGACGGACTGTATGATCCCGCTCAATATTTCGAACGTCTGCAACGCAGCATCGCAGTCGCCGCAAACAATTCCGAGAGCAACGGGAACCGGTCACACTATGTGGTCATCGAGAAAATCCTTTCCGGCCCAGAACGGCTGCCCGCCGAGTGGCCTGTCTGCGGCACCACGGGCTACGACTTCGCGAATCTCGTTAACGGAGTGTTTGTAGACCCCGCCGCCGTCATGCGATTGGAGCGCATTTACCGAAACTTTGTAGGGGATGACGTCGATCTTGACGACCTTTTCTACCGCTGCCGAAAACTGATCATCCGGGTTGCCCTGGCCAGTGAACTGAACGTACTTGCCAATCAAATCGCCAAGATCGCTCTCTCCAAACGGCACACCTGCGACTTCACCCTCAACAGCCTGCGCGATGCACTGACGGAGGTGGTCTCCACTTTTCCTGTGTACCGCACCTACGTGAGCCCCTCTGGCATTTCGGATAATGACGTACGCTACATCCGCAGCGCCATCGCCTCGGCCAAATGGAGAAGTCCGGCCACCGATACCAGCATCTTCGATTTCGTCGGCCAGGTGCTTCTGACGAGCATCGCCGAAGGACAAGATCTCGCTTACCGGAACGCAGTGACAACCTTCGCCATGAAATTCCAGCGAGTCACCAGCCCTGTGATGGCCAAGGGCCTGGAAGATACCGCCTTTTACAGGTACAACCGCCTGGTCTCCTTGAATGACGTCGGAGGCGATCTTCACCGGTTCGGAACCACGACGCCGGAGTTTCATCTTGCGAACCAGGAGCGCTTCCGCTGTTGGCCTCACACCATGCTGGCTACCAGCACGCACGACTCCAAGCGCTCCGAGGATGTGCGCGCCCGGATCAATGTGCTCTCGGAGATATCGGGGCTATGGAGGCTTCGGGTGCGGGACTGGAAACGCTTCAATCGCGGCCATAAGTGCCTGGTCAACGACAGGCCCGCCCCCTCGCCGAATGACGAATACTTGCTCTATCAGACGTTGGTGGGTGCCTGGCCATCAGAGCCTCTGAACGATACAGACGGCTGGAAGACTTTCTGTGAGCGGATAGAAAACTACATGTTGAAGGCTATCCGTGAAGCCAAGCAGAACACCAGTTGGATCAATCGAAATACTGAATACGAAGCCGCAGTTTCATCGTTCGTAAGGGCATTGCTGAATCCGGGTGACAAAAACCGGTTCCTCGGCGACTTTGTACCGTTCCAACGCCGAGTCGCCCGCATTGGCTTATGGAATAGCCTGTCGCAGACGCTTCTCAAACTGACGTGCCCGGGCGTTCCCGACATCTACCAAGGCAATGACTTGTGGGATTTCAGTCTGGTCGACCCAGACAACCGGCGTCCAGTCGACTATATCCGCCGCCAGCAAATGTTCGAGAGTATCCGTGTCTGGGGCAAGGACCCTGATGCGTTATCAACAGGCCGCTTGCTGGAAACTCCTGAGGACGGTCGACTCAAGTTGTATTTGATCTGGAGAACTCTGTGCTTGCGTCAACAGCAAGCAGATCTCTTTCAGCAGGGCGAATACCTGCCGTTAGCGGTGGAAGGCGCGAAAGCCAAACACGTTGTTGCGTTCGCCAGGAAGTCCGGAACCACGAGGGCGCTCGTTGTTGTTCCGCGCCTGGTCGCAGGCTTGCTCAACGACATCGATCTCCCACCAATCGGACCCCGAATCTGGGACGATACTCACGTTCTGCTCCCATTCCGCAGCTGTTCTGAAAAGTGTCGGAACGCATTTACAGGAGAAGTCCTGGACCTGCAGAAAACCGATGAATACGCAAAGATTGGTGTCTCCAAGGCCTTGGCGGAGTTCCCAGTCGCACTTTGCTTGTTAGACTAGTGTACTGAGTCTAATATGCGTGCAATTGCTGAAGTCGGCCGATGAACACAAAACAGAGAGTGGCGGTGCGGAGGTGACAGACGCGAGCAGCCCGGCGGATTTGTGGCATGAACTGAACAGGGAAACTCTGAGCAGGCAACGAGGGTGCAAGGTCCGCCACAAACCTTCTGCCAGCGTCTAACCCGTTGAACCGCGAAGAGCCACCCAAGTGGGCAGCCTACAACGATTTGCCCGACCGATTAGGGAGTCGATGAGGCTGGTGGCTGGCTCTGGGAGGGTTGAACCGGAGTAATCGCCGGGAACTGAGCATGTCGCGAAATAATCTGCTGCGAAGTGGGAAGCGTGGAGGAATCCCAACCCCCGCCGAGTGCCTCGATCAATTGCACGCTGTCCACGATTTGCTCGATCCGCAGGTTCACCGCTGTCTGCTGATTGCTAAAGAGTGTTGTCTGGGCGGTAATGACGTTGAGGTAGGGATCGATGCCAAGTCGGTAGCGGTCCGTGGCCAGGTTAAGGCTTCGTTGCGCGGACGCGACCGCAGTGTCTTGTTCCTGAATTTCCTGGGAAAGAATGCGCAGGGCGGAAAGATTATCCTCGACCTGCTCAAACGCGGTCAGGACCGTGTTGCGATAGTTGGCGACCGTCTGATCATATTGCGCGCGAAACTGCTCGACGGTGGCACGACGCAGTCCGCCGTCGTAAATCAGCTCGGATAGGGACGGGCCGACGGACCAGACGCGGCTAGGCCAGGTCAACCAACTGGAGGCGTCCGTGCTTTGAAACCCGAAAGAAGCGCTAAGAGTCAGGGTTGGAAAATAGGCGGCTTTTTGAACGCCGATCAACGCATTGGCCTGAGCCATCAGGCGTTCGGAGGCGGCGATGTCTGGGCGGCGTTCCAGAAGTTGCGATGGAACGCCAAACGGAATGGCGGGCGGAGGCGTTTTCAAGGGCTCGACGGCGATCGAGAAAGAAGAAGCCGGTTGACCGACCAGGAGTGCAATCGCATGCTCGTATTGCGACCGCAGAATGCCAAGACCGGTGTCTAGCGCGCGCGTGGCTTCCAGTTGAGTTTCGGCTTGCGCGACGGATTCGTCGGAGTCGATACCGGTTTCATACAGCGCCCTGGTCAGTTCCAGGGACTTCTCATAAGCCACCACGGTCGAATCAAGCAGTTGTTTGAGCGCGTCCTGCCCGCGCAGTTGGAAGTAATCGACCGCCAGTTCCGCTTGCGCGGTCAGGCGGGTATTCTCGAGGTCGGCGGCGCTGGCTTGCGCGTTGGCGACGTTGGCGCGGACGGTGTTGCGCACGCGGCCCCACAAGTCGGGCGTCCAGGAAGCGTCGAAGGGTAGAGAGTAATTGTTGGAGGTGGTCCCGCCCGAAGAACTGGGCTGGTGCTGGCGAACGATGCTGGCGCCCGCGGTCACAGTCGGGAAATATTGCGCGCGAGCCTCCCGCACTAGGGCACGCGCGGCCATGAAACTGGCAAACGCGGCGGCGACGTTTTGATTGGAGATATTGACTTGCTCTTCGAGCGTGTTTAGCTGCGGATCGCCGAGAATCTCCCACCACTTGCCATGCAGAGCGCTGTCCTGCGGTTGCGCGACTTTCCAGCCGTCCATTTTCTTGAGATCGTCCGGAGTGACCTCTTTGAACGTCCCCGGTGTGTCGACCGACGGGCGATGGTATTTCGGACCGACAACGCAGCCTGGTAAGAGGAGAAGGACTACGCTGCAGAGAAGCGCGGTCGCAGCGCGCATTTTGTTCGTTGCCTTCATCGGTGTCTCGGACTCCTTGCTGTGGCCATGTCGGCTTCGGCGGTTTCTGAGCGCGGCGAGTTCGCGTGGCGCATAAGAACCTCTGGTGAAACTCGAATTTCAAAATCCAGCGCCTAAAGGCGCGTTCATACTAATGCACTTGCGGCACGCCTGAAGGCGTGCCCTGATACAAATCTCACTTGCGGCACGGGCTGATAAGAACTTGTCATCCGAAGGACTCGATATGTCTTTGCCCTTCGAGCTTACCGTGAGCGCGAAGCCATTTGACTCGCAAGCGGTCGAGCGAGAGATAAACGACCGGCGTAGTGTAGAGCGTTAGCATCTGGCTTAGAATCAGGCCGCCGATAATGGTGATGCCGAGAGGATTGCGGAGTTCCGAACCCGTGCCTCGGCCGAGAGCCAAGGGCAAAGCGCCAAAGAGGGCGGCCATGGTGGTCATTAGAATGGGACGAAAGCGCAGGATGCAAGCCTGAAAAATGGCATCCCGAGGGCTTTTGCCATCGACCCGTTCGGCGGCCAGCGCAAAGTCGATCATCAGAATGGCGTTCTTCTTGACGATACCGATCAACAGAATAACGCCGATCACGGCGATAATGCTAAGGTCCTTGTGAAAGATCATGAGGGCAAGGACGGCGCCGACTCCCGCGGAGGGAAGGGTGGAAATAATCGTGAGGGGATGGATGTAACTCTCGTAGAGAATGCCGAGGACGATATAGACGGCCATGAGAGCGGTGATAATGAGAAAAGGTTCCGTCGCCAAGGAAGACTGAAAGGCCTGAAGCGTGCCGGAGAACATGCCGGTAATGGTACTGGGCATGCCGATTTTCTGTTCCATGGTGAGGATGGCCCTGGAAGCGTCGCTGAGAGCCACACCCGGGGCAAGGTTGAAGGAAATGGTGACGGAGGGATACTGACCCTGGTGATTCACCGCCAGCGGAGCAGTGGACGGCTCATAATGGGCGATGGCGCTGAGGGGTACGACTTTTCCTTGCGCAGCCCGGATATACACGTCGTTCAAGTTCACCGGCGACTGCCAGTACTTCGGTTCGACTTCCAGCACAACGTGGTATTGGTTGATGGCGGTATACATGGTGGAAACCTGGGCTTGGCCGAAGGCTTCGTAGAGAGAGTTGTCGAGCATCTGCGGGGTGATGCCGAGGCGCGAAGCGGTGGCACGGTCATAGGTAAGCATGGCCTGAAGACCGCTGTTCTGCTGGTCGGTATTGACGTCGGTGAGGAGCCGCAATTTCCGCATCTGTTGGAGAAGCACGGGACCCCACTGCACCAGGTCCTGTAAATTGTCGCTCTGAATAGTGTATTGGTATTGCGCGCTGCTTTGTCTTCCGCCGATGCGGAGATCCTGTCCGGCTTGCATAAAGGTGTTGGCGCCCGAGACAGAAAGGAGTTTAGGACGCAGACGGTCAATTATCTGGCTGGAGGTTGCGTTGCGTTGGTCAAAAGGTTTCAGACCCATGAAGATGAATCCGCTATTGGTGGCGCCGCCGCCGCCCGTAAACGCCATGGCGTTGACGACGGCTGGGTCGGTTTTGACGATATCGACGATGCGCGCCGTGGCTTTTTGCATGGCCTGGAAGGAAGTGTCCTGCGAGCCCTGTATGCCGCCGAAGGCGACGCCGTTATCCTGCTGGGGAAAGAAGCCTTTGGGGACGATCCAAAAGAGGTAGAAGTTGAACGCGATGGTGATGCCAAGAACGATGAGCGTCAGGGCGGAGTGTTCCAGAACCCAACCCAAGCTGCGCTCGTAGACGCCGAGGACCGAATTGAAGGCGCGCTCGCTGGCGCGGTACGCTATGCCGTGCTGCTCATCGCGAAGATTCTTCAGCAGGCGAGAACACATCATCGGTGTCGTGGTTAGAGAAATGGCCAGGGAAACCAGGATGGCAACCGAGAGGGTCACGGCGAACTCACGGAACAGCCGGCCAACGATACCGCCCATCATCAGAATGGGGATGAACACGGCGACCAGAGAGATACTGATGGACAGCACGGTAAATCCAATTTCGCTGGCGCCCTTGAGCGCCGCTTGCATGGGCGCCATGCCCTGCTCGAGATAGCGGGTGATATTTTCGATGACCACAATCGCATCGTCCACCACGAAGCCCGTCGAAATGGTGAGAGCCATGAGCGAGAGATTGTCGATGCTGTAGTGACAAAGGTACATCACGCCAAACGTTCCGATCAGGGAGACGGGGACGGCCACGCTTGGAATCAATGTGGCGCGGACGCTTCGCAGGAAGACGAAAACTACCAAAATAACCAGGGTAATCGAGATCATGAGGCTGCGCTCGACGTCGCGAACAGAAGCGCGAATGGTGAGGGTACGGTCGAGCACAATGTCCGTGTCAATGGCGGAAGGAATCGAAGCCTTCAGTGCCGGAAGTGCGGCACGGATGCGGTCCACGGTCTCGATGATGTTGGCGCCGGGCTGGCGGAAAATGATGATGAGGACGGAGGGCTTGCCGTTGACGAAGCCGGCAGCGCGTATGTTTTCCGTGGAGTCCTGGACGCTCGCGACATCGGACAACTTGACGGCGGCGCCATTGTGGTACCCGACCACAAGAGGCATGTAGTCCACCGCCTTCAGAAGTTGGTCGTTGGTGGTGATATCCGCGGTGGTTGTACTATCTGTGAATTGGCCTTTGGGACTGTTGGAATTCTGCCGACTCAGCATCGATGAAACGTCCTGCAAGCCGAGACCATAGTTGTTGAGTTGGGTGGGATTTACGTCCACGCGCACTCCCGGCAGCGAACTACCGCCCACACTCACTTGCCCGACGCCCCGAATCTGAGAAAGACGCTGCTGCATGATGGTGGAGGCCGCGTCGTACAGCGTGCCGCGGTCATACACCGTTGAGGTAAGCGCCACGATCATGATCGGAGCATCCGCGGGGTTAACCTTGCGATAAGTGGGATTGCTGGGGAGATTCTTGGGCAAGTAACTGCGCGCGGCATTGATCGCGGCTTGGACGTCGCGAGCGGCTCCATCAATGTTGCGGTTCAAATCGAACTGAAGGGTGACGCTGGTGGTGCCGAGATAACTGGACGACGTCATTTCCGTGATGCCGGCAATTCTCCCGAACTGGCGCTCCAAGGGAGTCGCGACGGAGGAGGCCATGATCTCCGGACTGGCTCCCGGCAAACTGGCGCCAATCGAAATCGTGGGGAAATCGACCTGCGGAAGAGGGGAGACCGGCAACTCCCGAAAAGCCACGCCGCCCGCCAGCGCGATGGCCGCGGTCAGGAGGGTAGTGGCGACGGGCCGCCGAATAAATGGAGAAGAGAGGCTCATTCGTAATTAATCCGCATCAATCCGCTGGTACCGCCTCAGGTCCGGATTCCGGCGCGCGGCGCGAAGAAAAACGCTGCGCGAGCCGGTCGAAGAAAATGTAAATGACCGGAGTCGTGTAGAGCGTAAGAACCTGACTCAAGAGCAAGCCGCCCACCATGGAGATGCCCAAGGGGCGACGAAGCTCCGAGCCAATTCCGGTGCCGAGGGCGAGCGGCAAGCCGGCCAGCAACGCGGCCATGGTGGTCATCATGATGGGACGGAAACGCAAGAGGCAGGCTTCATAAATAGCGTCTTCCGGCCTCTTACCCTCTTTGCGCTCCGCCTCCAGCGCGAAGTCGATCATCATAATTCCGTTCTTCTTGACGATACCGATCAGAAGGATGATTCCGATGAGGGCGACGACGCTGAGTTCCTGGCGGCAAATCAACAAGGCAAGGATTGCGCCCACCCCGGCCGAGGGCAGAGTCGACAGAATTGTGATGGGGTGTATGTAGCTCTCGTAGAGAACGCCAAGCACGATATAAACCGTGATCAGGGCCGCGAGAATCAACAGCGGCTCGTTTGACAAGGAGGCTTGAAACGAAGCAGCGGTGCCCTGAAACGCGCCCTGTACGCTGAGCGGCATGCCAATTTCCCGCTGGGCCTTGTCGATGGCACTGGTGGCTTCGCCCAGTGACGCGTTAGGAGCCAGGTTGAAAGAGATGGTGACGACGGGAAACTGTCCCTGATGATTGACCGACAGGGGGCTGCTCTTCATTTCGAATCGAGTGAAGGCGCTGAGGGGAACGGCGGCGCCATTCACTGTGGTCACGGCGCTAGGGTTGGCAGAGCCCGAGCTGGCAAGGGTGTTTGGGGAAGCGGAAGGGCTCGGTGAAGCGGAGGAAGCCGAATTGCCCGTGGACGTGGTTGCAGTAACAGTGCCAGTGCCGGAAGAGCCCGTAGTCAGTGCCGTCGAAGCCAAAGCCGAACGCACGTAGATGTCCTGCAATTTCGAGGGGTTCTTCTGAAACTCCGGCTGGGCCTCAAGAATGATGTGGTACTGGTTCAACTGCGTGTACAGGGTGGAAACCTGCCGCTGCCCAAAGGCATCGTAGAGCAGTTGGTCGATCGCTTGCGGCGTAATGCCCATGCGGGAGGCGGTGACCCGGTCGATGACGAGGGAGGCGGCGAGACCGGAAGTTTGCTGGTCCGTGGCCAGGTCGCGCAGCTCTGGAATCGCTTTCAGTTTGGCCATGAGCTTGGCCGTCCAGAAATTCAACTCGCGCGGATCGGGATCTTCGAGGGTGTACTGATATTGCGTGCGGCTCACGCGATCCTCGACGGTGAGGTCCTGCACCGCCTGCATGTAGAGCGTAATGCCATCGATCTTTTCCAGATTTGGCTGAAGGCGCCGGATCACATCCGAGGCATTGATCTTGCGGTCTTCCAGGGGCTTCAAATTGATTTGGATACGCCCGCTGTTCAAGGTCGTGTTGGTTCCGTCGACGCCGATGAAGGAAGAAAGACTCTCGACGGCAGGATCCTGCAAGATCACATGGGTGAGTTGCTGCTGTTTTTCCGCCATGGCGGGGAAAGATATGGACTGCCCGGCTTCCGAAATGCCCTGAATGATTCCTGTGTCTTGAACCGGGAAGAAACCCTTCGGGACGATGATGTAGAGAACGATCGTGAGCACCAGCGTGCCAGCGGCCACAAGAAGAGTAGCGGTTTGGCGTTTCAATACCCACTGTAAAGTTCTCCCATAGAAGGCGATGATGCTTTCGAAAGCGCGCTCTGAAGCCACGTAGAAACGGGTCTGCTTTCGCCCGTGCGTACTTTTCAACAGGCGCGAACACATCATGGGCGTTAGCGTCAGCGAAACCACCGCCGAGACGAGGATAGTCACGCTCAAAGTGATGGCGAACTCGCGGAAAAGCCGGCCGACAATGTCGCCCATGAAGAGCAGAGGAATCAATACGGCAATCAAAGAGATGGTGAGCGATACGATGGTGAAACCGATCTGCTCCGAGCCTTTGAGGGCCGCTTCGAGCGGCGGATCTCCCTCTTCGATGAAGCGGATGATGTTCTCGATCATGACGATGGCGTCATCGACGACGAAGCCAGTGGAAATCGTAAGGGCCATCAGTGTGAGGTTGTTTAAGCTGAAGCCGGCGAGATACATCACGCCGAACGTGCCCACGATGGAGAGCGGGACGGCAACGCTAGGAATGATGGTAGCGGAAAGATTGCGCAAGAACAGAAAAATGACCATGACGACCAGCGCCACGGTGAGCATGAGTTCAAACTCGACGTCCTTGACGGAAGCCCTGATGGTAATGGTGCGGTCCGTTAGTTCATCCACTTGAACGGCGGCGGGGAGATTGCTCTTGAGCAGGGGAAGCAGTTTCTTAATGCGGTCGACCACCTGAATGATGTTCGCGCCGGGCTGGCGCTGAATGTTGACGATGACCGCGGGAGTTTCGTTCATCCATGCCGCTTGGCGATTGTTTTCCACGTCGTTTTCGACCGTAGCCACGTCGGAGAGTTTTACGGGCGACCCGTTGTGGTAGGCAATGATGACTTGCGCGAAATCGGAGGCGCTGAGCAGTTGGTCGTTCGATTGAATCTGGTAGTCCTGTTGCGGGCCGTCGAAGTTGCCCTTCGCCTGGTCGAGGCTGGTTTGCTGCAGGGCCGTGCGCACATCCTCGAGGTTGATGCCGTACGAGGACAGCGCGGTCGGATTTACTCGCACGCGCACGGCCGGCTTTTGGCCGCCACTGATGCTGACCAGTCCCACGCCGGGGAGTTGAGAGATTTTTTGCGCGAAGCGAGTGTCGGCGAGATCTTCAACCTCCGATAGGGGAATCGATTTGGAAGAAAGCGCCAAGGTGAGAATCGGCGTGTCCGCCGGATTCGTTTTGCTATAGATCGGCGGGACCGGCAGATCGGAAGGCAGATAGGTTTGGGCTGCGTTGATGGCAGCTTGTACTTCCTGTTCCGCTACGTCGATGTTCAGGTCGAGTGAGAACTGCAAAACAATGATGGAACTCCCGTCGGAACTCGTGGAAGTCATCTGATTGAGGCCCGGGACCTGACCGAACTGCCGCTCCAGAGGAGCGGTTACAGCCGAGGCCATCACGTCAGGGCTAGCACCGGGATAGAACGTAACCACCTGAATGGTAGGGTAGTCGACCTCCGGCAGCGCGGAAACGGGCAGTTGGAGATAGGCGACGAAGCCAGCGAGCAAGATGGCCGCCATCAATAGCGACGTCGCCACCGGTCGTAAGATAAATGGACGAGAGGGACTCACTGCGGCGAGGCTCCGTTTTTGCTTCCAGACGCGCCTCCAGTGCGGGTTCCGGACGGAGCGGGTTGGTTGTCGTTATTCTGGCCGGTTTGAGGCTGCTGGCCGGAGGCTCCGCCGCTGCCTTTCGCAGGCGTGCGAATGGTAACTTTCGCGCCATCGAGAAGCTTGTCGAATCCATTCACAGCAACCACCTCCTGCGGTTCAACTCCCTGCACGGCGGTCACCGACCCATCCGTAGTGCCGGGTGTAATCGTCCTCATGGAGGCGGTTTGGTCGCTCTTAATCGCGTAGACATAAGCGCCTTGGGCGTTGCGCTGAATCGCCGGAGTAGGAATCAAAGTCACATTGTGTTGCGTGTCGACGAGCAGTTTGACGTTCACGAATTGGCTCGCGAAAAGAGCGTCGTCTTTGTTGTCAAAGACGGCTTTGAGTTTCAAGGTTCCCGTGGTTGGGTCGATGACATTATCGAGAGTCAGCAGTGTGCCGGATGCCAGTTTCTTGCTTCCTTCACGGTCAAAAGCATCCACCGTCAATTTCTTTCCCTTGAGCAATTGCTGTTGAATCTGGGAGAGATGATCTTCAGCGATGCTGAAGATAACCGTGATGGGCTGAAGCTGGGTAATCACCACCAGGGCAGTGGTGCTATTGGCCTGCACGATATTTCCGGGATCGACCAGCCGCAGTCCCACACGCCCGGCTATGGGCGAGGTGATGTGCGTGTACACCAGATTGACCTTGGCATTCGCCAACTGACCCTCGTCGTTTTTCACCGTGCCTTGATCTTGCAGCACCACTTGCTCTTGATCGTCATATTGCTGCTTGGCGATGGCGTTGCGATCCAAGGCTTGCTTGTAGCGTTCCAAATCGATCTTGGCTTCCGTCAAAACCGCCTGATCGTGTGCCAGTTGTCCCTCGACTTGGGTCAATGCCGCCTGATAAGGGCGCGGGTCGATTTCGACGAGCGGATCGCCCTTGCGCACCATTTGCCCCTCGCGATAGTAGACCTGCGTAATCTCGCCTTGCACCCGACTGGTCACCGTTACGGTATAAACGGGCGTCACCGTGCCCAATGCGTTCAAGTAAATCCCGATGTCGCCTTGGCGCGCTACCGCCGTCGTCACCATAGTCGGCCGGGAGGCCGGGTCACCGCCGGCTTTCGCTGCGGAGTCGGCCCCACCACGTTGCCACAAAACCACGATGACAACTATAACGACTGCGGCGATCAGCCAGATCCACCAGCGGCTCTTGTGAGTGGTTAAATTCTCGGTTGTGTGCTGCTCGGATTCCCTGGAAACCCCGGAGTCTGCTTGTTGTTCCGTCACTTGCACTCCTCAAATAGATGAGGGAAAAGAACTCTCATGTATGGCTTTCAGGTGAATCTTATCATCTATCCCGTACCGATTCGACGCGTGGGAGGGGCAAATCGAGCCGAGTTTTTTGTGAAGAATTGTCAACGCTCCGGTCCTGGACCGGTTCGCGGGCGCGTATAATTCAGCCGGTGAACGCGGTCGAAGGCAACCCATCCGGTAACAAAACCGGCCCCTGGCTCCGGCGAATCGCTCTGAGATCGTTCTTGGCTGGGGTGGGCCTGCTGGGAATCGCGTATGCTGCGGACTATGGCGTGTTTCGATATCGTCTGGCGACGAAGCGCCAGCCCTTTGGCAGCGTAACCGTCAAACACTACTACGAGGTCGCGCACAAAGACGGGAAAGCCGAGCTTATTTTCGATCCACCGGTGCAGAAAACCTGCGTGCACAGCCTTTTCCCACACTCCGGCGATCCTCCGTGCTGGTTTCTCAACCGGCACGCTGAGCAGAAGACCGATCTATGACTATTCACCGGCAGAGCCCCCCGCTTTAGGCTCTGCTCGCTAGGGAGAACCGCTGCAACAATTACTACGGCAACTTCGCCTTCAGCGCGTTTCCCCTTTCAGGCCAAGTGCATCACGTCCTATGGTGGTGTCACCACTCAGAAAGGGAGAAACCGTCGAAGTCCGGCGCATGGCGCCCGAAGAGGCCTGTGCGGGCGAAATGCTCGTGCTAATCCGCTGGCAGAGCCGCAATCTGGCGGCTCCCCTGTCTCCTTCGAGATAGGCCTGCGAGGAGGTCGGCGCAACTTAAACGCAAGCCTTGAGTCAGCTTACGCCAGGGCGGCATCGATCAGCGGCCCAGCCTTGACCAACAGTTACCATTTCGGCCAAACGGTTTCTTATGACTTTGGCCGCCCGTTCGAAAGAGGCACCAACGGACAGGCCGGCGGCGCCTTTCGAGCTGAAGCCGGACCCTTCGCGCTTTACGTCCGCGCCGAATATCAGCACTCGCCTTCCGCTCCCGCTCCTTCGCAGGCTGTCCTCAATGTGATTGCGGCCAAAGACTTGGATGTGACCGTACCTCCCGATGTCGGCATTGGCGGAATCAATCGGCCGCGAGTATTGGATGCCTATATCGTGATGAACTTGAGCCCGGTGAAATTGAGCAACTGGCAGTTCTCGGTGGGCAGGCAAAGTCATTCTTGGGGACCCGGTCCCGGTGGCGCTTTTTTGCTGAGTGATAATGCCGAGCCTATTGACATGGTCGAAGTCGTCAACCCGGAGGCCATCCGGCTGCCGCTTTTTTTGAAGTTCATGGGTCCCGTGCGGATCGATCAATTCATGGGAAGGCTCGAAGGCCGCACGGATCATCCCAAACCCTGGGTTTACGGACAAAAAATCACCTTCAAGCCTTTGCCTTGCCTGGAAAAGGATACGGGCGCGTGACTACAATTGGAGGCCGGGGTGGGGACCCATTCACTCTTCACAATTTCGTTCTCAGCCTTTTTGGTCAAGTGAGTCATAAGCTTAATTCGGTTCCGGGCGATAACGATAATGAGATGGACTGGACGTTTTATGTCCCGAAGGTCCGAAACTATATCGTGCTATACGAGGAAGCGTATTCCGAAGACGACTTCATCGCGTGGAAGACGCCCACGAGGTATCCGTATCGGCCGGGGATCTACATTACTCGCATTCCTGGAATCCCCAAACTCGATCTTCATATTGAAGCCGCGAACACGCAGGCTCCTGGATGGCATAGTGGGAGCGTTGGCAATGAGGGGCAATTTATCTATTACAACTTTGGCTACGAGGAAGCGGACACCAACAATGGCTTTCTAATGGGCAATACGGTTGGCCGAGACGGGCAGACGATTCAAGGCAGGCTAACGTATTGGGCCTCGCCCAGAAATACTTTTCAACTCATGTACAAGAACAACTTTGTCGATCCCGCCTTCATACCGGGAGGGGGCGCTTGGCAGGATTACTCTCTGCGAAATGAGTTCCACCGTCGGTCGGGATTGTATGTAAAGAGCCAGCTGCAGTATGAGCACATCTCGCACTATCCATTGCTTTTTAATGGACGGCAGCAAAATGTGACCGCTATTGTTGAATTGGGCTTTATGCCCAACAACAAGAAAAACGAATAATAACAGCGCGCTCTCGTGATCCACGCACTTGCCTACCGGAGCGTGCGGATTCCTAGTTTTCAGCGTGTCGCGCCAAGGACGAAGACAATCTCCGGTCGCATTCAACCTTCTGCACAAGCGCCCAAGAAACTGCCTTGTTCAAGAACTAGCCAAAAGATAGCCACCTGCCGCATGCGCTGCACCGCGTGAAAACACTCATCAGCTTTCTTGAGGGTGACCATCCCGCGCTGAAACATATTGAGTGGGTGATCTCTCCGTTCAGACGGAAGAACTCCTACATTATTGGCAGGGTCTGCTTCTTGGAGGGTTTCAAAGCAGGTTTCGAGCGCGGATATTCGCTTACGCTCCGGCAAACTGACCCAGAAGTAATTGCTTCCAGTATCGCTCTCCATCGATTGCTGTTTGATCGTTTGAAGGCGTTCACACTCATTTACCGGCCATCGGGGCCAAGCCTTGAAGAGCATGAAATGCTCCGCCTTGCAACGCTAAAGTGCTTGCGCAAGTCGATGTCGTTTTGTTCCGCTGCTGCAGCCACACGTCCAGAACCAAACATACTTCCCATAAAGTTCCACCGGGCCCGTAATTTGCGGATCAGGTGATCGCCAGAACGACGCCTAGCACCCCTGATCGTGACTCTTCAAATGCTAAGTTATCACCACGGAGTAGAATCGGCATGAGACTTAGCATCGGTAATCGCCGGCCCTTGCACTCGGGCCGCAACAGCCACCCATCTTTGTGGAACGTGATATTGACGACCGGATCGTCGGCAATGCAGAAATAATCTGGGAAGCCTTCAACGCTTTCATCCCGCGGTTCAGAAACGGGGTTGGGAGAGATCAATGCTGATCTCCTCGAAGAGGACTTCTGGACCACGTCGGGCCCACATCCGGACAGCAAGCGTGCGGCTTACAGCCGTTCGGCCCATGAGAGATAGGCGGCGCGCCGACTCCCCCAGGTTCACTTCTCTTCCAGGCTTTCCACCTGCTTTCGCATCGGCTCGAAGTTTCGCTGCATCCGATCAACCCCAATCGCAAGAGAGTCGACGAGCGAGAACGACTTCGAGTGTTTCGCGAGCACCGGCGTAAACATGCTCGTGACAATGTGACGAAGTTGCCGACGCATCAGTCCCGAAACTACGCTACGGGTGTGTGGTTTCCCTGTAGCCCGCCACACATCCATAACCACAGCGCAACAATGTGGTCAAGCCGGTATGCCGGACGTGTCATAGCGCACAAGGCGCGAGCCTGGACTGGACCTCGTTCTCTCTCATGAGCACCGGCCCGTTTTCCGGATCGATCAAAACTCAAGCTTGCGGAGGCGGTACCCCGGCAGCCCATATCACGCAGAACTTTTCCATGCCACATGCGGAAGTGCCGTTCAAGAACTTCTGGCTGAACAGCCTTTCCAGTACGCTGGACTCGGAATTGAGCCTCGGAGGATGTCCGAACCAATGAGGGAAACAGGGGATCGCAGCTCAAAACGCGACCCCCGCTACTCCTCTTGATGGAGTGCACAAGCTTGCCAGCCGTGCGCAGACAGCAATTTGTGTTTCCTTCTGGTTAGCGAGGTACACGCGTCCGCATTAGCCTTCGACCGCGATTCTGGCAGTGATGAACGCGGCCGCCGCGAAGGGGAAACAGAGTACAGACAATCATCTTTGAGCGCCATTCTCGCGGGAGAATGGACCTGACACAAAGCGGTCTTGAATTGACTTGCCCCTAAGAATGAGACAACTGGTTAAGACTCAAAATCCAAGGAATGGAGAATTGAGTCATGGGATTGTCTCGCGCGGTTTTCCATCGACCGGAAACGTCGCCTGGCTCACGACTTATTCTGACTACTCTGGCGCGGTACTGGTTTTTAAGAGCTGTCGAACTCATTGAGAAAGACTTCAACCGTGCTGCGATGCCGTCAAGATCCTGTGTAGAGCTGAAAGGGCGCCCAGTAAAACGGTTTGCGAAAAGAAGCGCTGGAGTGAAGCAGGGTGAGCTTGGCATTGCGAAGAGCTGCGTCGGGAGTCTTTCCTTTTTTCAACTCCCCGTAAAGTTCGTCCATGAGCTGGGGAGTTGAGGCATCACTGACGTCCCACAACGCTCCGATCACATTGTGAGCGCCGGCGCGGACGAAAGCCCAGGAGAGCCCCACCAGTCCTTCACCCGAGTACGCACGCTCTCCCGCGCTGCGGCATGTGGAAACGGTGACGAGTTCAGCCCGCAAGGGGTGACGAATGATGTCGCGGGCATAAAGCTTGAAGGAGTCCGCTTCCGCATTCACTTTGGACAATACAATGGCAGAGTCGAGAGGACTCAGCCGGCTGGCCGTCCCATGTGCGACAAAATGAATGTAGGAGAAGCGCTCCGGCTTGCTGGCCAGATACGCGGACGGACTCGCCTGATCGCGTGAAAACACCTGTTCCTGGCCAGGTGAGAAGTGCTTTTTGATGCTCTCCATCTCGATGGAGGCTTTCGGCAACTGGGGAAAGTCTTCGTTGGGCGCAATGGCGTCGCCAAACAGGAGTAGGTTGCCCGCGCCTCTGCTGTGCGCGGCGTGAAAGGCCTGCAGCATTCGCAGCGAACTGGCGCTGGAGATCGTGACATCCTCAATCCAGTAGTGCTGCTTCGGCTCCGAGACCAGCAGCGTTTCGAAATTCAAGCTGTTCAGGCTGCCATCAGGGACGATGAAGACCTTCCCGTTCTTCGCCAGTTCCTCCGGCAGAAAGCCTTTCGCCGGCTCCACCAAGATGCGATAGAGTGCGGCGCCATCGTCACTGGCGGTTGGCGAGGACTCCCGCTGGTCGATGATGGCTTTTCGGTAGCGCTCTACTCTGGCCTTGATTTCTGCTGCCGGAGGGAGTCGAAACAGACCGACGTTATGTGGCGTGATCGCCCACAGGTAGGACTGTTCTTCGCCCAGCCAGTAGAAAAGGACTGTGCCGCCGGCATGGCGGGAGATTTGCTGGGCATTGAGTAGCTCGGGGGCAAAGGAGGTTCCTTTGGACAACAATCCGAGCCCTTCAGACAGGGTTCGGGCACGGCTGAAGTCGGCGACCTGCAAGGCTTCGGTCGTCTTGCTCCGATCCACCAGGAAGTGAATGTAGTCGTCGTAGATGCGCGAAGCGTTGCTAAGAAATGGCAGCCGGGAATCTTCGTGCTGAAGTTCGGAGCGGGCGGTTTCAAAGGTGGTGAGCGCGGTTCGATACTCGCCTTCGGCGGAATCGAACTGCCTCTCGTCTTCATAAAGCATGGCCAGCGATCGCTCCGCCTCCCACTTCAAAAAGACTGGACAATCCGGCGATTGCGCGACTTCGTGGAATGCACTCTCCGCGGTTGCAGCGTCATGCAGTCGGGCGGCTACTCGTCCTTGCACCAGCCGCGGATATACTTGGTCCCGCCCATTCTTATCCTCTCGCGCCTTGGCGAGCGCTTCATCGGCGTAGCGCTTGGCTTCGTCCAGCTTTCCCGTTTGCTCGGAGACGAAGGCCAACGCAATTAGCGAGTTGGTGATGTCTTCTTTGCTGTTGATCTTGCGGGCGAGCTCGAGCGACTGCCGAAAGGACTGCTCGGCTAGCTGAAAGTCGCGGGCATCCATGTAAATGTATCCGGCGTCAGTGAGCCAGCTTACCTGGTCGCTCACGTCGCCTAGCTTCTCGGCCTCCTTCGTCGCCTCCACGAACATACCCTCAGCTTTCTCAGGATCGCCGAGTTTGTAATAAGCCCAGCCCATGTTCCCAAGCGCGGTTTGCGCGAGGTCGGGATAGCCGTGTTTGGTGGCAATCTCGCGGGCGGTATTTGCCCAGTCCAACACCTCGTCGAAGTGAGCCTGCTCGTCTGCCGACCAACTCATATCCAACAACGCGCTGGCCTCCCAGAATCGGTCGCCGCTGGCGCGAGCCCTAGGGAGTACACGCGCAAAAAAAACCTGAGCTTGCGGATAGCGACCGCGGTTCATTTCCATCACGCCTCGCGCCGCGATCACATCCGCGCAAGCCGGATATTCTGAGACTGCACAGAGTTGTCCCGCCTGGTCGAATTTTTGCTCTGCCTCCGGGAACTTATGCAAGGAGGTGTATGCCTGCCCCTCCAATCTATGTCTTCTGACGGCCCACTCGCCGGAGGGGCATGGCGTCGGTTCGGAAGCGAGAAGCTTCAGTACCTCGTCATCCATGCCCCCGTCGTGCAGAGCAGTGGCTCTGAGGATCGTGAATTTCCACGCCCACTCCGGACCAGCAGCGCGGAAGGCCTTGTAGCCTTTCTCTGCCTCCGAGGCGGCAGCGACCGCGTCGCCCTTCCGAAGAGTCTCTTTGGCGTGATCGAAAGCAGCCTGAGGGTTGCGCTGTCGCGAACAACCCGTCAGCATGGCGACGCCTAGGATGAGCGTTATGATTCCGAGCGCTCGCGCTCGAATGCACATACGCCGTTCCTGCCGGTTGCGGACCTGGGATGATGGGGACATTTCGGTTACGGTTGCCGCTAGATTCTAGCTTGAAAATCGCGTCCCTGCTCTTTGGGCCATCGGAAAGAATCTGACCGTGCATGAGCACTGTCAGGAGCCTTGGTCTTGGTTTCGAGAGCCACTCGGAGTTTCGAGGGGAGGCACGCGCTGTTGATCGCGACAGTATAGGGTGGGCTGGAAGTCTGTCACCTGGACTGGGAGACGACCAGGGAGCAGCGGAGTGATCGGCGAGGTGGACATGCAATATTGATCTGGCTGATGCGAGGATTGGACGGTCGATAGACAAGACCAATCCTCGCATGCCCGATGGTGGAGATGGCGCCCGCAGCAGGGGCGACCCTAATTCCCGCCGCCGCTGCCTTTGCCGCCCTTTCCGTTTGAATCCAATGGCGTAACACAGATGTCTCCCGTGGCCAGGCAGCCCATCTGCATCCGGATCATGGTCAGGTGGAACTTATACGCGTCGTATATTCCCTTGCTGGGATTGCCCGGCTCGCGCTCGACCTTCAACTCGCCCAGGAATATTTTTCCGAAGTGGGGCAGGTCGATAACATGTCCAAATGAGAATCCCGGAGCACCCGCTACGCTGCTGATCAGGGAGCATTGCAACTCGCCATTCCCATTGAGCGCAGGGCGGCCCTTCGGGTACTGCTCTGCAGCCCAATCAGGAAGGTCGTTTGCCGCGGCAATCCTCTCGTATTGCTGTGAAATCCGGTGGAGGATGTCGCGATTGTCAAAGTACGATTGGTCGTCGACGGGTTTTGGACCAAGAATGTCGAGACTTCGCTCCACTTCGACCTTGTGTCCAGCAATCCTCAGATTGTCGAAGCGCGTGCCCAGGAAAGTAACGGACGGCACCTGACCTGTGCCATAGACGGGATGCACGGTGGAAATCTGCGCCACCACGCGATCGGCGGTCACCACGTCGAGCACGTTCAGGCCCTCGAGGACGGAAGTTGCCAGCGTGGTGAAGCCGGCAATCTTCGAACTCGGATGTCCCGCCACCTGGGTGTAACCGGACTTGTAGGAAAGAATACCTTCAAAGCGGAAAGGATCCGCCTGACTGAACTGGTACTGGCCGTCCCGGGGCAGTTTCACAAATGCCTGGGGTCTGATTTTGTCTTTCAACGGCTGCTCAAGGTCCGCCGTCAGAACATTGGCTTCCGCATAATAGTTGTGAACTGGGTTTGGCTCAACCATCGATAGTTCGTTCGGTAGGGCTGACATATATTTCGCTCCACTCGTTTGAATTCACTTCTGATTTTGTAGCTCAATCGGATATCGGCCGAGATCCACGTTTTCACCGCCAGGAGTGATGCCGTGCACCGCCAGCGTACTGGGCGCATGGCCGCTTCCCGGAACATAGAGCGACAACGTGTCGTTTCCTGAAGCCGGGATCGTGCGCGACCATTCCAGTTTTCCCTGCGAGCTATACAAGTCCAATTTGTAAGAAGAAAAGCGGCTGTCGGGCGGAACGTTTAGGGACAGCCCAAATGCCTGTCCGGCGTGAGCCGGGACTAAAATTGGCTCCGTGCCCCTGACGTTGACATTGACAACCGCCGATGCCAGGAGCTGCGGACTGTTGGCCGCCTGCTGCAAGAGACGGTTGGCCCGATCTTGATAACCAATCATGGCCAGCAATAGGGCAAGAACAGGCACGGCAAATACAGGCCGCAGCCAGGCGAACCATCCGGAGCTCGCCGGTACGGGTACGGGCACTCGCACCGGAGCCGCTGTCGGCCTTTCGGATGGGATCACTTTGCCCTCCTCGGACCCCAACACAACCTTGCTCTGTTCCACGAATAAAGCACCCGCGTGCACGTCGGCCGCACAATCCGGACAATCGAAATAATGCTCTTCAAATTCGTCTCGTGCCTCGGGATCGAGTTCGTTGAGCAGATATCGCTCCGTCATGTTTTGACGAACCACCGCATCGTGGTCCATATGTAAAATGCCCCCTCGTATAATCAATTAATAGTGCGCCGGCGCGACCCGGCGTTGCACAGCGATCAGGCCGGAGTGAACTCCGGCGCATCATTATTCTTTAAATATGATGACTTGAACGATTGTTTCGCACGGTGCAGCAACACCCGCAGATACTCCCGGTCTACACCAAAGTCGCGGCAAACTTCATCCTTGTCTCGCTCCTCGAGGAAAACCTCGCGTAAAAGCCTCCGGTCCCGCTCTGGAAGTTGATCGAGAATCTCCCGGACCTTCTGTTGGATTTCCTGGGCAGTCACCCTGGCCAGCGGATCGAGGACCGGAGAGGGGAATTCCTTCCGTTCGTCGTCATCATCGAGAGAACCGTGGCGCGCGGTCGTGCGATAGTGCTCCAGCAAGACGTTGTTGCAGATCGAGTTAACAAATGATCCCAGCCGCTCCGGATGAACGATCTTCTCCTCGCGCAGCGCCACGTAAAATCGGGCGAAGGTTTCCTGACGCACATCTTCGATGGCTTCCCGCGACTGGAGCCGAGAGCGCAATTTCACCTGGATCAGCGCGGTGAAATACACGCGAAAATGCTCCTGCGTGCGAAAGTCTCCCGCCCGCAGCCGCTCGACGTAGGCTTCATCGAAGGAGTGAAATTGCAAGAGCTTGCCCCGAGTGTCGGTAGGTGGCAGACAGTGTAGCACTTGGGATGGGGAACTGTGGTCGTTTTCCGGGACGATGGTGAGCGACCGCGTCGGTAACGAAGACAGGCGTTTCAGAGCCGCGTGACTGCTGCAGCGGTACCTGGGCGGCGAGATGGAGCGGGCGGTGTGCACAGGGAAGCGTGAAACTCTTATCAATCAGGGCAGACCAACCGATCTGCCTTCTGTGGGGAAGACTGCGAACCAAGCGCCGGAGCCGCTTCCCCGTCGGCTCCGGCACTTTACTGGAGCCCAACCGGGAGTTTCCAGGTTGGGCTCCTAAACTGTGGCCCATCGCCTGATCTAGCGCGATGTCTTCCACTTATTGGGATAGTGCGGAACGGACAAAAATCGTTTCAAACAATATTTGGGGAGACGTGTCTGGCAATGTCAGGGCAGGGGTCGCATCCACTATGGGTCCGTTTGGTGTTGGGAAGGGGCGATCGGGCCAAGACCGCCCCGAGGGCTAGGACGATTGTGAGAACCGGGCTTCGAGGAATTCGCCCAGCTTGGCCGTGGCCTTGAATTGTGGAATGGCATCCAGTTCTTTGAACGCCGAGGTGAACGCATTCGAAAGACTCTAGATCGTTCGCGGCCGGAATTCCTCGTACTTGGGCCCGAAGTAGAGGTCACGCACGCTGCGCGCAAGGTGTTTGGGAGCTTCCAGTCTGCCCTCAACGAATGCCTCGTAGATGACCACCTTGGTGGTGACGTCCGTCAGTTCACTTTTCTGCCATGCTTCCACTTGCTTTCGCATTGGCTCGAAGTTTCGCTGCATTCGATCAACGCCAACTGAGATGCAGTCGACGAGCGACAACGAATTAGAATGCTTCGCGAGCACGGTGTAAACACACCTAACACAATGTGACAACGTCTTCGAACTGACGCAACCAGACTTGTCG
>ODAK010001353.1_pt1 | contig 26943 bp, 24 predicted proteins | sample 1539591 | NCBI WGS metagenome assembly ODAK01 (sample SAMEA3539303, study PRJEB22396) | soil metagenome | biome: tundra; feature: field; material: soil | place: USA | collected 2010-05 | depth 0.15 m
CTTTCGAGCCGGCTCTATTGCAGCCCGAAAGCCCTGTGGAAGCTGAACTGGTTCCTGCGCGACTTTGGCTACGACACCGAACTCCTCGGACGCGACGAAGTGGACGAAACCCAGCTCGTAGGTCTGAAGGGCGTGGTCAAGATCAGCCACATCGTCTTCAACGGCGCTTCCCTGCTCCGGCTCGACGGCTTTGCTCCCGCCGGCCGCTGGGAAGAACTTTCACCGGCAAATCTGGACAATCCACAGGTGGCCTGATGACCTACAGCTACACCCAGATCAGCCAATACCTCACCTGCCCGAGGCGCTATCGGCATCGCTATCTCGATGGCTGGAAGGAGAGGGATACCCGTGCGGCGATGCTCTTCGGCCGCGCCTTCGAGCGAGCGCTGGGAGCCCTTTTTCGCCGTGAGGATCCCGGAGCAGAGCTCTTTGCCGAGTGGTCGGCCTGTGAGGGTCAAGGCCTGCGTTACTCCAACGGAGACTCCTGGGATCGCATGCTCCGGCAGGGAATCATGCTATTGACTCGGTTCTGCCAGGACGATCGTGTCCAGGTCCACCAGCCTCGACATAATCTGCAGATCAAGTTCGCCCGGCCAGTTGGCGAGAAGAACGACTTCGTCGCTTATATCGATGCCATCGGCAAACTCGACGGGACGCGCTGCCTGCTGGAGTGGAAAACGTCCTCAAGCCGATACCCGGAAGAGCCTCAGGGATTGTTGGCCTTGGATCCGCAACTCGTTTGCTATTCCTGGATGACTGGTATTGCGGAAGTCGCCCAGATCGTTTTCGTCCGCAAGCTCCTGGTCGAGGTTCAGTACCTGCGTACCATCATCACCGATGAACAGCGCCAAGAGTTTGGCCACTTGGTGGAAGGCACAATCCGTCGAATCGAGTCGGCGGACTTTTTGCCGCACAGTGGCATCCGTTTTCCGCAGAATCCCTGTAGCAGCTGTCCGTATGTGGGCCTTTGTCTTGGGAAGCAGGAGATGATCGACGCCGCTGTGGTGCGGCGTCCAGGAGCAGACAGTCTTGATTGGCTTGACGAGCTTAGTTACTAAGAATCCGCCCATGGCACCGAAGCTCAACCGTCGCCGAGCCGTGTTCGTACTGGGCAAGATTGACGAAATTCTCGCCTGGGAGCAGCGGAAGGAGACGGAGCGCGACACCAAGTTCGTCGAACTGGGGCGCTATCTATGCGAGGTGCGGGCGGGACAGTACTGGCGGCTGGAGAAGCTGAAATCGTTCGATGAGTTCCTGGAGAGGCGGTTCCCAGGATCGCGGCGGAAGGCGTATTACCTGATGTCGATTCACGAACACCTGCCGCCGCAGGCGAGAAAACAGCTGAAGGAAGTGGGCTGGACAAAGGGGATCGAGTTAGCAAAACTGGCAAGGCGGGATGGGCAGCACTTCGATTGTGCAACCTGGTTGCATCGGGCACGGGAAATGCCCAAGGAGCAGTTTAAGCAGGAGGTCGAGAAGGAACTGACGGGGCGGGAAACGGAACCTTGGGAGATTATCTACTTCAAACTGTACCAGAGCCAGACTCCGGTCGTGGAGAAGGCGATCGAGACGGCAGCTCTGATGCTTGGAACAGACAAGTCTCGCGGCTACTGTCTGGAAATGATCTGTGCGGACTTCCTGGCCGGAGCCAACCTGGACAATGGAGATTCAGAGACGTTGCTGTTTTCGATGACCAGGTTCTTCAAGTTTCTGCCCGTAGAGCAGCGGCAGGCATTTCTTGTAGGCCTGAGTGAGAGGGCCTCATGAGCCCGATTGGCCCAAAACTTCCGCGCTTGCGACTGGATCCTGTATCGTACGAAAGTCTGCGGCAGCAGATCCTGCGCCGCGACGGCTGGAGGTGTCAATCGTGCGGTGCGATGTCGAACCTGGAAGTCCATCACAAACAGTTTCGCAGCCACTCCGGCCACGATTCCGAGGAGAACCTGATAACCATGTGCACGGCTTGCCACGCCACTGCACACCGTGGAGGCGATACTGATCGGGCGGAAGCTAGACGCAAGGATTGTTTGTTTAAAACCAAACGAGGGCGATTAGGCAAAACACAGCCACTTACTCGCCGTCCAGAGTGGTCTATTCCAGTTATTTTGCAAGCGTTCCTGATTGGCCCCGATTGCTCAGAGGCCGTCTTTCTGCCCACCGATCAAAAGCTGCGGGATGCGGTCCTACTCTGCGGCTTCGATGGCAAGCAGATGTGATCCTGCGGCTGGAGCCAGCACAATTTCTGTGAAACCGGAGCGGACTCAAGAGGTGAGCAACAAGGACTAACGCACCCAAAGCTCCGCTGCTATGGCCAGTAGGACCAGGAGAGCTACCCTGAAAGATAAAGAAAACAGATCAAACCGAAGACAAGCTCAGCCGCCGCGCCTGCTCAGTTCCATCGTGACGAACCCCAGATGAACGCAGTTGAGCGCTTCCGCTGTTGCGCTCAGACGATGTTTCAATGACCAAAATCCGTCTAGCGCTGACGCGTTGATCGCGTTCAGACTTCTAACACGGTCGGACTGGTCCTCTCGTAATCGTTAACTAGAATTGGTCAGACTAGCTCCGGTCTCCGCTAACGGAACAGCAGCCCCGCAAACTCCGCCAGATTCCGCCGCCAAACCATCCAGGTATGCATTCCCGGCGTCTCGATATCGGTATGCTGCACGCCTTTGGATTTCAGCCATTCCCGCAGGTTTCGGTTCACGGCAATCAGACGGTCCTCTGTGCCGCAGGCAATCCAAAGCAAGCGGAGTTGCTGGTTCGCCTTCGCGTCGAGCGAGGGAAAATCGGTTTGAAAGTCGTCGGGAATGCCCCCCGAACTGAACGCACCAACCCACGCAAACTTGTCGAGGTTGTTCAGACCGGTCAGCAGGGATTCTGATCCGCCCATCGAAAGGCCGGCAATCGCCCGCGAATTGCGGTCGCTCGTCACCCGATACTCGCTCTCAACCTTCGGGATGACTTCCATGAGTAGCGCCTCGCGGAAGTTCGAGAAATTCTTGTCGCGCACGTCGGTATGGCTCCACGCACCCCATCCCAGGCTAATGATTTCCATGGTGCCGTAACCGAGCGGCATCACGACGATCATTGGTTGTGCTTTGCCCTGGGCAATCAGGTTGTCAAAAATCACGTTGGCGCGTCCGACCGCCGTCCATCCGCTCGCGTCGTCGCTGTATCCGTGCAGCAGATACAGCACGGGATATGTCTTTTTCGAGGCAGGGTCGTAGCCCGGCGGCGTATACACGTAGAAGTCCCGCTGGTCGCCGGCCACTGCCGATTTATAGAAATGATGATGAACTTCCCCGCGCGGAACGTCGTTCGTTTCCCAGGGCAGCGACGGCGGGCCCTGAACATGAACCATGTTTTCGGTTGAGAGCAAATTCGGTTTGAGCAGGTGGTTGAAAGGGTCAATCGAGCGCATGCCGTCGACGATGATGGAGTACCCGTAATAGTCCGGGGGCAGGGGCGCCGTGTTCACGGTCCAGACGCCCTTGTCATCCTTCTGCATGGGCACCTGATCGGTGCCCTCCCGCGCGAGCTTCACTTCTTGCGCGTTGGGGGCGAGGAAGCGGAAGGTCACGCTATTGTCGGAATGAACTTCAGGAGTATCCAGCCAGGGCGGCCTTTGCGGGGGTTGTGCCTGCGCGGGCTTGGCTTGCTGCGCCGTCGCCATACCACAAAGAACGAAGCACGAAAAAACGAAAACATGAAGTTTCACGGTGCCGTCTCCTCAGAAGAGTAAGCGCCCAATTGTATAAGCAGCAAACCGGCCGGCACCAGGGCCGTGGGAAGATTGGAATCTGAAACTGGAAGAGTCTACTTGCCTTTTGCCGCGACATCGAGCCGTGATTCTGCGCGGTGTAACGCATCTAGCGCGCGCTCCACGTCGACCGTTGTATCGCCGCTCGTTAACCTTTGCTCGGCGCGCTCTTTGGATTTGCGCGCGCGCTCCACATCAATCTCCGAGGGACGCTCCGCCGTCTCCGCCAGAATCGTCACCTTGTCCGGCAATACTTCCGCAAATCCCCAGGCCACGGCCAGCCGCAACTCCTGAGAATTTTCGCAGTACGTAATCTCGCCTACCGCTAACTCGGTGATCAGTGGGGCGTGCCCTGGCAAGACGCCAAGATACCCGTTCTTCCCGGGAATCTGGACTTCCTCGGCCGCCGTGTCTACGACTTTTTTCTCCGGCGTGACGATCTCGAGTTTGAATGTGTCTGGCATGAATCAGCTATCAGCCTTCAGCTGTCAGCTATCAGCGTCATTCACTTTCGACCCTCAACCAGAGCAAGTTGAGAGCTGATGGCTGAGAGCTGACAGCTTTTATTTACGCTGCCGACTTCATCTTTTCTGCCGCTTCCAGCACTTCCTCGATCGGCCCCTTCATGTAGAACGCTTGCTCGGGGATATCGTCGTACTTGCCTTCCACGATCGCCTTGAAGCCCTTGACCGTATCGGCAATCTTCACGTAGCGTCCCGCCGCGCCGGTGAACTGCTCGGCCACGTGGAATGGTTGCGACAAGAAACGCTGAATCTTGCGGGCGCGGGCGACGGTCAGTTTCTGATCTTCGGTCAACTCGTCGATACCGAGAATCGCGATGATGTCCTGCAGATCTTTGTAAGTCTGCAGCGTCCGCTTCACCGTCTGCGCCACGTCGTAGTGCTCCTGGCCGACGATGCGCGGATCGAGAATGCGCGAAGTTGAAGCCAAAGGATCGACTGCGGGGTAAATTCCAATTTCAGTCAAGGCGCGCGAAAGCACGGTGGTCGCATCGAGGTGAGCGAACGTGGTCGCCGGCGCCGGATCCGTCAAGTCGTCGGCGGGCACGTAAATAGCCTGCACCGACGTGACCGATCCCTTCTTGGTGGACGTGATGCGCTCTTGCAGTTCGCCCATTTCCGTCGCCAGGTTGGGCTGGTAGCCTACGGCGCTGGGCATGCGGCCCAGTAGCGCTGACACTTCCGAACCAGCCTGCGTGAAACGGAAAATGTTGTCGATGAAGAGCAGCGTGTCCGCGCCTTCGGCATCGCGGAAGTATTCCGCGACCGTCAGCCCCGTCAGCGCCACGCGCAGACGCGCCCCTGGAGGCTCCGTCATCTGCCCGTAGATCAGGGCCGCCTTCGACTCCGCCGGCTTGCCCGGCTTGATCACGCCCGACTCCGTCATTTCCAGCCACAGGTCATTGCCTTCGCGCGTACGCTCGCCGACGCCGGCAAACACGGAGTAGCCGCCGTGGTTCTTGGCGACATTGTTGATCAATTCCATGATGACGACGGTCTTGCCCACGCCCGCGCCGCCGAACAGACCGATCTTGCCGCCCTTCAAAAATGGTTGGATGAGGTCGACGACCTTCACGCCGGTCTCAAACATCTCGGCCGTCGTGGCCTGCTCGTCGAACGCCGGCGCTAGCCGGTGAATCGGAAGCCTCTCCGTGGCTTCGATCGGGCCCAATTGATCGACCGGTTCGCCGATCACGTTCATCACGCGGCCCAGCGTCCCGCGGCCGACCGGCACAGAGATCGGTCCGCCCTGATCAATAGCCTTCATGCCGCGCACCATGCCGTCGGTCGGCTGCATGGCGATGCAGCGCACGCGGCCCTCGCCCAGATGCTGTTGCACCTCGAGAATCACGTTGACCGGGTTGGGCACCGTGAAACCATCGCTCACCACTTTCACGGCCTCATAGATCGGAGGCAGCTTTCCCTCGAGAAACTGCACGTCCACCGCGGGGCCCGCGATTTGAATAACATGTCCTACGTTTTCAGGCATAAATTAGCTTCTAGCTACTCGCTGCTAGCTCCTAGCTTTAATCGATACCGCTTTCATCTGCACAACCCGCAGCAATCGACCTCGCTCATATTCCAAGTTTCGATAATCTGTTTTGCCGGAAGCTAGTAGCTAGAAGCTAGAAGCTTCTTCTCACATCGCCGCCGCGCCGCTGACGATCTCGATGATCTCTTTCGTGATCTTCGCCTGCCGCGCCCGGTTCATGACCAGGGTCAGCGAATCGATCATGTCGGTCGCGTTGTTGGTGGCCGAATCCATTGCGGTCATGCGGGCGGCGTGCTCTGCGGCCACCGACTCCATCAATGCCCGGAAAATCTGGATGCTCACATACTTCGGCAGCAGGGCGCGGAATAACTCCTCGGGCGGCTGCTCGTAGATGTAGTCCACCTGCGACGTGCCAAACTGCGAAGCGGTTTCTTCCGCCTGGCGGTCCGGACCGCGCAAGCCTACGCCCGCGCTCACCGCAGCCTCTTTGGCCCGTTTCTTGTCTTCTTCCGACATCTCCTCGACCAGCCGTACCGTTTGCTCGCCGATCTGCTCGATGGGAAGAATCTGCTCCACGATGAGCCTCTGCGCGATCACCGATTTGAATTCGTTGAATACAATGTAAACCGCGTCGATCTCTTCGCGTTTGTAGCGCGCAATCACGTTCTCGGAGAGCGCCCGCGCCTGCGCGAACTCCACCTTGCCGAGAATACCCACGTGTTCGCCGGTGATCTGAGTCGTTCCAACGCGTTCGCCCGCTTCAGATTCGGCGTCGATGGATTCCGAGAGATCCGCCAGACTCCGCGTCTGGACCTTGGCGGCCGGATACCGCCGGCGCAGAAAATCGCGCCCCTTGCGGCCCACGGCTTCGATGTCGATATTCTTTCCGGCCTTGGACTCAAGGAACCGGGCGGCTGCTTTCGTAATGTTCGCGTTGAACGCGCCTGCCAGCCCTTTGTCGCCAGTCACAACGATCAACAGAATGTTTTTTTCTTCCCGCTGCGCCAGCAAAGGATGCTTCGGCTCCCCGGTCTCGGGATCGAAAATCTCCGCCCGCGCCACCAGCGACTTCAGCACATTCGTCAGCATCTGCGCATACGGACGCGCGGCCAAGGCCCGTTCCTGTGCCCGGCGCAACTTCGCTGCCGAGACCACCTTCATGGCCTTAGTGATTTGTCGCGTGTTGATCACGCTGCGAATCCGCCGCCGAATGTCGAGAATGTTAGCCATTGAAAACCAGCTATTAGCTATTGGCTCTTAGCCTTTAGCTTGTCACTCTGCTGCCTCGCCTCAAGCTAAGAGCTAAAGGCTAAGAGCCAAAACTTTACTTCGCTACCGCTTCCCGGGCTGTCACAAACTGCTGCTTCGCTTCCTTGATCACGTTCTGCAACTGGCCCTTCAACGTGTCATCGAGAATCTTTTTCTCCATGATCGAGCGCAACAGGCCGGGATTCGTTGAATCTACGTACTTGTAGAGTTCCGCCTCGAAATCGCGCACCTGCGCCACAGGCAGGTCGTCGAGGAACCCGCCGGTGCCCGCCATGATGATCAGAATCTGCTTGGAGAATGGCAGCGGCGAGAACTGATTCTGCTTCAGCAGTTCCACTAGCCGTTGCCCGCGGTTCAACTGCGACTGCGTGGCCTTGTCGAGATCGCTGCCAAAGGCCGCAAACGCCGCCAGTTCGCGATACTGCGCCAGTTCCAGCTTCAGGGTGCCCGCCACCTGCCGCATGGCTTTGATCTGCGCGCTGCCGCCCACGCGGCTCACCGACAAGCCGACGTTCACCGCCGGGCGCACGCCCTGGTTGAACAAATCGGTTTCCAGATAAATCTGACCGTCGGTAATCGAAATTACGTTGGTCGGAATGTAGGCCGAAACGTCGCCCGCCTGCGTCTCAATAATTGGCAGCGCAGTCAGTGACCCGCCACCCATCTTGTCGCTCAGCTTGGACGCGCGCTCCAGCAGCCGCGAGTGGAGATAGAAAACGTCTCCCGGATATGCCTCGCGTCCCGGCGGACGCCGCAGCAGCAGCGAGATCTCGCGATACGATGCCGCGTGCTTCGAGAGATCGTCATAGATAACCAGCGCGTGCCGCTTGCTGTCCCGGAAATACTCTCCCATGGCGCACGCCGCGTACGGTGAGATGTATTGCATGGGGGCCGGCTCGGATGCCGATGCGGCCACGACGATCGTGTACTCCATGGCCCCGGCATCTTCCAGAATCTTCACCACCTGGGCAATCGATGAACGCTTCTGCCCGATCGCGTTGTAGATGCAAATCAGGTCGTTGCCCTTGCTATTAATGATGGTATCGAGCGCGACGGCGGTCTTGCCGGTCTGGCGGTCGCCGATGATGAGTTCGCGCTGACCGCGACCGATCGGAATCATACTGTCGATTGCCTTGAGCCCGGTCGCCATCGGCTCACGCACAGGCTGCCGGTCGATCACGCCCGGTGCAATGCGTTCCAATGCGATGAACTTATCGCTGGCGATGGGCCCCTTATCGTCGATAGGCTCGCCGAGCGAGTTCACTACGCGCCCGATCACGGCGTCGCCCACGGGCACGCTCATGATGCGTCCCGTGCGCTTCACCTCGTCGCCTTCCTTGATCTCGGTGTATTCGCCAAGCAGCACTACGCCCACCTGGTCTTCTTCCAGGTTCATGGCGATGCCGGCCACGCCGTGCGGGAAGGCAAGCAGTTCGCCCGCCATGACCTTGTCGAGCCCATAGACGCGCGCGATGCCGTCACCCAGCGTGATGACGGTACCCGTCTCGTCCACCGAGATCTTTGTTTCGTAATTCTCGATCTGCTCGCGGATCAGTTTCGTGATTTCGTCTGCCTTGATTTGTGCCATAAATAGCTCTCAGCTCTCAGCTTTCAGCCATCAGCCGTCAGCTTGATTTTCTTCGCGTCCTCTGCGGCCATTCTCAGCGAACTCCGAGCCGCTAGGAGCTAATCGCCTCTCTAATCTTCTCCAACTGGCCCTTCACCGAACCATCGTAAATCGTGCTACCCACGCGGACCACGGCACCGCCCAGCAGCGACGAGTCCAGTCCGTAACGCGCGCGGACTTTCTTGCCGGTTGTTTTCTCGATTTGCGCTTCGAGCGCTCGCTTCTCCGCATCGCCCAATTCACGGGCACTGGAAATCTGCGCCTCGGCAAATCCCAGGCGCGCATCGAGTTCCTTTCCCAGTTGCTCGATGATCCTCGGCAGGAAATGCACGCGCCGGTGATCAATCAGCACTGCCACCAGATTGCGCACACGCTTGTCGATGCCTTCCCGCTGGACAATCGCGTCCAGCAAATTGCGCTTTTGCTCAGCGGGCACCGCCGGATTCTCCCAGACACGCCGCAGATCCGCACTCTCGGCCAGCAACCCAGCGATCTCGCGCAATCCACCCAAGGCTCGATTCGCATCAAGGTGCGCACTGAGAACGACGTCGGCGAAAGCCCGGGCATACGTGCTGGCGACCGAAGCCACAGTCTAGTTCCTATCCTTTCCCCGATCGTCAGTCGCGCCAAGCTGCCCGGCAAAATTCCGCACTAGAGCCCGATCGGTGGCGGCATCCACGTGAATCTGCTTTCGCGCCAATCCAACGGCAAGATCGGCCGCGTAAGCCGTCAGTTGGCGCCGCGCCGCCTTGGCCGCCGCCGCAATTTCCTGCTCTGCCGAAACGACAATCTTGCGTGCATCATCTTCGGCGGCGGCCTGGATACGGGCTTCCTCCGCCGCGCCTTCTTTCTCGGCAGCGTTGCGCATCATGCCAATTTCGACATCCAGCTTCATCAGGCGCGTCTCGATCTCGGCCAGCCTGCGCCGCGCATCCTCGCTGGCCATTTGCGCCTCCTGCATCGCCTTCTGGATCGCAGCGCTGCGGTCGCGGAACATTCCAGGCAAATACTTGCGCGCAGCCCAGACAACAATGGCAGCAATCACCAGAAAGTTCAGCACCACGCTCAGCCAGTAAGACTGCTGCAGATTCAATCCCGTCAGCCGGCCGATCAGTCGCACCGAGGCCGACTCCTTGAACTCCGCCATCTCGTCTTTTCCTTTACCCGCGGCTTCGTTGCTCTCATGCGCCAGTTGGCGGCCAGCGCTCACGGATTGCTGTGCGGAATCGTCGCTTGCCTGCTTCTTCTCGGGATGGGCCGGTTGCTCCTGCGCGTGAAGCGTCACCAGGCTCGCGCTACTCACCATCAGCACCGCAAGAAAAAATGTCCGGACGATCTTCTTGGTTGACGTCATCTTCGTTGAGGCTATCTTCGTGCACATCATCAACGCCCTGCTCCCGCCGGTTGCAGCACGCGCCGCACGATTTCCTGCGCCAGCGCCGCGGCGTCGGCCGGCAAACCGGTCTCCGCCGCAGCCCGGTCGTTCTCGATATTTTTCTTCGCTGCCAGCACCTGCGCTTGAGCCTTGCTGCGTGCTTCGTTGAGGGCGTTGGTTCGAGCCTGCAGCACCGCCTGCCGGCGCGCTTCCTGAGCGCGGAATACCGCGGCCCGCGCCTCTCGCAACTTCTGTTCGTACTCAGCCGTGCGCGCCTCGGCCGCGGCAATGTCGGCTCGCGACTTCTCCACCGCGCCCTCAGTCTTGCTGCGCCGCTCCGCGAGCACACGCTGCAACGGCTTGTGCACAATCGTGGTGTAGAGCGCGTAGAGCAGCGCCAGCAGAATCACCGTCGGCACCGCTCCGAGCAGTAATTCGCCTAGTTGTTGAAGCGTCTCATCCATGTGGTGCTGATATAGACCGGAAAATGAGGGCTATGAAAACTGTTAAGTCTAGCGTCCCGTAGGAGTTTATGTCAACGAAGTAGGCCATTTTCGCCCGCCAATTTGTGCTTTTGCAGGTCAGATTCCCGAAAAGATACTGGTATTTCAGCGCCATTCCCAGCCCCATGGAAACAAGGGGCTTAGGACTTGGTTGCAAGCTCTGCCACGCCACGTCGCAAATTTCTGCATATAGGCCTTGACTTCAGCCAAAAGAGGAATAGCATTGAACTATCACCTCCGATCCAATTCAGGATCGAATGGGCCGATAGCCAAGGAATGTCACCGCTTCTTGGTTGCCGGCCCATTTAAATTTTGGGCGTTACAGGGCAAGGAAGTTAAGATCACGGGGATACTGAGTTGGGGCTGGTAGACGCTCCGGTTCCCGGAATCGGATGAAAAGCATTCCGACCCAGAGTCGGCGGCGGACGACTTCCCCCCAATCAAGATTTCCTTTCCTCTCTACCCTACCGCCCACTGCCTCACCCGCCGCACCACCGACGCCGGCGCCTCAACTTCTAACTCCACCGCCCCATCTTTATACTTCCGCGAATAAATCCGCGCCTTCCCCTCCAGCATCGCCAGCGTCTTCCCTTCTTGCTGCGGCACGCGCAGAAGCACGCGGCTAACTGGGTCTTCTTCGATCATCGCATCCACCCGCTCCAGCAGACGATCCAAACCCGTGCCTTCCGCCGCGGAAACATAGACCGTTTTCGACTCTCCGCGCATGGCGTCCGCTTGCAACGACTGCGCCACTTCCTCGTCCAGCAGATCGATCTTGTTCATCACCCGCAGACGCGGCTTCTTCTCCGCCTCCAGTTCCTTCAGGACAATCTCCACCTGCGCGTCCTGCTCGGCCGAGAGCCGGCTGCTGGCATCGGACACGTGCAAAATCAGCGATGCCCGCTGCACCTCCTCCAGCGTCGCGCGGAACGCTGAAACCAACGTGTGCGGCAGGCTGCGAATGAATCCCACGGTGTCCGACATCAGGACCTTGCGCTTCGAAGGCAGGTCCACTCCGCGAATGGTTGGGTCCAGCGTGGCAAACATGCGCGGCGATTCCAGCACTTTGGCGCGCGTGAGCGCGTTGAACAGCGTCGACTTCCCCGCATTGGTGTAGCCGACGAGCGCAACCGTCGCGACGGGCGCGGACTCGCGCCGCTGCCGCTGCTGCCTGCGAATGCGCCGCACGTTTTCCAGTTGCTGCTCCACGTGCCGGACGCGCCGGGCGATCTTCCGCCGGTCAGTTTCAAGCTGGGTTTCACCGGGACCGCGGGTGCCAATGCCGCCGCCGAGCTGGGACATCTCCACGCCATGCCCGGCCAGCCGCGGCATCATGTATTGCAACTGCGCCAGTTCGACCTGCAACTGGCCTTCGCGGGTGCGCGCATGCCGCGCAAAAATATCGAGAATGAGCTGGGTGCGGTCGATAACCCGCCGCTTGACGATCTTCTCAATATTGCGCTGCTGGGAAGGACTGAGATCGTGATCGAATAGAAGGACGTCGGCATTCACCGAGGCAGCCGCGCCCGCGATTTCTTCGAGCTTGCCCGCGCCAATCAATGTGGCCGGATCAGGCCGATCGCGTCGCTGCAGAATCTCTCCCACCACCTTCGCCCCGGCACTCTCTGCCAGGGTACGAAGTTCGGCGAGCGACTCGTCCGCATCGAACTCAGGAATTCTAGGCTTGCCGTTGGACCGCAACGCAGCCCCGGGCTTTGCCGGCTGCATCGCGGCTGCTTCGCGCGCGACTGCCGCTTGCGCCGTGACTCTCCCCTTCGCCGCGCTGCGTCCGCGCGTGCGAACATCGATTCCCACCAGAAATGCGCGTTCGCGCTCCGGCTCCTCGTGAACGGTCCCCAGAGGCACACGTCTGCCAGTACGCGCGGTGTCGCGGGATTTCTTGGTATGAGAACTTCCCAAACCGAAAACGCCTTATCCTTCGGTGCCGGTGCCCGAAGCGCTTGGCGCTGACACCGGCCCTGCCGCCGTTCCCGTGCCCACCGCTTTATCTGGATGCGCCACGTGGGCGACATGCGTCGCCGCCACCCGCCCCATCACCACGGTGGAGATGGCGTGCTTGAAGATGAGCTGCTCCTGACCATTCGCCTCCAGCACCACGGAGTACTTGTCGAAAGAGCGGATGCGGCCCGTTAACTTCACTCCACTCAGCAGATAGATGGTGATGCTGAGTCTCTCCTTGCGAGCCGTGTTGAGGAAGGAATCCTGAATGTTCTGCGCCGGCTTATTGCTGTCCATAGCCGATCTCCTTGACTTGTAGACTGCGAACTGCCAACCACCCGCCCGCAGACTTCGCTGTGGGGTAGGCTCAAAGCAACAGCATGTTCCCGGAAGCCTTCCCGCTGCCACAGGAACAAGGGGGGACAATTCCGCCGGCTGCGCGCCCAAACTCCGCAGGGTCGCGCCTTCCAGCAGATGTGAGTACCATACGGCGATCTTGGCCGCTTTTCAACTGGAACTTGCCGCGATGGCGCCCGCAGGTTGATAGCGCCCGCCGCAAAGTGCAGACTTTCCTCGACTCGACGGCACCCAGGAAGCCATTCCGAGGTTCGTGAGGGTTTTACCTTTCATCACAGCCAGGCTGTTTTCTTCACCGAATGCCCGTCGCCTCCAGAAAAGCGAAATGCTGATTCGCATTGATGATGCTGCGAAGGAATCGCAGTTCCACATCAAGGCCATGGCGCTGCGGCCGGAATGGGATCGGAATCAAAATGCTCTAGGAAGCCGAGGCTAGCGCCATGATCATCTCGTCATTTTCGGCACGAATCACACGCGCTTTCCTCCACAAACAGGTGGCAATCGTTTGTACGAGAGATTCCTCGACGACGCCAACGGATTCGTAATCGGTGAGTCCGATTAGTTCCCTTCTCCCCGTAATATCGAATCCACGCTTTTGTGAAATCGATCGGACAGCAGAATCAGCATCTCTAAGCTCGGAGCAATTTTCCCTCGCTCAATCTTCGAAAGATGCCCTTGGGTAACGTGAAGGTAACTGCACAATTCCTCCTGCAAAATCTGCCCCCGTAATTTTCTGATCCTGTGGCCGATTGCAGCTAAGTCGACCTTTGCTTTATGGGTGCCCAAGATTTCCTCTTGACGTCCATATTCATTTATGGCATATTCATATAATGAATATTCGCTAGATGCATACCGATAAGCCGCCTGATTGCTCATTAGTAATCCATTTCAGCCGCTAACGCAATTCACTGGAAAGGGTCAACACGATTGGAGGAACGCATGGACTCGGCAAATAACCCAAGGAGGCTTGTAGAGAGGAACCTTGAACTCGCGACAAAGTTTTGGGGCACTCTCTCCGACACGACCTTGGAGACGCTATCCGGTCTCACGAGGAGATTCGGCCTCGTCGTCTCAGCCGGAGACCTTATCTTGCTCGATGGGAAATGGTATGTCACCCATGCGGGACTTTTGGGCGTTGCGCGCCGAAGTCATTGCACTGGAATTCAGGTGCGGCCCGCCCTCGAGTTCTGTAATCCAGAGGCCTCACGTTGGGCATTCGAGGCTACGGTGTACAAGTCGCGAGCCTGTCGCGGTTTCGTTGGTTACGGTGATGCCGACCCCTCCAACGTCTCGCTCCTTGTCCACGGTGCCGAAATGCGCGTGGCGGAAACCAGGGCCGTCAACCGTGCTCTGCGCAAGGCTTACGGGATCGGCATCTGCTCCGTTGAGGAAATCGGGTGCTTCGCTGAGCGACCGAATTCCTCCCGAGAGCCGAAGAAACTCCCGCCACAACCTGCTAATGGAAACCACGGCGCCCCGAAGGTGCGTGACCGCCTTTGCCAGATCATCCGCCAGCATCAACTCGATCCCAACTTGGTCAAGGCTTACGCAACGGATTTCTGCGGAGCCAAGACCCTGCGCGAAGCGACTCGGGAACAGGTGGAAAACTTCGTCACGCATCTGGCGGATTGGGCTGAAAAGGACCGAAATGCCTTGCTCTGTCAGCTCAACAGCTATCCCGGCCAGAAAGCAGGTGCCGCATGAGGCGCCAGATCACCGGCCTACATGCCGCCGATCGCTGCGCCGCCGATCAGATCCCCGACGGCGTCTTCCTCGTTAGCGTGCAACGAGTCAGGTTTCAACGTCATGCACAGAAGCCTTACTACGCGCTCACTCTGGCCATTCTTGAGCCCGTCCGATTTGGCGGACATGTCATTTCCAGTCGGCTGTACTGCAGCCCGAAAGCCCTGTGGAAGCTGAACTGGTTCCTGCGCGATTTCGGCTACGACACCGAAATGCTCGGACGCGACGAGGTGGACGAGCGGCAACTCGTCGGGATGAAAGGGGTGGTGAAGATAAGCCACATCGTCTTCAACGGCGCTTCCCTGCTCCGACTTGACGGCTTTGCCCCCGCCGGCCGTTGGGAAGAACTTTCGCCCGCCAATCTGGACAATCCACAGGTGGCCTGAATGACGTACAGTTACACCCAGATCAGCCAATACCTCACCTGTCCGCGGCGCTATCGGCATCGGTATCTCGATGGCTGGAAGGAAAAAGACACCCGAGCCGCGATGTTGTTCGGCCGCGCCTTCGAACGAGCCTTAGGCTCTCTATTTCGCCGGGAAGACCCCGGAGCTGTGCTATTCGCTGAATGGTCCGCGTACCAGAGCCAGGAACTGCACTACTCCAATCGAGACTCTTGGGATCGCATGCTCCGGGCAAGGAATCACTCTATTGACTCGGTTCTGCCAGGACGATCGCGTCCGGGTCTGCCAGCCTCAACGAAATCTGCAAGTCAAATTCACCCGGCAGGTTGCTGGCAGCAACGACTTCGTTGCCTACATCGACGCCATCGGGAAACTCGATGGCAAGCGCTGTCTGCTCGAGTGGAAAACGTCTTCGAGCCGATATCCGAAAGAACCTGAGGGACTGCTATCTCTGGATCCGCAACTGGTTTGCTACTCGTGGATAACGGGTATTGCGGAGGTTGCCCAAGTAGTATTTGTCCGCAAGAGTCTGGTCGAGGTTCAATACCTGCGCACCACCATCACCGACGAACAGCGCGAGGAGTTTGGCCACTTGGTAGAGGGCACAGTCCGCCGTATCGAGTCTGCGGACTTTCTCCCGCACAGTGGCATCCGCTTTCCCCAAAACCCTTGCCGCAGTTGCCCATACGTAGGCCTTTGTCTTGGAAAACAGCAAATGATCGATGCCGCTCTGGTGCGGCGTCCAGGAGCAGACAGTCTTGGTTGGCTTGACGAGCTTGATTACTAGGAACCCGCCCATGCCGCCGAAGTTCAATCGCCGCCGCGCCGTATTTGTACTGGACAAGATTGACGAGATTCTGGCCTGGGAGCAGCGGAAGGAGACAGAGCGCGACACCAAGTTCGTGGAACTTGGGCGCTATCTCTGCGAGGTGCGGGCGGGACAGTACTGGCGTCTGGAGAATTTGAAGTGCTTCGACAAATTTCTGGAGAGGCGTTTTCCGGAATCGAGGAGGAAGGCGTACTACCTGATGTCGATCCACGAACACCTGCCGCCGCAGGCGAGAAAGCAGCTAAAAGAAGTGGGCTGGACCAAGGGACTGGAGCTGGCCAAGCTGGCCAGGAGGGACGGGCAGCACTTCGATTGTGCAACCTGGTTGCACAAAGCCCGTCAGATGCCAAAGGAGGACTTCAAGCAGGAGGTCGAGAAGGAACTGACGGGGCGGGAAACTGAACCATGGGAAATTATCTACTTCAAACTGTACCAAAGTCAGATGCCGGTTATTGAACGGGCGATCGAAACGGCGGCTCTGATGCTGGGAAGTGACCGCTCCCGCGGCTACTGTCTGGAAATGATCTGCGCGGACTTCCTGGCCGGGGCCAACCTCGACAACGGAGATCCGGAGACTCTGCTGTTCTCGATGACGAGATTCTTCAAGTTTCTGCCCGGAGAGCAGCGGCAGGCGTTTCTTGGTGGCCTGCGAGAGAAAGCCTCATGAGTCCAACGCGCCCAGACCCTACCCGCTTTCGCCTGGATCCCGTGTCGTACCAGAAGCTTCGCCAGCAGGTGCTGCGTCGCGATGGCTGGCGGTGTCAATCGTGTGGCACGATGTCGAACCTAGAAGTCCATCACAAACAGTTTCGTAGCCACTCCGGCGACGATTCGAAAGAGAACCTCGTTACCGTCTGCGATGCATGTCATTCTGCCCTGCATCGCGGATGAGAGTTCCAAAAGTGTCCTCGCACAAAGGCGGAGTTGTTACGATCGCTCAAAGGGCCTGATCGCAATCGTTAGAGTCAAAATCTCAAGCTCGCAAACACAGAGATGAACGAATCTCGTTCCGGCCGTTTCAACACAGGAGATTCCTTCACCGTCGCCTCGCGATGAGATAAATGGAGCACCAGACGAGCACTGTCACTCACTCTGGGGGTTTTTCTTTTCCGTGTGTGCCTTCGCATCAGTGATCAGATTCTCGACGGTTTCCTTATTTCGTTGTCGGGATTGTACTTCGGCAGCTTGTCCCAAGCGGCGATGGCACCGGCGGCGGCGCTTTTAGCCTTCCGGCGGGTCCGGCCCAGGTTGACAATAGGCCTGGCGTGCTTGAGATCGTAGGTTAGAGACTTTTCCAGTTGTGCGGCGGCCTAGAAACCGTCGGCTGCAGAAGAAAAGCAAAAGGGATCACACAGCGCGTAGAGGCCAAGTCCCGCCGGTTGCCGACTGAGCGACGGAGCTAAACTCCGAGCCTTTCTTAGTTGTTTCAGGACTGACTGAACACACTCACTCTTGTGTGACGGCCCTCAGGAGACCTCGACAGCGAATAGATGTCCGGTTCTGAACACAGGAACCGCTGCAGAGAGGCACCAGGTGCGAACTGCGGATTCTGGCAGGTTCGTTGTGCGCGTTCCTTCGAATCGCGCGTCAGGAGAATCCTGTTCTCTCTTTACAAAAGACTTACATCGAGGTGGGCTAACCTGATGCGCGGGTCGGTCCCGGCAGCTATGCCCTCTCCAGTCAATCTCAGTAGGTGCCTTCTTCCCGGGAAGATTGAAGCGCGAGTCCGACCAGCAAGCGACGCCTCTGCTTGCCAAGCTCTAGGCCCACATAAGTCACTTCGAATGCCTTGACCAGATCTCGCCCGCTGCCGCCAAAACCAAGGATCAGGCGTAACTATTGAAATCGTAGCAGTTGGTCTCCAAACCGCGGACAGCGCCTTCGGCGGGTAGATGTGAGTACCATACGGCGATCTCCGCCGCTTTTCAACTGGAACTTGCCGCGGTGTCTTCTGCCGGTTGACAGCAGCCGCCCGCAAAGTGCAGACTTTCCTCGACTCGACGGCACCGCCGGACACGATTCCGCGGTTCGCGAGGTCTTTGCCTTTCATTACAGCTTGGCCGTCTCTTCGCCGAATGCCCGTTTTCTCAGGGCTTTCGGGGGCCCCGCAACGTGCACTTCGAAGTTGGCGAACAAGTTGGCGGAGGAAATTCTATGCACCATTTCGTCGCAATGGCAGCCTCAACGGTCATGCCCTCCATTACCGGCAATGAAGCCACCCAGCTTATTCTGCGCTGGTTCCACTTCATCGCGGGTATCACCTGGGTCGGACTGCTGTATTTCTTCAACCTCATTAACGTCCCTTTCATGAAGCAAGTGGACGCCAGCATGAAACCCAAGATCTTCCAGAACCTAACCTTGCCTGCCCTGAACTGGTTCCGCTGGAGCGCGCTGGTTACGGTCTTCATCGGATTCTGGTATTGGGCGCAGTTCTACGTCGGTCCCGATGCGCAGCGCCAGGGCGGCAGCGTGGGCGCCACCATCGGGTTCTTCCTGCTGCTCTGGATCGCGGTCTGGTTCGTGCTTTTCGTCGTGATCAAGAAAATGATCCCCAGCGGATACATCCTTGGCGCGATTACGGCAATTTTGGTTTACGCTGCAGGCTGGGTGTTTGTGCACTACACTCCCGTCGGCGGAGACGACAATCATGTCCTTTCCATCGGGGTCGGCGGCGGCTTCGGCATCGTGATGCTGTTCAACGTCTGGGGCATCATCTGGCCGAACAATAAGAAGATCATCCGAGGAACGCTGGCCGGCACTCCTCCCGCCAACGCGGCCACCATGGCGCGCCAGGCATTTCTGGCCTCGCGCACCAACTTTTTCCTTTCGGTACCGTTGCTGTTCTACATGGCAGCAAGTTCCCACTTTTCCAGCACCGTGATCTTCGGGAAGTAGGATTCGAACCTTTCCAAAAGCCTCGAGCGGATCGCGCGCGGGGCCTTTGTTTAACCCAAGCATGGCATTGCCACGGACGCGCATGCATTTAGCTTGACGACCGCGGGCCAATGGCCCAATACTTTGCCATATTCTGAGTGCTTTCATGACACGCCGCTTTCCAGCAGCCGCGCTGATCCTCCTGGTATTCGTATCATTAGCGGCGGCACAACAGAATGGAAATCTAAGGGTAGAAGTCGTGTTCGCCGATGGGCGGCGCTGCAATATCGCTGTTCATGTCCAGTTGATGAGCAGTGCGGGAACATCGATTGCCGCGGAGAGCTATACCAACGATAGCGGAACTACCGAACTCTATAACCTCGAGCCCGGCACCTATCACTTGGTCATTTCCGGCCAAGGTATAGAGACCGCCGACAGCGGCGTGTTTGAGGTTGATTCGCGCAAGTTGACCCAGTCCATCAATGTAACGGTACGACGACTGCAAGAGGCCGATGATACGACCAAAAACGTACCGGGCTCCTCGACGGTCGCGGCCGCGGACATGAACATTCCCGAGAGTGCGGCCAGAGAGTTTAATAAGGCGATCGACCTGATGAAACGGCAGGAGTGGCAAAAGGCGATCGAGCGGTTGAATCGAGCTGTAGGGATCTATCCGCAGTACGCTGCTGCCTGGAACAACTTGGGGGCAGCCTACGCTCGTTTGGGCGACCGGTCCCACGAACAGGAAGCGCTGGAGAAAGCGGTCAGTCTCAACGATCACCTGGCCCCAGCGTTCGTCAGTCTCGCCAAGCTAGCCATCGCCGACCGGAACATGGGTCGCGCCGAGAATTTATTGGACAAGGCGAACTCCGCGGACCCGGCCAACGCCCAGATGCTGACCCTTCTGGCGAATGTCGAATTGCTACAGCAGCATTATGACCAGGCAATTGCTGCCTGCCGCAAGGTTCACTCGCTGCCGGGCGGATCCCATGCAGTGGTCCACTACATCGCCGCCCACGCCCTGGAGCATGAGAACCATTTCTCCGATGCCGTAACCGAATTCCAGACATTCCTGAAGGAAGAACCAACCGGCGAGAGAGCTGAAGCAGTGAGAAAGCAGCTATCCAGTTTGCAAGCGCAATTGCGCTGAACGGCGCCCGCCAGTGATCAACGGGCCGATGCTGGCCGCCCCTATAAAGATCAAGATGACCGACACTTGGGCTTCTTTCTTGTCCAGAGGAGTGTAGGCCGGCGCTAGTGCACAAAAAAGCGGCCCCGGAATTCCGCGGCCGCCAAGGAAAAACGTCGAACAACTAGAAGGTAATCTTCCCGTTGATCTGGAGAATGCGCCCATTCAGCGGCACTCCGAAGAAGGCTCCATACGGGTTGGTGTTCGAACCGATCGTGGACAGGATTTTGCCCAACGAACTGCTTCTGATGCTGTTACCTGGCAGGTCGAAATTCTGGTGATTGAGGACATCAAATGCGGTTGCGCCTATGGCGAAACCGAAACGCTCACCGACCTTGAAGTTCTTCAAGACAGACAAGTCTGTGTCGAAGAACCCGGGCCCGCGCAATGCATTACGCGAGTTCCCGAAGTCGTTGTTTCCGACCGCAAACTCGCTGACGGTTGCGCACGGGGCGCCTCCAATAGCAGCGCCAGCTTGGGCAGCGGCTTCGCCGCATGAACCTGAGATGACGCTACCCCCAGCGAACGTGGCTAACGGAGTCGTGGTTCGAAGGCCCCCAACCACGGTCTGCGAAGCGAAGTAAGACCTCTTCAACGTATCAACTGGGCTCCACGGCAGGCCAGTGTGGTAGAAGAGCGTCCCACCCACCGTCCAGCCTCCTACAGCGCGATTCATCAGGCTGTTCGACCAGCGAGATGGTGTTTGATAAACGTAGTTGAGGTTGAAGTTATGGCGAACATCGTAGTCCGAGTTGCCATAGGAACTGCCCGGCAGGGTGGGAGACGCCTGGTAGCGGAGGCTGACTAGGGTGTTGGCAACGAACGGCTCCAGACAATTATTGGAGCAGGTGTCGCGGCCATGGCTGTAGGTGTAATTAGCCTGCCCCGAAAAGCCTTTCGTCGGCTTTACCTTGAAGCTGGCCGTGACGCCGTTATAGCTAGAGAAGCCGTCGTTGGTCAGATCGGAGATTTCATTGAAACGTGGATCAGTCTGAGTAGCTCCGATCAAGCCACCGAACGTGTTGCCCGGGCCCGGGCATCCCACGCAATAGACGTTATGCCAAGTATCTACTGTCATGAGATCGTAGCCGTGATTCCCGGCATAGTTGACGCCCACGCTGTACTTGTTGCCCAACTGGCGTTGTATCTCGAAGTTCCATTCGGCAAACTTCGGGTTCAAGAGCTTGCTGCCAACGGTGTAGTAGTTGGGTCCGAAGCCCTGCCCGCCCAAGCCAGCTACCGTCAGACCTGACGCAAAGCCGCCCTGGAAAGCCGCATTAGACTGGGCAGCGTCGGCATAGACGCTTCCCCCCACCCCAGGCGCGAGAGACTCGCCGTTTGCGCCGCTGGACGAGAAATTGCCTACTGCTGGAGCGTTGGTGAGGGATCGATCCACGGCCAGCGCGGGGAATTCGTCATCGAAAATCCCAAATCCACCGCGAACTACAGTGTTCCCACTGGGGCTGTACGCGAAACCAAACCGAGGCGAGAAAACCGCCTTCTCCACATCCGGGAATGCGTATTTGAGCCCGGTTGCGATAGCGGCATTGTAGGGCACATTTACATCGTGAGTGATCTCATCAAATGGTGCGTTCATCCGGGTAAAGCAGTTGGTCGCGCAACTCGGATTAGCAGTGCGGTCGATCCGCATCCCCAGCGTCAAGTTCAGCTTGCTGGTCAACTTCCATTGATCCTGCATGTAGGCGCCGAGGTTATACAACTTGATCTTGACGGCACCCAGATTGGAATAGGTTGCACTGTAGTTCGAACCGCCCGTCCCATCGCTCGTCTCGGTAACGCCGTTTACGAACTCACCAGTCGAGTTGATGGACAGCAGACCGCTAGTTCCGGACAAGGCAGAGTAATCGCTGACCAGATTACGCCGGTAGTCCGCGCCGATCTTGATGTCGTGACCGCCGATTACCTTGGAGAAGTTGTCTCGGATCTGGTACTGACTCACGATGCGACCCTGTGGATAGCCGTTGTCACCTCCACCAAGCGTGGTGAACGTCGAAGCCGTGTTGCCGAATGCCATCGTGGTAGGAAACTTGGCGATCGCGGCACTAAAGCTGGGCGGGCCAAACAGTGCTTGATACCACGCCCCCGAAACGATGAGGTTGTTGACCGTGGTGCTATTGAAAGTGTGGGTCTCGATCAGCTGGCCGTTGTACTCTGGCTGAATACTGGTTGCATTAAAAACCGAATTGATCGGGTCGGTACCGGTGGCTTGCACGCCGCGATCCATCTGGTAACGCCCCTTCAGGTGATCCTTGGAGCTGATCTCATAATCAATGGAACCTGCAAAGATCCACTCTGTAATCATGTTGTTCGCGGCGCTGTTGAAGGTCGCCGCGCAAGGTTTTCCCGGAATTGGATTGGAAAAAGTCCCCAGATTCCCGAAACCTGCTGCGATCGACTGCGGGTTTGTATACGTTGCCGTTCCGTCGTAATTATTGCTGAAGTCACCGCAACCGATGTTGGGGTCGCTCGCCTGAGTCACTGGCGCAGCGCCACTTGACCCGGGTGCTCCGGCATACAGGTTGAAGATGTTCTGGTAGAAGGGCACTTCAGCGGCAGGAACCTGGGTGAGAACGTAGCTGCCAAACGCCGCGGTCGGGATCGTATTGACTCCAGACACACCGGGCAGGATCATGCGTAATGCTTCATAGTCTGCGAAGAAAAAGAGCTTGTTCTTTACGATGGGGCCGCCAACCGAAGCCGCGTAGGTGTTGTTAACCGCGTGCGGCCGCGGGGAGTTCGCCGCATTGGCGAACCAGTCGTTGGCATTCAAGGCGGTTCCGTTGTAACCGTACGTCGCGTTACCGTGGAAGGCATTCGTCCCCGACTTGGTGGCAGCGTTCAACTGGGCCGCAGCCTGGCGGCCATAGTCTGCCGTGTAGCCGTTCTGAACGACTGTAACCTCTTGCAGTTCGTTGGATCCAAGAGTGAGGTTACTGGCGCCTGAGTTGTTCAAGTTCAGGTACGGGTCCATGTAGTCATTGCCGTTCACCGTGAACAGGTTCGATGTGCTGGGCAGACCATTTGCTGAAAAGTTGCCATACCCTGCACCGTTGCTGACCATGATCCCTGGGGCGGTATAGGCGTACGACGTAATGTCCCCGCCCGGCGCCGGAAGAGCTCTCAGTTGGGTCTCGGTATAGGTGGTGGATGTGTCACCATTCTCGGTCTGGATCAGTGGAACCGCTCCCGTGACCTCCACTACCTCACTGGCCGCGCCCACCTCAAGCTTTGCGTTGACTGTCGTGACTTGACCCACGGCGACGTTCACAGTCTGATTCACAGACTTGAAGCCCTTTGCGCCTATCGTCAATTTATATTCGCCCGGTTTAAGAAAGGAAAAACGGTACAGACCGGTGGCGTTGGTAGTTGCGGTTTGGTTCTTGCCTTCGGCGATGTCGGTAAGCGTGACAGTTGCGTCTTGGACTACCGCGCCGGCGGCATCGGTCACTGTACCGGAAATATCGCCATTCACGACCGATTGTGCGACTGCCGGGAGCGTAAACAGGCCCATCACTAGAATGGCCGTGGTCACCAGCACCAAAGTCAAAGTTGGAAAACGTTCAAAACGCATTTCCTGCCTCCTTAAGAAATTTTTGTTGTTCAGAATCGGATCCAAGCGCCTTGGCCGGTTTTCCTGGAAACAATCGCGCGATCCGATGGATTGCAATCCTCTTTAAACCTCTAAAACAGTGTGAGAGCTGGGACTTCAAGAAATTATTACCGCTTACTTCACCCGTCTGCCGCAGGCTTCTTTAAAGTTTTACTGTCTTATGAAATCAACACCTACACACACACGTAACTTATGTCTCAATGCAACTCACGATCCAAACAGAGCCACCAACAAACAATTTGTTTTCAGTCAGTTAGTGTTACCATGTTTAGTCGGGATACCGAAATCGGTATAAGTAATGGAAAAATATATGGCATTTGGAATTTCTCGACTGGCGAGGCGACTCGGGACCGCACTCCGCTAGCCCCGCCGCTTCCTGGCTGTTCTTGAGGGCACTTCCCCGGGTGCCAGAACCCTTCGCACGATCGGTGTGTTCAGCTTGTACTTTCGCTCGCTGACGTTCCCTGCCTCATCTTTCACGCGCAAGATAAATACCGGCAGAGTTCCCTCCTTGTCGAAATTCTCTTTCGTGATGGTCACGGGCAGAATGCCGTCCAGGCCGTGTTCGCGGTATGCGGTCTCGTAGCGGTGCTTTCGCGCGTTCCAGGTGAAAACCCGGATCTGATCGAAGTCGTAAGGCAGGCCGTCGTGGGGGTCAGTCAGCACGCAAAGGTATTGCGGAACCTCTTTCTGCACCCCTTTGTCGTTATCCGGCACCTCGTTCAACACGAAGAAAGCTACGAAGCGCTGGCCCTCGGCGTATTGCGCGATATCGAGAGGGACGTCCACGTCCACCATCCGGGACAACACCCATCCCACGCGACCGTGATCTTCGCGCACCAGCCACCAGTCCTCGAGTACGGGCCCCGCCGGAGCTTTCGCCCCAGGCTTCGTTGCCAGCTTGGGCGGAGGCGCCGCGCCAGGCTGCTTTTCAGCGGTAGCCCGCTTCAGAATCGCGACCTTCGCGCCGGATGCAAGCTGGTACAGATGTTCACTATCCCGGCCCGGAGTGACGTGCAAATTGGTCTCACTCCGTAGCACGCCGGGAGCCTGCACGGGATCGCTCTGATTCTCTTGGGTGAGTTTCTGCAAGGCGTCGAAGGTCTTCTGATCGACCAGATATCGCTGCTCGATCCAGCCCTCAATTCCGCTGCTGGTGCGCACTCGCGCGAAACGCTTCTCGCGCTCCAGCACTTCCACGCGGTCTCCATTTTTCACGTTGCCGACGCGGTTATAGATGGCCGCCACCTGGTCGCGCAGCGCCGCCTGGGGCGCCGACACGTAGGCCACCTCAAGCACGCGGTGACGCCCGCGACCGCACGCCGGAAGCCACAGCATGGCCGCCATGACCACCGTCACCACAAGCCAGCCAACTCGGGATGAGCCCAACGGTCTCACGATTGAGTTCGAGTGAAGAAGGGAACTTTCTACTATAGCGCGTTGCAGGGCAGGAGTTCCCGGCATAAAGGTTTACGATTCATGAACGTGCAGGGCAGATGAATTGGCCGTCAAGACAGAGACAACCCGGCTCGGTTACCATAGCAGTGGGACGTCCGAATGATAAAAGGTTCGACCCGCCGGTTGCGCGGCTGAGCTTTTCTGCGTCTTTAAGATGATGTAAATGGTTTCGTGCCCGATAACCACAAGACCACCAAAAACTCATGAAGAACACACTCCGAAATCGTTTCGTTATTTTGTCCCTATCTCTGATCGCGCTGGCCGGCGCCGCGTGCGTGTCGGCGCAGGATACAGTGAATTCGGTGCTGCGTCCGCCCAAGGGATCGCAGATTGCCATTGTCGTCTTCGAGGATTTGCAGTGTCCCATGTGCAGTCGCACCGCGCCGCTCATCGAGCAGGCCTCGAAGACCTACAAGATCCCGGTCGTGCGTCACGATTTCCCGCTGCCCATGCACAACTGGTCGTATCAGGCCGCAGTGATGGCGCGCTACTTCGACACCCATTCCAAAGCCCTGGGCAACGAATTTCGGGATTACATTTTCGAGAATCAGCTGGAAATCAATCCGCAGAACCTGCGCGCCTATGCCGAAAAATTCGCCACCGCGCATAGAGTCGACTTGCCGTTCGTTCTCGATCCGGGCGGAAAACTCGCCGCGCTGGTCAATGCTGACCGCGATCTGGGCAAGGCCATCAAGCTCGACCACACACCCACGGTTTACATCGTAAGCAGCCGCAATCCCAACAAGCCGTATGTGGAAGTCAAGGACAACAGCCAGCTCTACCTGACTATCGACACCATGATGAAGGAGTAGGGAAGAGCGATTGTAGATTGCTGAAGAACGGGGGTTCTAAATCTGCCATCGCAAATCTGAAATCTGCAATTACTCGGGCCGCCCGGTGTAGTGTCCGGTCGAGTGCACGTGCTCGTGGTCTTCCAGCGATTCCAGGTGTGTGATCACTTCGGCAGGCTTGGCGAGTTCCACGGGCAAACGTTCTTCGAGCGCAGTCGCCAGCCGATGCGCTTCCCCCACAGCCGTCGCATGCGGAAACAGCAGGTGCACCTCAATGATTTGACGGTATCCGGTGGTGCGGTATCGTACGCCGTGATAATGGATCCCGAGTTCGTTGCAGATGGTGTCCAACTTCTCACGGATCTGTTTGCCTGTGTCCGGATCGGAGTAGTCGAGCAGACCCACTGCCGACCGCCACGCCATGCGCCCCCCGGACCACAGAATATTGACGGCGACCGCGATCGCGACCAGGGGATCAAACGGCTTCCATCCCGTCAGCATGACCAAGCCGAGTCCCGCGACCACGCCGAAGCTGGTGAAGCAGTCGGTAAGCACGTGCTTGCCATCAGCTTCGAGAATCAGCGAGTGGCTTCGTTTCCCCACCCGCAGCAGATACCAGCCCAGCCAGGCATTGAGCATGCCAGCTCCGAGCAGTAGCAACGTGCCAGAGCCTAGATGTTCCAGCGGCAATCCCGCCAGCCATTTTTCGATGGCCTCCACCAGAATCCAGATGGCGGCGATGACGATCATCGCTCCTTCAAATCCGGCAGAGAAAAACGAGATGCGCTCGTACCCGTAAAGAAACGTAGGAGCGGCGGGCTTCGCGCTCAGCCGTAGGCTAAACGCGGCAAACGCCACCGCGATGACATGCACCACCGACTCCGCGAAGTCCGACAGGATCGCCGCTGACCCTGTCATGTAATACGCGGTGGTCTTGCCTAGTAGCATCAGCACCCCAACCGCCAGTGACATGCGCATGGCAAACCGCGCCGCGCGCAATTGCTCCTGGTCGCGATACGCAGGAGCAGAATTCGGCAATTGGCCTGAGAAGGGATCCGGCATGGAGTTGCCCACTTATACCCATGCTCCCACAAAAGCGCAAACATGGAATGTGATTGGAATCACGCAATGAGGGTTGCGTTATAGGGTTGCGTTATA
>ODAK010001355.1_pt1 | contig 26931 bp, 24 predicted proteins | sample 1539591 | NCBI WGS metagenome assembly ODAK01 (sample SAMEA3539303, study PRJEB22396) | soil metagenome | biome: tundra; feature: field; material: soil | place: USA | collected 2010-05 | depth 0.15 m
GGACACTGGCGGCTCGGGCGCATCCGGTGAGTCGGGCCGTGACCTGCTGCCTAGCATGGACCGGTGGCCGCAGGAGCCGGCCTGGTCACCCGATTCCCGCGCGCTGTACTTCTCCGCCGACGATGGCGGCAGGCGGCCGGTGTTCCGCGTTGACTCCGGCACCGCTGAGGTCTCCCGGGTGACCAGCGACGACGGTGCGTACACCGATCTGAACGTCGCCCCGGACGGCCGGTACCTGTACGCGCTGCGGGCGACCGTGGCCAGCCCGCCCACTCCGGTCCGTATCGACCTGCGGACTCAGGCGGCCGGGGCCGAGCCGGCCGCGCTGGAGTGCCCCGGTGTCCCGCTCACCGTGCCCGGGCGGCTGGAGGAGGTCGAGGCCACCGCCGAGGACGGCCAGCTGATCAGGTCCTGGCTGGTGCTGCCGGAGGGCGCGTCGGCCAGCCAGCAGGCGCCTTTGCTGCTCTGGGTGCACGGCGGCCCGATGAGCAGCTGGAATTCATGGTCGTGGCGGTGGAACCCGTGGCTGATGGCGGCCCGGGGCTACGCCGTGCTGCTGCCGGACCCGGCGCTGTCCACTGGCTACGGCCAGGAGTTCATCGCCCGTGCGCACCACGACTGGGGGGCCAGGCCGTTGGCCGACATCATGGCCGCGACCGACGCCGTGGCGGCCCGGCCGGACATCGACGCGGACCGGGTGGCCATGATGGGCGGGTCCTACGGCGGTTACATGGCGAACTGGATGGCCGGCCACACGGACCGGTTCAAGGCGATCGTCAGTCACGCCGGGTTGTGGGTGCTCGACCAGATGTTCGGCACCACGGATCATCCGATGTTCTGGCGGCCGCAGTTCGGGGACCCGCTGACTCACCCGGAGATGTACGAGGTGAACTCACCCCACCTGCACGTCGGCCAGATCCGCACGCCGATGCTGGTCATTCACGGGAACAAGGACTACCGGGTGCCGATCTCCGAGGCGCTGCGGCTCTGGTGGGACCTGTCCAGCCATGGCGCGGAGGCTAAGTTCCTCTACTTTCCCGACGAGAACCACTGGATCCTCACCCCAGGCAACGCGCGCATCTGGTACGAGACCGTCTTCGCCTTCCTGGCCCAGCACGTTCTAGACCAGCCCTGGCAGCGTCCCGCCCTGTTGTGAGCACCATAGGGTGGGGTCTATGGCCCGTGCTGACCTTGATAAGCGCCCTGCCGATGTCGCGGCGATGTTCGACGCCATCGCGGGACGCTATGACCTGCTGAACGACATCCTGTCCGCGGGCCAGGTCAGGCTGTGGCGGCGCGCGGTCGCGCGGATCACCGGGGCCGGGCTTGGCGAACGTGTGCTCGACCTGGCGGCGGGGACGGGGACGTCCTCGCTGACCTTCACCGCTACCGGAGCCGACGCCGTGGCCTGCGATTTTTCCCTGGGCATGCTCAGGGCCGGCCGGTCCAGGCGGAGCGACGACGCCCGTCGCGACGGTCGCGGGCGCCTCGGCTTCGTGGCCGGCGACGCGCTCCGGCTGCCGTTCAGGGACGAGGCGTTTGACGCGGTGACGATCTCGTTCGGGTTGCGGAACGTGGCCAGCCCCGGCGCGGCCCTGGCTGAGATGCGCCGGGTGACCCGTCCGGGCGGCCGACTGGTGGTGTGCGAGTTCAGCACGATCACGGTGGGCCCTGTCGATAGGCTTTACCGGCGCTACCTGCTCAACGTCCTGCCCGCGATCGCCCGCCGGACCGCCCGCAGCCCGGAAGCCTACGAATACCTGGCAGAATCGATCGCGGACTGGCCGGCTCAGCGCGAACTGGCCGGCCTGATCGAGACGGCCGGCTGGTCGGCGGTACGGTGGCGGGACCTGAGCATGGGCGTGGTCGCCGTGCACGTCGCCCGGCGTCGATGACCCGCCACCGATGACCCGACGGAAAGGCCGGGCCGGCTGGGACTAAACTGATGGCAAAGAATTTGTGAAGCGGTTCACAAGACATTCAGGATCTGACCAAGTGACCGAGCACGCTCTCCCCGAAACCCGCATTAGCACCGGGCCCACCGCCGCCTCGCGACAGCCGCCCGCTGACGAGGCGGACGTCATCGTCGTCGGCGCCGGTCCGGCCGGCTCGACGACCGCCTTCTACCTGGCACAGTCGGGGCTTAACGTGCTGATGCTCGAGAAGTCCAGGTTCCCCAGGGAGAAGGTCTGCGGCGACGGCCTTACCCCGCGCGCGGTCAAGTCCCTGGTCGGCATGGGCATCAGCGTCAGCGAGCAGGACGGCTGGGTCCGGAACAAGGGCCTGCGCGTCATCGGGGCGGGCCGGCGGCTGGAACTGCCCTGGCCCGAGCTGTCCAGCTATCCCGGTTACGGGCTGGTCAGGACCCGCCACGACCTAGACGAGTCGCTGGCCCGCCGGGCGCAGCAGGCGGGCGCCAAACTCCTCGAAGGCGTCACCGTGACCGGTCCGGTCATCGACGAGCGCACCGGCCGGATCACCGGGGTCAGGGGGGTACGGGGGGACGGAAATTCCCCCCGTAAGCGGGGGGATCCTGAGGGGTCGTCCCCCCAGGAGTACAGAGCTCGGGTCGTGGTGGCGGCCGACGGCAATTCCTCCCGGCTCTCGCTGGCGATGGGCCTGCGCAAGCGCGACGACCGCCCGCTCGGCGTCGCGGTCAGGACGTACTACCAGTCCCCGCGGCACGATGACGACTACCTGGAGTCCTGGCTCGACCTGTGGGACGGCGACCGGCTGCTGCCCGGGTACGGCTGGATCTTCGGAATGGGCGACGGGACGTCCAACGTCGGCCTGGGCCTGCTGAACACCAGCGCCGCGTTCGGCAACACCGATTACCATGCCCTGCTGCGGCGGTGGCTCAAGGGCATGCCGGCCGAGTGGGGCTTCACCGAGGAGAACCGCACCCAGCCGATCCGGGGCGCGGCGCTGCCCATGGGCTTTAACCGGACCCCCCACTACCACCGGGGGCTGCTGCTGGCCGGCGATGCCGGCGGCATGGTGAACCCCTTCAACGGCGAGGGGATTGCGTACGCGATGGAGTCGGGCGAGATCCTGGCTCGCACCATCACCCAAGCGCTCGCGCGGACGCGCCGGACGGAGACCGAGCGGGTGCTCGCGGGGTATCCGCAGGCGCTCCGCGACACCTACGGCGGCTACTACACCCTCGGCCGCGTTTTCGTGAAAGCCATCGGCCGGCCCGGGCTGATGCACTTCGCGACCAAGCACGGCATGTCGCGGCCCGCGCTGATGCGGTTCGCCATCAAACTGCTCGCGAACCTCACCGATCCCGGTGGGGACGCGGCAGACCGGCTGGTCAACGGGCTGTCCAAGCTCGCGCCTAACCCAGAGTGAGTGGTCATGCAAGTAGTCCCTAGGATAAGTCGTTGGCATCCGGCTAAGGGAGGGAGCGGACCACGATGAGACTGTACGTTCCGATCTTCGTGCTGGCCCTGCTCGCGCTCGGCTTCGCCGCCTTCTCCGTGACGTTCGGCGCCTTCGCGGGGCCGAGGCGGTGGAACCGGGCCAAGCTGGAAAGCTATGAGTGCGGCATCGAGCCGACGCCGATGCCGCCGGACGGAGGCCGGGTCCCGGTCAAGTACTACCTGACCGCGATGTTGTTCATCGTGTTCGACATCGAGATCATTTTCCTGTATCCCTGGGCGGTCACCTTCGACAAGCTCGGCGCCTTCGGCCTGGTCGAGATGGTCACCTTCGTCATCACTGTGCTGGTCGCGTACGCGTACATCTGGCGGCGCGGCGGCCTGGAATGGGATTAGCCATGGGCATCGAAGAAAAGCTTCCGAGCGGCGTGCTGCTGACCTCGGTGGAGAAGGTGGCGGGCTGGGCCCGGGCCCGTTCGGTGTGGCCGGCCACCTTCGGCCTGGCCTGCTGCGCCATGGAGCTGATGATGACCGGCGGGCCGAAGCACGACCTGGCCAGGTTCGGCATGGAACGAGCGTCCAACACCCCGCGGCAGGCGGACCTGATGATCGTGGCCGGCCGGGTCAGCCAGAAGATGGCGCCGGTGCTCAGGCAGATCTACGACCAGATGTCCGACCCCAAGTGGGTCATCTCGATGGGCGTGTGCGCCTCGAGCGGCGGGATGTTCAATAACTACGCGATCGTGCAGGGCGTGGACCACATCGTGCCGGTGGACATCTACCTGCCCGGCTGCCCGCCGCGGCCGGAGATGCTGCTCGACTCGATCCTCAAGCTGCACGACAAGATCATGAACACCAAGCTCGGCAAGAACCGCGACCGGCAGATCACTGAGCTGGAGGAAGCGCGGCTGGCCGTGACGCCGCTGCAGATGCCCTCGCCGGCGGGATCCGAGCTGTGAGCGGGCCGCAGGAAACTCCCAAGGCGGGGTCGGAGGCCAGCAGCCAGGACGCGGGCAACCTGCCGGCCCGGCTCGGCCAGCAGCGGCTCGACGAACCAGTCATCCGCACCGGGATGTTCGGCGTGCAGGCCACCGGCGATACCTCTGGTTACGGTCGGCTCCGGGTGCACCAGGTCCCTCCCATCGAGAGTCCCCGGCCGTACGGTTCCTACTTCGATGCCGTCGCGGACGCACTCGGCGAGGCGCTGGAGGCGGCTGGGCTACGCTTCTCCGACGCGATCGAGCGCGTCGTGGTGGACCGGGGCGAGCTGACCTTTCATGTCCGCCGGGAGCGGCTGCCCGCGGTGGCCGCGGAATTCCGCGACGACCAGGCACTTCGCTTCGAGCTGTGCAGCGGGGTCTCCGGCGTGCACTACCTGCAGGACGCCGGCCGGGAGCTGCACGCGGTTTACCACCTGCTGTCGATCACCCACAACCGCCGGGTGCGACTGGAGGTCACCGCGCCGGACGCCGACCCGCATATCCCCTCGCTGGTCGGCGTGTACCCGACCTGCAACTGGCACGAGCGGGAGACCTGGGACTTCTTCGGGATCATCTTCGACGGGCATCCGGCCCTCACCAGGATCCAGATGCCGGACGACTGGAAGGGGCACCCGCAGCGCAAGGACTACCCGCTCGGCGGCATCCCGGTCGAGTACCGCGGCGCCAAGATCCCGGCTCCGGACGAGCGGAGGCACTACTCATGACCGAGGCGCAGACGCCGCGCGCGCCGGCCGGCGCGGGGGGCGCGGATGACGACGCCGCGGAGGGCCGCGTCTACACGGTGTCCGGCGAGGACTGGGACGAGCTCATCGCCGCCGCCAACGAGGCCAAGGACTTCGAGAGCAGCGAGCGGCTGGTCATCAACATGGGCCCGCAGCACCCGTCCACCCACGGGGTGCTCCGGCTGATCCTGACGCTGGAGGGCGAGACCGTCGCCGAGGTGCGCGCGTCCATCGGCTACTTGCACACCGGCATCGAGAAGAACATGGAGTACCGCACCTGGACGCAGGGCGTCACGTTCTGCACCCGGATGGACTACCTCATGCCGTTCTTCAACGAGGCGGCGTACTGCTTCGCGGTGGAGCGGCTGCTCGGCATCGAAGACAAGATCCCGGAGCGCGCCCAGATCATCAGGGTCATGCTGATGGAGCTCAACCGGGTGTCCTCTCATCTGCAGGGCATCGGACCGATGGGCATGGACCTGGGCGCGAGCACGATCTTCCTGCAGGGCATGCGGATGCGGGAACGCATCCTGGATCTGTACGAGCTGATCACCGGGCTGCGGATGAACCACGCTTACATCCGGCCGGGCGGCCTCGTGCAGGACCTGCCGCCCGGGGCCCTGGAAGCGATCCGCGCGTTCCTCGACGGCGCCCCGAGGCTCGTGCATGACCTGCGCGCGCTGATCGACGCCAACCCGATCTTCATCGGCCGGACCAAGGGCGTCGCCTACCTGGACCTGGCGGGCTGCATGGCGCTGGGGGTGACAGGTCCGATGCTCAGGTCGGCCGGGCTGCCCTGGGACCTGCGCAAGTCCCAGCCGTACAGCGGCTACGAGACCTATGACTTCGACGTTCCTGTCACCGACACGTGCGACGCGTACGGCCGGTACATACTCCGGATGGACGAGATCGAGCAGTCGCTGAAGATCGTCAGGCAGTGCGTCGGCCGGCTCGCCGCCCGCGGTTCGGCCGGCTCGGACACCGATCCGGTGATGATCCGCGACGCTAAGATCGGCTGGCCGGCCAAGCTGTCGCTCGGCCCGGATGGCCTGGGTCCTTCGCCGGAGCACATCGCGCACATCATGGGCCAGTCCATGGAGGCGCTCATCCACCACTTCAAGCTGATCACCGAGGGATTCCGGGTGCCGGCCGGCCAGGCGTACGCGGCGGTGGAATCCGCGCGCGGCGAGCTGGGCGCGCACGTGGTGAGCGACGGCGGGACCCGGCCGTACCGGGTGCATTTCCGCGACCCGTCCTTTACCAACCTGCAGTCGATCGCCGCGCTGTGCGAGGGCGGCATGCTGGCCGACGTGATCCCCGCGATCGCGAGCATCGATCCCGTGATGGGAGGCGTGGACAGGTAATGCCGTTCAGCGAGGATGTGCGCTCCCGCCTCGACGCGGACGCGGCGCAGATCATCGGCAAGTACCCGCGGCCGAGGTCTGCGCTGCTGCCGCTGCTCCATCTCGTCCAGTCGGAGGAAGGCTTCGTCTCCGCCGACGGCATCGAGTACTGCGCGGCGAAATTCGGGCTGACCGAGGCGGAAGTCACCGCAGTGGTGAGCTTTTACACCATGTACAAGCGCCGTCCGGTCGGCGAGTACCACGTCGGCGTGTGCACCAACACGCTGTGCGCAGTGATGGGCGGTGACCAGATATTCGCCGAGCTCACCGAGCATCTCGGCATCGGCAACGACGAGACGACGCCGGACGGCCAGGTCATCCTCGAGCACATCGAGTGCAACGCCGCCTGTGACTACGCGCCCGTCATGACGGTGAACTGGGAATTCTTCGACAACATGACGCCTGGCTCGGCCCGTCAGCTCGTTGACGACCTGCGCGCAGGGAACCGGGTGAGCCCGGCCCGCGGCCCATCCCGGCTGTGTACCTGGAAGCAGGCCTCCCGGATCCTCGCGGGCTTCGAAGACGGCCAGGCCACCGAAGGCCCGGCGGCCGGCCCGGCCAGCCTGGTCGGCCTCAAGATTGCCAAGGAGCGCGGCTGGGCCGCGCCCCGGCCGGCCAGCACCTCCGCGGGTTCCGGGCCGGCCGGGTCCGGGGTCTCCCCGGCGGACTCCGCGTCGCCCATGCCCGGCAAGTCCCCCAGGCCCCGCGGCCCGGCCCGGCCCAGGTCCTCGGGTCAGAAAAGCTCCCCGGGAGCGAGCGAGTCGTCCCAGCCAGGTGAGGAGTCGCCGTGACCGACATGCTTACCCCCGTGCTGACGGCACGGTGGGACCAGCCAGACTCTTTCACCCTGGACGGCTACAAGCGCGGCGGCGGCTGGCAGGCGCTGCCTAAGGCGCTGGCGATGGAGCCCGATGCCCTCATCGCCGCGCTGAAGGACGCGTCCCTGCGCGGCCGCGGCGGGGCCGGTTTCCCGACCGGGGTGAAGTGGAGCTTCCTGCCGCAGGGCGACGGCAAGCCGCACTACCTGGTCGTCAACGCGGACGAGTCCGAGCCGGGCACCTGCAAGGACGTCCCGCTGATGATGGCCGACCCGCATCAGCTCATCGAGGGCGTCGCCATCACCGCGTACGCGATCAGGGCCAGGCACGCGTTCATCTACGTCCGCGGCGAGGTGCTGCACGTGGTGCGGCGGCTGCGGCACGCGGTGCAAGAGGCCTACGCGGCCGGCTACCTCGGCACGGACATCCTCGGCTCCGGGCTCGACCTGGAGGTCATCGTGCACGCCGGGGCCGGCGCCTACATCTGCGGTGAGGAGTCGGCGCTGCTCACCTCGCTCGAGGGCTACCGGGGCCTGCCCAGGCTCCGGCCGCCGTTCCCGGCTATCGAAGGCTTGTACGCCTGTCCCACGGTGATCAACAACGTGGAGTCGATCGCCAGCGTGCCGTCGATCGTGGCGAACGGCGCGGACTGGTTCTCCGGTCTGGGCACCGAGAAGTCCAGGGGATTCGGCATCTTCTCGCTATCCGGCCACGTCACCACGCCCGGCCAGTACGAGGCGCCGCTCGGCATCACGCTGCGCGAGCTGCTTGATCTGGCGGGCGGCGTCCGGGCCGGGCACCGGCTGAAGTTCTGGACGCCGGGCGGCTCATCGACCCCGCTGCTGACCGACGCCCATCTCGACGTGCCGCTGGATTTCGAATCGGTGGCGGCCGCCGGATCCATGCTCGGCACCCGGGCGCTGCAGATCTTCGACGAGACCACCTGCGTGGTCCGCGCGGTGCTCCGGTGGACCGAGTTCTACGAGCACGAATCGTGCGGGAAATGCACCCCCTGCCGCGAGGGGACGTTCTGGATGGTCAAGGTGCTCGAACGGCTGGAACACGGCCACGGCACCGAGGAGGACCTGGAGAAACTCCTGGATATCTGCGACAACATCCTCGGCCGCGCGTTCTGCGCCCTGGGCGACGGCGCGACCAGCCCGATCACCTCGGGCATCCAGTACTTCAGGGACGAGTTCATGCAGCACCAGAAGGAAGGCGGCTGCCCCTTCGATCAGGCCGCCTCGACGCTCTGGAGTGAGTCATGACGGTGCAGACCACGCAGGACACCGTGACCGTCACCATCGACGGGTTCGAGATCGCGGTGCCGAAGGGAACCCTGGTGATCAGGGCGGCCGAGATGCTCGGCATCCAGATCCCGCGGTTCTGCGATCACCCGCTGCTTGACCCGATCGGCGCCTGCCGGCAGTGCCTGGTCGAGGTGGAAGGCCAGCGCAAGCCGCTGGCCTCCTGCACCACCGCCTGCACGGAGGGCATGGTGGTGCGCACCCAGCTCACCTCGGCGGTGGCTGAGAAGGCGCAGCGGGGCGTGATGGAGCTGCTGCTCATCAACCATCCGCTCGACTGCCCGATGTGCGACAAGGGCGGCGAATGCCCGCTGCAGAACCAGGCCATGTCCTCGGGCCAGGGCGAGACCAGGTTCACCGAGTCCAAGCGCACCTTCGACAAGCCGGTGCCGATCTCCTCCGAGGTCCTGCTCGACCGTGAGCGCTGCATCTCCTGCACCCGCTGCGTCCGGATGTCCGAGGAGATCGCCGGGGACGCGTTCATCGATTTCCTCGACCGCGGCCCCGGGCAGATGATCGGCACCGCCGAGGGCAAGCCGTTCAACTCTTATTTCTCGGGTAACACCGTGCAGGTCTGCCCCGTGGGTGCGCTCACCGGCGCCGCCTACCGGTTCCGGTCCCGGCCGTTCGACCTGGTGTCGGTGCCGAGCGTGTGCGAGCACTGCGCCTCGGGCTGCCGGCAGCGGACCGACGTCCGGCGCGGCCGGGTACTGCGCCGGCTGGCCGGCGATGACCCGGCGGTCAACGAGGAGTGGAACTGCGACAAGGGCCGCTGGGCGTTTAACTACGCGACCCAGCCCGACCGGCTGATCGCCCCGCTGGTCAGGGACGAGGCCGGGGCGCTGGTCCCGGCGTCGTGGCCGCACGCGCTCGCGGTGGCGGCCGCCGGGCTGGCCGCGGCCCGAGGGGCCCCGTACCCGGCCGCGCCAGGCGCGCTGTCCGAGGGACCGCGCGGCGTCGGTGTGCTAGCCGGCGGCCGGCTGACCCTGGAAGACGCCTACGCGTACGCCAAGTTCGCCCGGGTCGCCCTGGACACCAACGACGTGGACATGCGGGCGCGGCCGCACTCGGCCGAGGAGGAGCAGTTCCTGGCCGCCTGCGTGGCCGGACGCGGCATCGGCGTCAGCTACGCCGACCTGGAGCAGGCGCCCGCCGTCCTGCTGGCCGGCTTCGAGCCGGAAGACGAGTCACCCATCATCTTCCTGCGGCTGCGCAAGGCCGTCCGGCGCCGTCACCTCCCGGTGTTCTCGATCGCGGCGCTGGCCAGCCCGGGGCTGGTCAAGCTGTCCGGCGAGCTGCTGGCTACGCTGCCAGGCGACGAGGCCGCCGCGCTGACCGCGCTCGCGGCAGAGCTAGCCCGGGGAGACCAGGGGGGTGTGGGGGGGAGCAGGCGGGTCGCACAGGCGCTCGCCGCAGCTGGTTCGGTGATACTCGCCGGTGAGCGGCTGGCCGAAGTCCCCGGCGCGCTCGCCGCCGCGGCCAGGCTCGCGGTCGCCTCGGGCGCCCGGCTCGCCTGGGTTCCGCGCCGGGCCGGTGAGCGGGGCGCGGTCGAGGCCGGAACGCTGCCCGGGCTGCTGCCGATCGGCCGCCCGGTGACCGACGCCGCGGCCCGCGCCGAGGTGGCCAGGACCTGGGGCAAAAGCTCGCTGCCGGCCGCGCCGGGACGCGACACGACCGCGATACTCGCCGCCGCCGCGGACGGCGAACTCGGCGCCCTGGTCGTGGCCGGGGTGGACCCGGCGGACCTGCCGGATCCGGCGGCCGCCCTGCGGGCGATCGAGAGGGCGCCCTTCGTGGTCAGCCTCGAATTGCGAGCCAGCGCGGTGACCGACCGGGCCGACGTGGTGTTCCCGGTCGCGGCCGTCGCGGAGAAGGCCGGGACGTTCGTGAACTGGGAAGGACGCGGCGGTTCGTTCGGGGCGGCGCTCCGGGTGCCCGAGGTCCGCACCGACCTGTACGTGCTCGGCGCGATCGCCGACCAGATGGATATCCACCTGGGCCTGCCCGACGCGGCGGCCGCGCGCGCGGAGCTTGCCGCGCTCGGCACCTGGCGCGGCGAGCGGCCCGAGCCGCCCCAGGGGGGTACCGGGGCCTGGCCCGGCGTGTCGCCGGCCCATCACGTCCGCGGATCCGGGGTTCTTGACGTCCGCCTGGCCAGCTGGCGTCAGCTGCTCGACAGCGGGAGCATGCAAGACGGTGAGCCGTCGCTGGCGGGCACGGCCCGGCCCCCGGTGGCCAGGATGTCCGCGGCGACCGCGGCTGAGGCCGGCGTGGCGGATGGCGATAAGGTGACGGTTGCCACCGATCAGGGCTCGGTGACGGTGCCCGTCGAGGTCGTGCCGATGGCGGACCACGCGGTCTGGCTGCCGGCCGCCGGACTGCGGGCAGGATCTACCATCCGCGCCGAACTCGGTGCGGGGCACGGCGCCATGGTCACGCTGAGGAGGCCGGAATGATGGACCAAGGGGCGCTGCAGCACGTGCTCGCGGCTCCCGGGGTCTCCGCCACGGACCCGACGCTCAGCGACTTCAATCAGCTCATCTGGTGGCTGGTGCTGCTGAAGGTCGGGATCGTCTTCCTCTTCCTGCTGATCACGACGATGCTCATGATCTGGGCGGAACGCCGGGTCATCGGCCGGATGCAGAACCGCCCGGGCCCCAACCGGGCCGGGCCCTTCGGCCTGCTGCAGCCGATCGCGGACGCGCTCAAGCTGCCGCTCAAGGAAGACATCATCCCCCGGGGCGCGGACAGGCTGGTGTTCATGATCGCGCCGGTGATATCGGCGGCGACGGCCTTCATCAGCTTCTCGGTCATCCCGTGGGGCCCGGAAGTCTCGATCTTCCACCACCACACCCCGCTGCAGCTCACCGACCTGCCGGTGGCGGTGCTGCTCATCCTGGCGATGAGCTCGATCGGGGTGTACGGGATCGTGCTGGCCGGCTGGTCGTCCGGGTCGGCGTACTCGCTGCTCGGCGCGCTGCGCTCGGCCGCGCAGGTGATCAGCTACGAGATCGCGATGGGGCTGGCCTTCGTGGCCGTGTTCCTGTACGCGGGCTCGCTGTCCACCACCGCGATCGTCAGCGCCCAGCAGCACGAGTGGTACGCGTGGCTGCTGCCGGTCTCGTTCGTGATCTACCTGTTGACCATGGTCGGCGAGACGAACCGGCTGCCGTTCGACCTGCCCGAGGGCGAGGGCGAGCTCGTCGCGGGCTATCACACCGAGTACTCCTCGATGAAGTTCGCGATGTTCTACCTCGCCGAGTACATCAACATGACGACGGTCTCCGGGCTCGCGACCACGCTGTTCCTGGGCGGCTGGCGGGCCCCGTGGCCGCTGTCGCTGTGGTCCGGCGCGAACAGCGGCTGGTGGCCGGTGCTGTGGTTCCTGGCCAAGGTCTTCATCCTGCTGTTCTCCTACATCTGGCTGCGCGGCACGCTGCCCAGGGTCCGGTACGACCAGCTGATGGCGCTTGGCTGGAAGGTCCTCATCCCGGTCTCCATCGTGTGGATCCTGCTGATCGCCACGGTGCGCGCGTGGCGGCTGGACACCCACACCAAGGCCCCCTACGTCGTCTTCGGCTTCGTCATCGTGCTCATCATGGTGCTGGCCTGGATGTGGGACAGCTCCGCGCAGCAGCGCGCGATGCGGTACGCGGAGCCGCCCGCGGCCGCGGACCCGTCCAGCGTCGGCGAGGCCGGCGCCGCCGAGCGGGCGTTCCCGGTGCCGCCGCTTGACCTGCCGCACTACCACGGCGTCGGCCTTGATGCCGGGGTCGGCATCGAGCCCGCCAGCCCTTCTGACACCTCCCCTAAGGAGGTCACAGGTGCTTGATTTCCTCAACCCGATCAAGGGGTTCGGGGTCACCTTCAGCGAGATGTTCAAGAAGGTCGAGACCGTCTACTACCCGGAGGACAAGCGGCCGACCGCGCCGCGGTTCCACGGCCACCACCAGCTGAACCGGTGGCCGGACGGGCTGGAGAAATGCATCGGCTGCGAGCTGTGCGCCTGGGCCTGCCCGGCGGACGCCATCTACGTCGAGGGCCGGGACAACTCGGTGGACGGCCGGTTCTCCCCCGGAGAGCGGTACGGAGCCGTCTACCAGATCAACTACCTGCGCTGCATCCTGTGCGGCATGTGCATCGAAGCCTGCCCGACCCGCGCGCTGACCATGACCAACGAGTACGAGCTCGCGGATGACAGCCGGGAAAACCTGATCTGGACCAAGGAGCAGCTGCTCGCGCCGCTGGCCGACGGGATGGAGGCACCGCCCCATCCGATGCGGCTCGGCGACGACGAGAAGGATTACTACCGGCTGGGCGCGGCCGGCGTGATGGCGACCCCGCGGGCCCCCGGTCGCGAGGGGCCAGGCGGCCCGTCCGGTCCCGCCGTCTTCGCGGCCGCCGACGAGGCGCTGCCCACCTGGGGCGTCGAGGAAGTCGACGTCGGGGTGGCCGACGACGGAGCCGGTGAGGCCGGGCCGCGGGCGGGAGATAGCCAATGAGACACGTCCTCGCGGCCGGCACCAACACCGACGTGATCGCGCGGGAAACCATCTTCTGGATCCTGGCCATCGCCTCGGTCGGCGCGGCGCTGGCCATGATCTTGGTCCGGCAGGCGGTGCACTGCGCCATGATGCTCGCCGTCGTGATGCTCTGCCTGGCCACCATGTACGCCATGCAAGGCGCCCCGTTCCTGGCGTTCGTGCAGATCATCGTCTACACCGGCGCGGTCCTGATGTTGTTCCTGTTCGTCATCATGCTGATCGGGATCAGCTCGGCCGACTCGCTCACCGAGACGATCAAGGGCCAGCGGATGGCGGCCGGCCTGGCCGCCATCGGCTTTTTCGTGATCGTGATCCTCGCCATCGGGCACGCTGCCCTCGGCCCGGCCGCCCCGGACAGCGCCGCATACGGGGCGAACAACCTCACCGGGCTCGCCACCTTGATCTTCACCACCTACGTGTTCCCGTTCGAGGTCACCGGCGCGCTGCTCATCACCGCGGCGCTCGGCGCGATGGTGCTCGCGCACCGTGAGCGCACCGTGCCCCGGCCGACGCAGCGGGTGCTGGCCGGCCGGAGGCTGGCCAGCGGCCAGATGGCGCCGGACCCGTCACCGGGGGTGTACGCGCTGCACGATGCCGCCGACCGGCCGGCTCTGCTGCCGGACGGCACTACCTCCGATCTGTCGGTCAGCCCGGTGCTCGCCCCGCGTAACGTGACGGACGCAGCACAGATCGTTCGGCCGGGAAAAGAGCCGGAAGCGATTACGGCGGAAAGCAGCGAGCGGGAGCCCGCGCCGTCAGGGCAGACGGGGAGGGCGGACTCGTGAGCCCGATCGACTACGTGGCCCTGTCCGTGATCCTGTTCGTGATCGGTGCCGTCGGCGTGCTGGTGCGGCGCAACGCCATCGTCGTGTTCATGTGCATAGAGCTGATGCTGAACGCGTGCAACCTGGCGTTCGTCGCGTTCGCCCGGATGCACGGCAACCTGGACGGGCAGGTCATCGCGTTCTTCGTGATGGTGGTGGCCGCCGCCGAGGTCGTGGTCGGCCTCGCGATCCTGATGGCGATCTTCCGGGCCCGCCGGTCGGCGTCGGTCGACGACGCCAACTTGCTGAAGTACTGAGGGGATGACGACGTTGACCACCATTGCGGCCACGGGCGCGCTGCGGCTGTCCTGGCTGCTGCTCGCCTTCCCGCTCTTCGGCGCCGCGGTCCTGCTGCTCGGCGGCCGCCGCACCGACCGGTGGGGGCAGCTGCTCGGCGCCGCGATGCCGGTCGCCTCGTTCGTCTACGCGGTGATCGCCTTGTTCACCCTGCTCGGCGCCGGCCACCGCAGCCAGGACCAGCACCTGTTCTCGTATATCCCGGTGGCGGGCCTGCAGGTGAACATGGGCCTGCTGACCGACCAGCTCTCGATCAGCTTCGTGCTGCTGATCACCGGGGTCGGCTCGCTGATCCACATCTACTCGATCGGCTACATGGAGCACGACAGCGACCGGCGCCGGTTCTTCGGCTACCTGAACCTGTTCATCGCCGCGATGCTGCTGCTCGTGCTGTCCGACAACTACCTAGGCCTGTACGTCGGGTGGGAAGGCGTCGGCCTGGCGTCCTACCTGCTGATCGGGTTCTGGCAGTTCAAGCCCTCGGCGGCGGTCGCGGCCAAGAAGGCGTTCATCGTCAACCGGATCGGCGACGCCGGCCTGACCCTGGCCATTTTCCTGATGTTCAGCGAGTTCGGCAGCGTGCAGTTCAACGGGGTCTTCGGCTCGGTCCGCTCCGGCGGCAGCGGCGTGGCCACCGCGCTCGGGCTGCTGCTGCTGCTCGGCGCGTGCGGGAAATCCGCGCAGGTGCCGCTGCAATCCTGGCTGCTCGACGCGATGGAAGGCCCCACGCCGGTGTCGGCGCTGATCCACGCGGCCACCATGGTCACGGCCGGTGTGTACCTGCTGGTGCGGTCCAGCCCGATCCTGGCCCTGTCCCCGACCGCCCGGCTGGCGATCACGGTGGTGGGCGCGGTCACGCTGCTGTTCGGCGCGATCATCGGCTGCGCCAAGGACGACATCAAGAAGGCCCTGGCCGGGTCCACCATGAGCCAGATCGGCTACATGATCCTGGCCGCGGGCCTGGGCCCGGCGGGTTACGTGTTCGCGATCGCGCACCTGATCGCGCACGGGTTCTTCAAGGCCGGCCTGTTCCTGGGCGCCGGGTCGGTGATGCACGGCATGAACGACGAGGTGAACATGCGCCGGTACGGCGGGCTCGCCCGGGTCATGCCGGTCACCTTCGCCACGTTCGGCCTCGGTTACCTGGCCATCATCGGCATCCCGCCGTTCTCCGGGTTCTTCACCAAGGACGGCATCATCGAGGCGGCCTTCGACCAGGGCGGCACCTCCGGGGCGATCCTGGGCACCTGCGCGGTGGCCGGCGCGGTGCTGACCGCGTTCTACATGACGCGGGTGATGCTGATGACCTGGTTCGGTAACCGCCGCTGGGCGGCCGAGACCCATCCGCACGAATCGCCAGGCACGATGACCTGGCCGATGATCCTGCTCGCGGTGGGTTCGGTCGGCGCGGGCGCGTTCCTGATCGTCGGGCAGCGGTTCGAGAACTTCCTCGGCCCGGTCACCGGGCTCCCGCCGGCCTCGCACGGCCTGTTCACCGTCCCCGGCGTCGTGACCCTGGTGCTCGCGCTGGCGGCCATCGGTCTGGCCTGGGTGATGTACGGCCGGGTGCCGGTACCCGCCGAAGCCCCGCGCGGGCGATTCCCGGTCGTCGCGGCCAGAAAAGATCTCTACGGCGACGCGTTCAACGAGTCGGTCCTGATGCGGCCCGGCCAGTGGCTGACCCGGCTGTCGGTCTACTTCGACAACCGCGGCGTCGACGGGCTCGTGAACACGCTCGCCGCGGCGGTGGGCGGAACCTCCGGCCGGATGCGCCGGCTGCAGACCGGTTTCGTGCGTTCCTACGCACTGTCCATGTTCTTCGGCGCCGCGGTGCTAGTCACCTTGCTCCTGGTGGTGAGGCTCTAATGAACGGCTTTCCCTGGCTGACCGTGGCCGGCGCGGTGCCCCTGGCCGGAGCCCTGGTGATCTCGCTGATCCCCGGCCTGCCGGCCGATGCCGCCGTCGCCGACCGGCGCGCGCGGGACGCCCTGGCCAAATGGCTGGCGCTGGCGTTCTCACTGGTGACGCTGGTCGTGGTGATCGTGATCGCGGTCAAGTTCCAGGTCGGCGGCCCGAACTACCAGTTCACCGAGAGCTACTCCTGGATCCCGGCCTTCGGCGTGCACTACGCGCTGGGCGTGGACGGCATCGCGCTGGTGCTCATCGGCATGTCGGTGGTGCTGATGCCGGTGGTGATCCTGGCGTCGTGGCACGACGCGGACGGGGTCGCCCCGGCGGGAACGCCCCCGGAGGAAACCTCGGCCGGGGGCAAGCCGACCGGCGTCAAGCACAGCACCAAGACGTACTTCGCGCTGATGATGGTGCTCGAGACGATGATGATCGGCGTCTTCGCGGCCACCGACGTGTTCCTGTTCTACGTGTTCTTCGAGGCCATGCTGGTGCCGATGTACTTCATGATCGGCAGCTTCGGGGTGGGGCGCCGGCAGTACGCGGCGGTCAAGTTCCTGCTCTACAGCCTGCTCGGCGGGCTGCTCATGCTGGTCGCGATCATCGCGCTTTACGTGTACTCCACGCACAGCGCCGTCACCGGCCACCACGGGTCTTTCCTGTTCAGTGAGCTGATTCAGATCTCGCTGAGCTCGACCGTGCAGAAGTGGCTGTTCCTCGGGTTCTTCATCGCGTTCGCGATCAAGGCGCCGCTTTGGCCGTTCCACACCTGGCTCCCCGACGCCGCCGCGTCCTCGCCCCCCGGGGCGGCCGTGCTGCTGGTCGGCGTGCTGGACAAGGTCGGCACCTACGGCATGCTGCGGTACTGCTTCGAGCTGTTCCCGGCGGGCGCGAAATACTTCACCCCGCTGGTCATCACGCTGGCGGTGATCGGGATCTTGTACGGGGCCGTGGTGGCGATCGGCCAGGCCGACATGAAGCGGCTGATCGCCTACACCTCGGTCTCGCACTTCGGCTTCATCGCGCTCGGCATCTTCGCGATGACCAGCCAGGGCGTGGCCGGGGCGACGTTGTACATGGTCAACCACGGGTTCGCCACCGGCGCGCTGTTCATCCTGGCCGGGTTCCTCATCACCAGGCGCGGGTCGGACCGGATCGCGGACTTCGGCGGGGTGCAGAAGGTCGCGCCGGTGCTGGCCGGACTATTCCTCATCTCCGGCCTGGCCGGGCTCTCGCTGCCCGGGCTGTCCACCTTCGTCAGCGAGTTCCTCGTGCTGATCGGCACGTTCTCCCGCTACAAGCTGCCGGCCATCATCGCTACCGCGGGGATCGTGCTGGCCGCGATCTACATCTTGTGGATGTACCAGCGCATGATGAACGGCCCGGTCCGCGAGGAGGTCGCGGGCTTCAAGGACCTCAAGGCGCGCGAGGTGCTCGCCGTCGCGCCGCTGGTCGTGCTGCTCATCGGGGTCGGGGTCTACCCCAAGCCGGTGCTCGACATCATCAACCCCGCCGTGCGGGTCACGATGGCGCAGATACACATCACTGATCCGGTCCCCGCGCATCCCGCGACCGGGTTTACCACCACCGCAGTGCAGAAGGGAACCGCGCCGTGACCGGGGTCTTGGCCAGCAGCGTCAGCGGTGCGATCAGCCCGCCGAGCATCGAGTACGGCCAGCTCGCGCCGATGCTGATCGTCTTTACCGCCGCGGTCGTGGGCGTTCTGGTCGAGGCGTTCGTGCCCCGGCCGTTCCGCCGCGCCGTGCATCTGGTGCTCGCACTGGGCTCGCTGGTCGCCGCGTTCATCATGACGATCGTGGTCGCCGCCATGCACAGCATTTACGCCGACGGCAGCCCGGGCCACGTGGCCGCGATGGGCGCGGTCGCGGTGGACCGGCCGACCCTGTTCATCCAGGGCACGATCCTGGTGCTGGCCTTCGCCAGCGTGCTGCTCATCGGCGACTCGAGCAACAGCCCGTTCGCCGCCCAGGCGGCCGCGACCCCGGGCAGCCCGGAGGAACGCGAGGCCCTCGGCGCGGGGATCATGCACACCGAGATCTTCCCGCTGACGCTGTTCGCGATCGGCGGGATGCTGCTGTTCCCGGCGGCCAACGACCTGCTCACCATGTTCGTCGCGCTCGAGGTGCTGTCGCTGCCGCTGTACCTGCTGTGCGGGCTGGCCCGGAGCCGCCGCCTCCTCTCGCACGAGGCGGCAATGAAGTACTTCCTGCTCGGTGCCTTCTCCTCGGCGTTCTTCCTGTTCGGCGTCGCGATGCTGTACGGCTTCTCCGGCTCGGTCCGGCTGTCGGCGATCGCGTCGGCGGCGGCCAGCGACACCTCCAACGCGACCCTGCTGTACGCGGGCATCGCGCTGGTCGGACTCGGGCTGCTGTTCAAGATCGGGGCGGTGCCCTTCCAGGGCTGGAAGCCGGACGTGTATCAGGGCGCGCCGACGCCGGTGACCGCGCTGATGGCGTCCTGCACGGTGGTCTCGGGCTTCGGCGCGCTGCTGCGGGTCTTCTACGTGGCGTTCGGCAACCTGGGCTGGGACTGGCGCCCGGCGCTGTGGGTGATCGCCGTTCTCACCATGGTGGTGGGTGCCGTCATCGCCATCACCCAGACGGACGTCAAGCGGCTGCTCGCTTACTCCTCGATCGCGCACGCCGGGTTCGTGCTCACCGCGGTCATCGCGACCAGCGTCGCCGGGCTGGCGGGCAGCCTGTTCTACCTGGCCTCGTACGGCCTGACCACGATCGGCGCGTTCGGGGTGATCACGCTGGTGCGGGACCCGGGCGGTGAGGCCGGGCACCTGTCCCGGTGGGCGGGCCTGGGCCGCCGGTCGCCGGTGGTGGCGGGCATCTTCACGCTGTTCCTGCTGGCCTTCGCTGGCATCCCGCTGACCAGCGGCTTTACCGGGAAATTCGCGGTCTTCCAGGCTGCCATCGCCGCTGGGGAGACCCCGCTGGTGATCGTCGGCGTGCTGAGCAGCGCGGTCGCGGCCTTCTTCTACGTCCGCGTGATCGTGCTGATGTTCTTCAGCGACCCGATCCCGGACGGCCCTGAGGTCGTGGTGCCCAGCATATTCACCGGTACCGCGGTGGGGCTCGGCGTCGTGGCCACCCTCGTGCTCGGCATCGTGCCCGAACCAGTCCTGAGCCTGGCCAGTCATGCGGCGAATCAGCTGTTCGTTGGTTAAGCCGCAGGTCGAGCCGGGGTCGCTGCGCCGAGCGGGGCGCAGGACACTGGCTGGTTCGCCGCGTAGCGGGCATACTCGGGAGTTCGAGGCTTTTGCGTGTGCCGATGACGTGGAGAGCATGTGATCACCGCAGTTCCGGTAGATTTCCTGGAGTCCGCCCTCGCGGCGGAGGTGCTTGATGACCTGGCCCGGGTCGAGGAGGCACTGACCGAGACGGCCCACCCCGACGACGAACTGCTGACCGAGGCGTCCAGGCATCTCATCGCGGCCGGGGGCAAGAGATTCCGGGCCATGCTCGTGCTGCTGGCCGCGCGGTTCGGTGATCCGGCCGATCCGCGGGCCATCCAGGCGGCGGTGGCGATCGAGCTCACTCACCTGGCCACCCTGTTCCACGACGACGTCATGGACGAGGCACTGGTCCGCCGGGGTTCGGCCTCGGTCAATTCCCGCTGGGGCAACTCGGTCGCGATCCTCACCGGGGACTTCCTGTTCGCGCAGGCCTCGCAGATCCTCGCCGACCTCGGGCCGGAGGCGGTCAGGATCCAGGCGAAGACGTTCAGCCGGCTGGTGAGCGGGCAGATGGCCGAGACCGTCGGCCCGCATCCTGATCAGGACCCGCTGGCCTTCTACATGCGGGTGATAACGGAGAAGACCGGATCGCTGATCGCCACCTCCGGCCAGTTCGGCGCCCTGTTCTCCGGTGCCCCGGGGCAGATCGCGGACCGGATCGCCGTCGCCTGTGAGCAGCTGGGCGTGGCCTGGCAGCTGTCCGACGACGTGATCGACATCGCCAGCGACTCGGCTCAGTCGGGCAAGACGCCGGGGACTGATCTTCGCCAGGGCGTGCGGACCCTGCCGGTGCTGTACGCGCTGGGTTCGGTGGTGCAGTCCCCGGCGGACGCCCGGCTGCGCTGGCTGCTGACCGAGGCCGACCTGACCGATGAGGCGCTACTGGATGAGGCGCTGGCGCTGCTGCGCGGTCACCACGCCATGAAGGAGTCTCGCGCGGACGTGCTGAACTGGGTTCTCGGCGCCCGCAAGGAGCTCATGACGCTGCCCGACGTGCCGGCCCGGGCGGCTTTCCTGGCGTTGTGCGACTTCGTGGAGAAGCGAACCGGGTAACCCGAGGGACGAGCCCACTGAAGTGGCCACAATTTTGTAATACAATATCGGTATGACTGCGGAAGCGCATGCGGTGGGCCTGCGGGACCTGCGCCACCACACGAGTGAGGTGCTGGCGAGGGTGCGCCATGGCGAGACAGTCGACATCACTGAGCACGGTCGGCTCATCGCGCGCATCGTCCCAGCCGGGGAACGCGCGCCAGTACCGATCCTGGAGCGCCTGGTGGCGTCAGGGCGTGCGACCCTGGCCCGCCGCCCAGGCTACCGTCCGCGCATGCATCCGGCGGATGGCACTGACAAGCTCTCCGATACTCTCGCGGCGATGCGGGACGAAGAAGGCTGGTGAGCCTCTACTACGCCGACACGTCCGCGGTGATCAAGCTCCTGGCCGAGGAGAGCCATTCGGTGGCGTTCGCAGCGTTCTACGACAATCACCTTGATGCGGAGTGGGTGAGTTCTGCGCTGCTGCGGATCGAAGTCACCCGGGCTGTGGCCCGTGCCGCCCCCGCGCTGCTTCCGGACGCCCGGGACCTGCTGTCGGCCTTCTCCTGCATCGCTATTGATGAGGAGGTCGTGGAAGCGGCGATGAGCGAGCCTGACCGTGCCCTCCGCTCCCTCGACGCCATCCACCTCGCCACCGCGCGCATCCTTGGCCCGGATCTCGACGGCCTGGTCAGCTACGACACCCGCCTCACCACCGCGGCAAGTGATGCCGGACTGGTAGTCCTGTCACCCAAGGACTGACGATCGCCGACGAGCAAAGATCTCGCGGTCTGCTACGTTGCCAGCAACGATGAATGAGGCTATCCAGCCCGGCAGCTCCGGGCCGCGGCGGTCCCGCGGCGACGGGGAACGGACCCGCAACGCCATCGTGCGCGCGGCTGCGGCCCTGGTCGCCGTGGACGGGCTTGAGAGCTTGTCCATCGCCAGCGTGGCCGCCGCGGTGGGGATGAGCAAGAGCGGCCTGCATGCGCATTTCGGCTCCAAGACCGAACTCCAGCTGGCGACCGTGGCCGAGGCGGCCCGGATCTTCGCCGAGGAAGTCGTGCAGCCCGCGCTGGCCGCCCCTCCCGGCCTGGCGCAGCTGACCGCGGTGTGCGAGGCGTTCTTCGCGTATCTCGAGCGCCGGACGTTCCCCGGCGGATGTTTCATGGCCAGCGGGGCCCTGGAGTTGGGCACCCGTCCCGGACCGGTCCACGAGCTGATCAGCGAGCATCAGGCTCAGTTCGGGGTGCTGCTGCGGGGTTTCGCGGCTATGGCGCTGGCGCAGGGCGAGCTGCCCGGCAGCGAGGATCCCGGCCGGCTGGCGTTCGAGCTGAACGGCATCATCCTGGCCACCGACACCAACTTCGTCCTGCACGACGACCCCGCCGTGCTGGCCCTGGCCCGGCAGATCATCCGCCAGCGGCTGAGGGCCGCCGGCGCCTGCTGAGGGACCGCCGGCGCCTGCTGAGGGCGCGGTCGGCGTCTGAGGGAGCTCGAGCCTGGGGTTAGCCGACTTCCCAGGTGTCGTTGCCGGCCAGCAAGGCGGCCAGGTCACCCGGGCCGCTCTGACGGCGGGCGGTGGCGATCTGCTCGGCCATCAGCTGGTCATAACTCGACTGCTCGACCTTGCGGAACACTCCGACCGGCGTGTGCCGGAAGTCGGAGGTGTCCAGCCGGGACAGCGCGAACGCGTAGGAGGGATCGGCCCGCTGCGCATCGTGCGTGATCAGCGTGTCCGGGTCGGCGCCGGCCACCTCGACCGCCTCGAGCTGACCGTGGTGGCCGAAGCGCAGTCCGCGAGAGCCGCCGGCGAAGCGGACCGGCTGCCCGTCCTCAAGCTTGATCAGCCGGTCGTTGTTCGCGGTGGCGTCCTTCAGCGGGGCGAACGCGTCGTCGTTGAAGATGGGGCAGTTCTGGTAGATCTCGATGAACGCGGTGCCCTGGTGGTCCGCGGCGGCCCGCAGCACCGAGGTCAGGTGCCTGCGGTCCGAGTCGATGGTCCGGGCCACGAAGCTGGCGTCGGCGCCGAGCGCGAGGGATACCGGGTTGAACGGGTGGTCCAGCGAACCGAACGGGGTGGACTTGGTGACCTTGCCCTGCTCGGAGGTCGGCGAGTACTGACCCTTGGTCAGCCCGTAGATCCGGTTGTTGAACAGCAGGATCTTGATGTTGATGTTGCGTCGCAGCGCGTGGATCAGATGGTTGCCGCCGATGGACAGCGCGTCGCCGTCCCCGGTGATGACCCAGACGGACAGGTCCGGCCGGGAGACCGCGAGCCCGGTGGCGATCGCGGGCGCGCGGCCGTGGATGGAATGCATCCCGTAGCTGTCCACGTAGTACGGCAGCCGGGAGGAGCAGCCGATCCCTGAGACGACGACGACGTTCTCCCGCGGCACCTGGAGTTCAGGCAGGAACGCCTGGAAGGCGGCCAGGATGGCGTAGTCCCCGCAGCCCGGGCACCAGCGCACCTCCTGATCAGATTTAAAATCTTTAGCGGCCGAACGAACTCCTGCTCGAGGAACCATGGTCAGCGAGGCGAGCCGGTGGCCCGGATGGCCGGTCAGGCCTTCATCGCCCTCGGCGGAGCCGTGACCGTTCGTCTCAGGCATGACCGATCACATCCTCTATGACGTCCGCGAGCTCGGCCGACTGGAAGGGCAGGCCGCGGACCTGGTTGTAGGAGATCACGTCGACCAGGAAACGGCCGCGCAGCAGCAGGGCGAGCTGGCCGAGGTTGATTTCCGGTACCAGGACCTTGTCGTAGCGATGCAGCACGTCGGCCAGGTTCGGCGGGAACGGGTTGAGGTGCCGCAGGTGGGCCTGGGCGACCACGTGCCCGGCCTGGCGCACCCGCCGGACCCCGGCCCCGATGGCGCCGTAGGTCGAGCCCCAGCCGAGCACCAGGACACGGGCGCTGCCGTCCGGGTCGTCGACCTCAAGCGGCGCGATGTCGGCGGCGATCCCGTCGATCTTGGCCTGGCGCAGCCGGACCATCCGGTCATGGTTGTCCGGGTCGTAGGAGATCGTCCCGGTGACGTCGGCCTTCTCAATGCCGCCGATCCGGTGCTCGAGCCCGGGGGTGCCGGGGACCGCCCACGGCCGGGCCAGGGTCACCGGGTCGCGCCGGAACGGCTCGAATTCCCCGCCGTCTGGGCTGGCCACCGCGAACGCGAACTCCTGGCTCAGGTCGGGCAGGCTGGCAGTGTCCGGGATGCGCCACGGTTCTGAGCCGTTGGCCAGGTAGCCATCGGAAAGCAGGATCACCGGGGTGCGGTACTTGACCGCGATCCGGGCCGCCTCGATCGCCACATTGAAGCAGTCGGCGGGACTGGCCGCGGCGACGATCGGGATGGGTGACTCCCCGTTCCGGCCGAACATCGACTGCAGCAGGTCAGCCTGCTCGGTCTTAGTCGGCATCCCGGTGGATGGCCCGGCTCGCTGGATGTTGCAGACGAGCAGCGGCAGCTCAACCGATACGGCCAGGCCGATGGTCTCGGCCTTCAGGAGAATGCCAGGCCCGGACGTGGTGGTGACGCTCAGCGAGCCGCCGAACGAGGCGCCCAGCGCCGCGCCGACGGCGGCGATCTCGTCTTCGGCCTGGAACGTGCGGACCCCGAAGCGCTTGTGCTTGGCCAGCTCGTGCAGGATGTCGGAGGCCGGCGTGATGGGGTAGGAGCCGAGGAACAGCGGCAGCCCGGCCAGCTGAGAGGCCGCGATGAGCCCGTAGGCCACGGCCGTGTTGCCGATGATGTTCCGGTAGGTGCCTGGCGTCAGCGGCGCGGGCTTGACCTCGTACCTGACCGAGAAGGCCTCGGTGGTCTCGCCGAAGTTCCAGCCCGCCCGGAAGGCGGCCAGGTTGGCCTGCATGATCTCGGGCTTGGTGGCGAACTTGGCCTTGAGGAAGCCGAGCGTGCCGTCGGCGGGCCGGTCGTACAGCCAGGACAGCATCCCGAGCGCGAACATGTTCTTCGCCCGCTCGGCGTCCTTCCTGGTGATGTCGAAGGACTCGAGCGCCTTGACGGTCATCGAGGTGATCGGCACCGCGTGCACGTTGTACTGCTCGAGCGAGACGTCCTCGAGCGGGCTGGCCTGGTAGCCGACCTTGGTCAGGTTCCGCTTGGTGAACTCGTCGGTGTTGACGATCAGGTCACCGCCCCGCGGCAGGTCCTTGATGTTGGCTTTCAAGGCGGCGGGGTTCATCGCGATGAGCACGTCTGGCGCGTCACCTGGCGTGAGGATGTCATGGTCAGCGAACTGCAGCTGGAAACTCGATACGCCTGCGAGTGTGCCGGCCGGGGCCCGGATCTCGGCCGGGAAGTTCGGCATCGTGGACAGGTCGTTCCCGAAGATCGCCGTCTCCTGGGTGAACCTGTCTCCGGCGAGCTGCATGCCATCGCCAGAGTCGCCGGCGAACCTGATGATGACGTGATCGAGCTTCTGGACCTGCTTGGTCACAACTGGAAGACCTCCTCCGCGCGCCGCGGCCGGGTACTCTCCACGTGCACCACCCCACGGCCGGGGGGCATGAGTTAAGACTAAATAAACTTTACGCCGAAACGACCGATGAAACGAACGTTCAACTGGTCCTCTGATATTCCCGGGTCCATGTTCAGCCAAGCGCCGCCGCCGTCGGTTGTGGCGGATTCCTTAGAAACGTGACCCGGGGTTAGCAGGTGTTCCGCGTCGCGCCCGGTTTGGTGTACCCAGGCTTGGAACGTATGTTACGCCTGCCGGGATGGTGTCATCATGCCACGCCCTGAACGCGGGCGTGGCCGCTGGGAGGTGGCGGGCTGTGCGCGGTTACGCACTGCGGGCAGCCGAGCGGGCGGCTGCGATCGCCGGGCTGGCGACCGCGGTGATCGTGCTGATGGCCGGATTCGCCCTCATCGGGGTGGGTGTGGCCGGTGCGGGTGGTGCGGTCGCCGGCCTCGCGGTCGCGGCGGCGCTGGCCGCGGTCGGCTACGCCTGCGGTGATCGGCTGGCGCTGGCCGCGATGCTGGCCTGGCCGGTCAGCGAAGTGGAGCAGCCCGAGCTCTACCGCCTGGTCCGGGAGCTGACCACAGCCGGCCGGCAGCCGGTGCCGCGCCTGTACGTCTGCCCGGCCGAGCAGCCGAACTCCTTCACGGTCGGCCGCGGCCCGCGCACCGCGACGGTGTGCTGCACGGAGGGTTTGCTCCGGATGCTTGACGAGGCTGAGCTCCGCGGCGTGCTCGGACATGAGCTTGCCCACGTGTCCGGCCACGACATCCTGGCCTCCTCGATGTCCGCGGGTCTGGCCACCGTCGTCACGTTCCCGGCCGGCCTGGCCAGGTTCGCGCGTCCCGGCCTGCCGGGGCCCGGGGGTGTCCCGGCCGCCGCCCGGGCGGGCTCCGGCCTGGGCGTGGTGGAAGCGTCGCTGATGCTGGTGCTCGGGCCCGTCGCCTCGGTCCTCATCCGGCTCGCCGTGAGCCCGGAGCGCGAATACCGGGCCGACGTGACCGGCGCCCTGCTGACCGGCGACCCGCTGGCCCTGGCCAGCGCGCTGCGCAAGGTCGAGGCCGGGGCGGCGGAGCTGGCGCTGGCCGCCGACGGCCGGCGGATCTCGGTCGGCCACCTGATGATCGCCTGCCCGTTCCGCGCCGAGGGTCTGGCCCGGATCTTCCTGACCCACCCGCCCGCGGGCGAGCGGGTCCGCAGGCTGGAAGCCCTGGCCGGCTACCGCCGCTGACCCGTCACCGGTAGTTGACGAACTGCACGGCGAAGTCGAACTCCTGGCCCTTCAGCAGCGAGATGATCGCCTGCAGGTCGTCCTTCTTCTTCGCGGAAACCCGCAGCTCCTCGCCCTGGACCTGGGCCTTGACGCCCTTCGGCCCCTCATCCCTGATGATCTTGGCGATCTTCTTGGCGTTGTCCTGGGTGATGCCCTCCTTGAGGCTCACCGCCATCTTGTACTCCCGGCCCGACGGCTTGGGGTCCTCGGCGTCCAGGGTCTTCAGCGACACGCCACGTTTGACCAGCTTGTCCTTGAACACGTCGAGGACCGCCAGCGCGCGCTCTTCGCTGTTGGCGCGGATGTCGACGGCGTGCTCGCCGGACCAGGTGATGGACGCGCCGACGCCGCGGAAGTCGAACCGCGTGCCGATCTCCTTGGCCGCCTGGTTGAGCGCGTTGTCAACTTCCTGGCGGTCAAGCTTGGACACGATGTCGAAAGAAGACTCTTGAGATGCCACGGTTCCAGGCTAGACCACCGGCGCGAACCCAAGTCGTTACGCCGCGAAACCCAGCCGGCTTACCTTCTGTTCGCCGTCTGGCCGCGTCTTGAGCTATCCTTCTCTGTGCCGCCAGCGCTTGCGGCACGAGGCAGGTTGCCCGAGTGGCCAAAGGGAGCGGTCTGTAAAACCGTCGGCTCAGCCTACGTTGGTTCGAACCCAACACCTGCCACACC
>ODAK010001356.1_pt1 | contig 26914 bp, 22 predicted proteins | sample 1539591 | NCBI WGS metagenome assembly ODAK01 (sample SAMEA3539303, study PRJEB22396) | soil metagenome | biome: tundra; feature: field; material: soil | place: USA | collected 2010-05 | depth 0.15 m
TGACTGGAGTTCAGACGTGTGCTCTTCCGATCTAATTTTTTTGCCTTCTAAAATAATTTTTTCAGTAAACATTTTTAAAGGACGCACCCATAAATTTTCTCCTTCATTTTTATAAAGTGCTTTGTAAACTACTAATTCTTCAAGGGTTTCGCTATGCTTAGCAACACCAATCACTTCATATTGTTTGCCTTTATAATGTTGGTATTTTCCTAATTTAATCAAACCAAAAACGGATTATTTTTTCTCTCAAAACCAATGGTGGTAGAAGGTCCGTGCCCATTGTAAACAATGTATTCATCACCCATAGGAAATAATTTATTTTTAATGCTACTAATTAGTGTTGCAGAATCTCCTCTCGGCAAATCAGTGCGACCAATGCTTCCGTAAAATAATACATCGCCGACAATCATAAATTTTTGTTCTTTATTATAAAAGGTAATACTGCCCGGAGAATGACCGGGTGTAAAAAGTATTTCCAATGTTGAATTTCCGAATTTTACAATATCTCCTTCGCTTAAATAATTGGAGGGCTGAGGCGAAGGTTCCGCTTTTAAATTATACATTTTAGCAACCATCATAAATGAATCGAGTACAGGCAAATCGTTTTTATTTATTTCGAGTTGTACATTATATTTTTCGGCAACAAAACCGTTTCCAAATACATGATCGAGATGGCAATGCGTGTTTATTAATTTTACAGGCTTTAATTTGTTATCCTCTATAAAGCTTGCTAATGCAGCACGTTCCTCATTGTAATAACAACCGGGATCCAATATAATACACTCTTTTGTTTCATCATAAAGAATATAAGTATTTTCCTGAAAAGGACCAAAATCAAATGTATGTATCGTTATCATAATTCATAAGATATTTATTCTTTACAAAGATAGAAAAATAAGATAAATTGCGGATTTCGGATTGCCAAAATTTCGGATTGCCAATTCGCAATCAAAAATCCGAAATCCGCAACCCTTATTTTAGTAATTTAGCATTTTAAACAATTGATAATTGTGGGTATCTTTTTTTTCTCTTCATCTAAAAAGTTGATAATTGGTTTTGTAATTCTATTATGCATTTTTGCTAATAGTCCTACTGCTATTGCTCAATTTTATACCGGATCACAAATGGACTTTGGCAAAAACCGCGTGAAATACGAAAACTTTTTTTGGACTTACTACGCTTACGACCGCTACGATGTATATTTTTATGAAGAAGGAAAGGAGTTGGCAAACTACGTTTCCAAATCCGCTAAAAAACAAATTAATTCTATCGAAAAACTATTTGATTATTCTATTGATGACCGATTTCAATTTATTATTTATAACAAACAATCCGATTTTAAGCAAAGCAACATCGGGCTTGCTGCTGATGAGCAATACAATATAGGTGGCGTTACCCGGATATCCGGCACAAAAATTATTTTGTATTACGAAGGAGACCATGCTAAATTAGACGCGCAAATACGCGAAGGAATTGCTCAGGTGGTTATTGATGAAATGCTGTATGGTGGCAACTTACGACAAATGCTTAAAAATAATACACTTTTGAATTTACCCGATTGGTATGTAAAAGGTTTAATTGCTTATGTATCTACCGATTGGAATTCTGATATTGATAGTCGCGTAAAGGATGGAATTTTAAGTGGGAAATTTGATAATATTAACCGTTTAACAGGCAATGACGCTGTGTATGCAGGTCATGCAATGTGGAAACATATTGCCAATAATTATGGCGAAGCAGTTATTTCCAATCTTTTGTATATGACCAAAGTGAGCCGTAGTACTGATAATTCGGCACAATTTGTTTTGGGCATATCGCTTACTACTTTATGGGACGAGTGTATTACTACTTTTGTCAATAGGTATAATGAACCTGATTTGACAAAGAGTCTACCTAAGCAACCTCCGGTGCTTTACAGACCTAAATCCACTCGTGTTTATGGTCAAGCGAAAATTAGTCCTGATGGTAATACAATAATTTATACTACCAATGAAATGGGGCAATATAAAATTTGGTTATTCGATTTTAAAACAAGGGTAGCCAAACGCATTCTAAAATCAGGGCAAAAGTTAGATCGCATCAATGATTATTCATTTCCTTTATTGGCTTGGCATCCAAGCGGAAAATTATTTTCTTTTATCATTGAACGTAAAGGTATTTTAGTGATGCAAACTTTTGAATTGGAAACCGGAAATATTACCGAACGAAATATTACGGGCTTCGAAAAAATATTGGATTATTCGTATAGTGATGATGGCAAAAAAATTGTGATGTCCGCTGTACAAAAGGGACAAACAGATATTTTTATTTTCACTACTACATCAAACGCTTATTATCAAATTACAAAAGACATTTACGATGATTTAACTCCCCGTTTTGTGCACGATTCCAAAGAGATTGTATTTGCTTCCAATCGTCCGGACGATACACTTTTTTTTGACCCTAAACGTAAATATGCAGACAGACAATTGCACAAAGACGTGTTCGCATTTGACAACGTAAATAAATCTCACATTTTAATACGCGTTACCAATACGCCTTCTGTTGATGAATCCTATCCTGCCGATTACGACAGTACGCATATTTCTTATCTGAGTGATTTGAATGGAATTCGCAATCGGTTTATTGCTCGTTTCGACAGTGTAATAGCATACATTGATACTGCTACACATTATAAAACAGTTGTTACATCATTCCCGATAACTAATTATTCTCGCAATATTTTAGAACAAGATGTAAATATAAAAGCGAATAAACTCAGCGAAATTATTTTTCAAAACGGAAAATATAAAATGTATGTGAATCCTTTGGTCAGTACTAAAGCACTCACTCCTATCAATTTAATTAATACATCATATCGAGATTATAAAAATGCTACCGAGAAAAAAGAACAGAAAGAAATAGATGAAAAAAACAAAAAAATAAATAAAGCACCTCCAATTGAAAATGTAAAACAAATAGTTAATAGTCCTGAACCGATAAAAAAAGATTCAACGGGAATTGATATTAATAATTACACCTTTGAGAACGAACAAAAAAAATCCGAGAAAAAATCTGAGTCTATTCAACAACCTTTAGTCAGTAGCGATTCAGCTTCTACCATGGTAAAAACTGCGGATGGTTTAAAATTAGCCAAACAACAAAATTATAATACTAATTATTCTGTTGATTATGTTGTATCGCAATTAGGTAATTCTTTTTTAAATAGTTCATATCAAAAATTTTCGGGAGGAGGAAGCCCTATTTATTTGAATCCAGGTCTCAATGCTTTATTTAAAATCGGTACGAGTGATTTGTTTGAGGATTATCGTATTGTCGGTGGAGTCCGCTTTTCAGGCGATTTAAAGAGTAATGAGTTTCTATTAAGCTACGAAGACCGAATGAAAAATATTGATAAACAAATTATTCTGCATAGGCAAAGTTTAGAAACTGCTTTAGATAATAATACATTAGTAAAAATACAAACTCACGATGTCAGATATTTATTAAAATATCCTTTTAACGAAGTGGCGAGTTTAAGAGGTTCTGTTTACTATCGGAACGATAGAAATATATATTTGTCCACCAATGATATTAACCTTCAAAAGCCAACTCAATACGACAACTGGGGTTCACTGAATGTTCAATATGTTTTTGATAATACGATAAAAAAGGGATTGAATTTATACAATGGGTTGAGGGCTAAAATGTGGGCGGAGTATTATGATCAGGTTGATAAAAAGAAAACAAATTTTTTTGTTGTTGGAGTTGATGTGAGACATTATCTAAAAATTCATCGCAATTTTATATGGGCAAATCGTTTTGCGGCAAGTTCATCTTTCGGCAATCAAAAATTAATTTATTATATGGGTGGAGTGGACAATTGGTTTCAACCAAAGTTTGACAACACAACAAATATCGCGACCAATCAAAACTATGCTTTTCAAACATTGGCAACCAATATGCGCGGATTTTTTCAGAATGCCCGTAACGGAAATAGTTTTGCAGTTATTAATAGCGAGTTGCGTTTTCCTTTATTTCAATATTTAGCTAAAAACCCTATACGTTCCGATTTTGCTCAAAATTTTCAAGTGATAGCATTTACTGATGTGGGAACTGCGTGGACAGGTTATTCACCTTATTCCGATAACAATTCATTAAACACTACCATCATCGGAACAGCGCAAACCCCATTAATTATTACGTTGAATACACAACATAATCCTATTATTGGTGGGTATGGCTGGGGAGTGAGAAGCCGTATATTCGGTTATTTTATACGTTTGGATAGAGCTTGGGGTGTTCAAGATGGTGTGATAGGAAAACCAATTACTTACATATCCTTAAGTCTTGATTTTTAAAAAAATCCAACGAATTACGAATTTCTATCGCTATTGATCAGGCTATCTGAAAAAAAATATTTGGTGTAATTTTATTTTTAGTTTATTGAAAATGATTTTAGGAAAGTGAAATCTAAGCAATCGAAGAAATAAAAAATATCCGCTATTTTATAATAGATTTTTTACAGGTAATTCGGAAATAGGCGAAACTGGTTTTGCTTACTATCCGATTTTAGGATTAAACGAAACTATTTCGCTTACAGAGATGTTAGGCGATATTCTTGGACGACCAGTTGGACATTTAACTACTTGACAACACAATTTAAATATTATGAAAGAATCACCATTTGTTAAAATTTTTGAAGATGCCTCAAAAGAAATATTTAAGGACACATTAATAATTAAAAGAGGCGCTAATCTCTTATACGAACTACCTTTAAATAACAAGTTAGAACTTTATTTCCCAGACCTTAAAAATCCTAAAAGAGGAAGTTCTGCATTTCAAACAGATATTTGTGTTTTTGAAAAAACAAATAGCATTGAATATCCAAGAGTAGTAATTGAATTTAAAACAAAAATTACAACACACGACATAATTACCTACTCATATAAAGCCGGACAACACAAACGAATTTATCCTGGTTTAAGATATGGGCTTTTAGCAAGTGAAATTGATAAAATACCTAACAGGTTCTTTATTCATAATGAAAACATTGATTTTTTGATTGCTGCGAAAAATTATAAAGAAAAGAAGTTGAAAATAATGATAAAAGAATTAATTGAAAAAGAAGTTGAAACATCAAAAACACTTGAAAAAATATCTTCTAGTGAAGAAAATTGTAATTATTATAGAACCGAAATAATTTTTAAAACCTTTGAAGAATAACAAAACATTGCATACCAAAGAAATTTTCACAATATCATTTAGATGAATTTTTTTATAAAGAGAAATAGTTAGAAACAATGAAAGACATAAAAATATTTGAGGATAAAAAAGTAAGAACGCTTTGGGATGCAGCGCAAGAGAAATGGTATTTGTCAATAGTGGATGTTATTGAAATTTTGACAGACACTGATAGACCAAGAAAATATTGGAGCGACCTGAAAGCCAAACTGAAACAGGAAGGGAGTGAACTGTCCGAAAAAATCGGACAGTTGAAATTACAAGCGCCCGATGGAAAACTTCGTATTACTGATGTTGCTGATACTAAATAATTAAATTCTTCAACAGATAACCACGATGACATTTTAAAATGGAGCGCAGAAATCGGAGAAATCATTAAATAGCTTGATGAAAAAGGAATGCGTTGGCTGGAATTATCTAAAATTTTATTGTAATTTTGTTCTATGACAGCAATTGAATTAAAAACAAAAAATTATAAAGAATCATTGCGCTATTTGGAAAACGCTCTTGATATTTTAAAAACAAAAGCGAAAAAAGAGGGTAATTATTATCAGGATGCGAAATATGTGCGTATGGCTTGTGGTACGGCATATAGCGGTGTTCTTATAGCATTGGACACATTTTTAAAACTAAAGGACAGTCCGATTGAAAAGAAAAAAAATCAAAGAAAAACTGTTGATGATTATAGAGAAAAGTTATCTAACATTGATAAAAAAATATTGAACGAATATAATTCTGCATATGAAATTTTGCACTTAGTTGGCTACTATGATGGATTTACAAAATTCGATGTAATAAAATCTGGATTAAACAGTGCTGCTGAAATAATCAACAAAATAAAACCTCAAGGCTCCTCAGGAAATTAGTTTTGGATAATTTTCTAATGTTATGAGTGGGCAGACTATAATAAGGAAAGTGCCTGACGTATAAAAAAAACTCTCCACAATTTGCGGAGAGTTTTTTATTTATGCTAAAGGACTTGAATACTTATTTTTTAAAATCAATAGGTATCATCACTTTAAAACTGATGTTTCTGCCCATATTATAAACACCAATTCTTCCTGTTACATTATTTGTATCCGTATATTTTAAACGACTCATATTACTTTGATAAGCAACATCGGTGAGGTTGCTAACATAAAGATAGATAGAACAAATTGTTTTTCCTTTGGAACAGATGTCTGTTCCGGTACCCACATTTATCAAGGTATAAGCAGGTGTTACAGTTTCGTTACCGAATTTATAATATATTTTATCCTGTTTAAAAAAGTAATTAACTCCGAATTTAATATACACGTTTTTAAAACCCTTGTTGGCTTTATTCAAAACAAATTTCAACTCCGAACGATATCTGTAAGGAGGTATATATGGCAAATATTTAGTAGAATCAGGTTGATTTTTTTGAATAGCATTTACCATAGAAAATGAATTTTCGAAACGCAACCATCTCAAACTTTTCGGGTGTATATTTAAAACCGCTTCACCACCGCTGAGTATCGCATCGCCCTGAACAAACTTGTAAGTCGGACCTGTACCCACATCGGGTGGTAAAGCCGGATCTACACGTATAGAATCTCCTGTATGATTATAGTTAGATAATTTTTCAGAAAAAATATAATTATTGATTTGATTCACAAATGCGTTTCCTTCAATTGTAAAATCTTCGGTGTTCACACCCAGTGTACCATCCACCTGCATGCTACTTTCAGCTTTCAGATTGTGGTCACCAATCTCGAAGAAAGGTGTACCATCATGAATTCCGTTAGCGCCGCTTTCTTGTGCACTCGGTGCGCGATAACCTCTCGCGACATTCAGTTTGCCGTAAACGTATTTTGTGAAATCATACGTTAAACCAAGGCTTCCGGAGAATCCGGAAAAGTTAGAAGTGTATGACGAAAATTCTGTTTTAGAACCGAGTTCGGCACCAGACAAGCGTTTTCCGGTAGAATCAACATAAAGAGATTTACCATTCATTAAACGGGTATCATAGCGAATACCGCCACTTACGGACAGTTTATCAAATGTTTTTTTCGCGATTGCAAAAGTACCGATGTCAAATAAACTATATTCAGGAAGAACAAATGCTGTTCCTCTATCCTCCGAATTTTGTTTCATACCATTGATACCAATAGAAAGTTCAAAATGATTTTTCTCAGGAAGAATGTATCTTACATCATAAGTAAGGGTTTGAAGAAAAAAATAATTGTTGTAAATGTTTTGGGTAATATCATTTGCTTCCTGACGATAATTTTGCTGCAATCCCACACGAAGATTTAATCTTCCATATCCTAATGCAAGACTATTATCCCACACCGCTTTATAATGGCAGATGTGTTGATGGATAACAGGAAAATTATTATACTTCGTAAAACCACTTGCAGGAGCAATACCCAGACTATCCGTATTATCAGCTCCGTGAAAATGCTGCAAAAATTTTCCGGTTGCACTATCCCTTGCACCTTCTATAATTCCAAGTTTCATATCAACTGAACTAAGTGTAAGATGTGAATATCCCCATTTACGGTTTATTCCAACCATCGCTTTACCATTACTTTCTGAATATCCTGAATTTGCTATATAACCATCATATTTATTTTGATAACAATGCGCCATTTTATTACTATAACGTGCATCCCAAATAAATCCTTTTATATTACCTGCAAGGTTATAAGATTGTGCTATTAAGCCGTTATTCGTTTGATAATTGGCTAAGACATTTCCTTTTATTTGGCCTTCCTGCAAAGGTGATGCAGCCAACATATTAATAACACCAGCCATCGCATCGGAGCCATAACTTAAACTTGCAGGACCTTTCAAAATCTCTACTTTGTTCACCGAAAATTCATCTATCTCTTCCCCAAATTCATCAAACCATTGTTGTCCTTCCTGACGAACTCCGTCATTCACCGTTACAACGCGATTGTAACCCAAACCACGAATAAATGGTTTTGAAATATTGGGTCCTAATGTCATTTCAGAAACACCCGGAGACAATGCAATTGCGTTTATAATGTTTGTTGAACTACTTTGTAACATATCCTTTTGCGTTACAATATTTATAGGAACAGGATTGCTACGTTGCTCTGTTGCCGCAGAAACGCCTGTTACAATTACTTCATTAAATTCTCTGCTTGATTTATTTAATACAAAATCGGCAGTGGAAGATTCTTTAACATTAATTTCTCTGATTTTAGTGGCATAACCGAGCAGTGAAATTTTTATTAGATAAGTACCGTTCGGAATATTTTTTATGGAATATATTCCATCCGAATTGGTAATAGCAGCTAATTTTAAATCGGGAATATAAACGGATACAGCAGCCAATGCAGTACTGTCTTTCCCATCTTTTACTTTACCTGTTAGTTCATTTTGTGCAACTAATGAAAGAGATGAAATAATAAATAAAAGTGTGTAAAAACAGGTTTGTAATTTTTTCATGATATTTAGTTTTATAAATACTTTATCCTTATTTAGAGCGTCATTGCGAGGCTTTTCGCCCGAAGCAATCTCACACCAAACTATTATTGAGATTGCTTCGTTCCTCGCAATGACGCGCTGAATAAGTTTTATAACTTATATAAAGTTTATTTAAAAGTGAGAATCTTTTAGGGAAATAATAAATCTATTGATAGAATAATAATTAAAGGAAGATTAAACGAACTCCGGTGGCGGAGTGTTTTTTTGAAGAAGAGCAGAAGTGAAAATTAAATCATTAAAAGGTAAAAGGCTTGTAAGTATTGCTGATTGTGGTATTGCAAATTGTTGTTTGTTTGCAAAATATATTTTAATAACGTGGTTGATTAATGTTTTTGAACTTTTTTGAGAATTATTTGCAGCTATATGTGTATTGATATGCTCATCTAAATTTGCAAATAAAAAATCTTCTTTTGAATCATTAATACAATAATATATTATTGTGTTTTCAGTTTCAGTAAATTTTACAACATCATACAACCCATCTTTGTAGCGCATTTCTTTGCCGGCTTCAGCCCATTGTATGGTTGCTAAATTTGCTTTATCAATGGTAATAACAGTAAGTTCTTCGGGATTAATACCGGATTTTATTTCAGATTCAATTTCACTTTTTATTTGAAATTGTTCTACTTTAAAAGCAATGAAATATCCGGCAACATTAAAAAGGAAAATAATCAAAAAAGTAATTGGGAATATTTTTTTCAAAATTTTAAATTGAATTGTTCAAGCAAATATAATTAAATAATTACTAAAATTCACTACCTCATTAAATACATTTTACCAAATCCTTTTTTGAAATATTGGTCTGCACCACTGTCGCGCCTCTCAATAGCTGAGCCTCTTAGGGAGGTAACAACACGATACAGATAAACTCCATTGGCAAGTTGGTCGCCAAATTCATCTCTCCCATTCCAGGCATAATCTGTTATGTTTCTGCCAATGTGCAAAGCGCCTAATTCATTCTCGTTTATTTCGCGAACCACTTTACCTGTAATGGTTAATATTTGAATTTTAAAATACGTTGGTATGTCTGTGCCTGTTATTGTAAATACAAAGTGCGTGGCGGTAGAAAACGGATTAGGATAATTCATCACTTCAGTGATGGTGGACTTATTAATTACATCAAAGTTTATTTTGTAATCCATGGCGCCTGATTCATTCTTCGATTTATCCGTTGCCTGAACAACTAATTGATAAGTTCCATCTTGAGTTAAAGTAGGCGTATAATGTAATTGACAGCTATTATTAGGTAATACTGCCGGTACAAATGTTATTTGCTGATTAAAATAAACTCTTTTTGCCGTAGCAGATGATGGACTTTGCAAGAACACTTTAAAATCGCTGGTATCGTTCAATGCCAAATATTTATTTTCATCTTTCAATTTAATTAAGATATTGGGTTTTGCAGATACAATATCGTTATTCAAAATATGAATATTATCGAATGTAACATCTAATAACGGATTGATATGGTCTCCGGAAACAACGAGTTGTATTTTCGTTATGTTATTGAAATGAAATTGTTCCAATTGCGAGTGAGATTGATTAACAGGATTTACCTCTACCCACAAAGCATTGAGGCCTGTATAAGTGGCTGTACTCAAATTGATAGTATCCAGTATTACTTCGTTAGGCTTTAGTCCTTTTTTCTTAAGTTTAGAAAACAAAGTGGTGTTTGCACCGCTTACATCTTCATTCCAATAGGTAAACAATAAACTATCAGGGAAAGGTATATCACTAATATTTTGAAAAGGCAGACGTATGGTTACAGTTTGCCCTGCTTGCACGGTATCATTATTGATAAAATAACCAAGAGAAGGATTGATAGCGCCTTCAGGAACATCGTCATAAATTACTTGCCAACGCTCCATTTGCGGTGGCGTATGATGTATAGCATCATTCATAGATGCCACTAAACGTATGGTAGGATAAACTTTAGCGTCAGCATAATGGCTTAAATCTAACACGTCAATAGAATCTGCCGGAAAGGTAACAAGTGTTGTTTCCGTTCCATTGGGTGTTATGCCTATTAATTGTACTACAACGCTATCCGTATTAAAACCATCTTCACTATGTTGCCTCCAATGAAATGAACCCCAATGTGTAGCAGGTCCAATAATAGGCGAAGAAATTGTTCCTCTGTTGAAATTAGTTGTAAATGTGGTATTCAAATCACTAATTGTATTAGGCGAATTATCTCCGATTTTTTCAATTGCAGAACCAGGGACTCCTCCTTTTGTGCCCCATAAAATATAAGAACGAAACGATGGATGTGGAATACCTTGCATGAGTGTGCTACCTAAACTATCAAATGCTGTAAAAAACGCAGGTTCAAAAGTGGAGTAATCAATTTGGTTCACCGAATACACTAAAACATAAGAACCGTGAGGAACAGCAACAGGATTATTTATAAAGTCAATTAAAAATTTTCTTTTCGTAGCGTCATCAACCATAAATTCAAAAGTATTCTGAACATAATCACGGCAATGACATTCTCCATATATTCCATTGTTTTGGCTACTTGCAGGATTTGCGATAATGGGACTTTTCAAATTATCTCCGGTAACAGGGTTAATCACCGCTATACTTATACTGGAATTTAATTCATTGCAATGCCAATATGTTTCCTGAAAATTATCTAATGTCCATTTGGTAAGATAATAATCCGGCGCAGAATAATATATACCATCGTGGCATTGCACTGTTTTTATATCGTTTACAAAATCCCATCTGCGTTGTGGTCGGTTAAATTTAACATACTGGTATGCGTCATTTTTAAATTGAAAAAAATGCGCTTGTTCCCAACCTTTTTTATTTGTGATCCATTGAAATGAACTTTCTTTCCAATGAGCGCCGGTAGTAGAACCAACTGTATCAGGACTCACGCGCCAATAATAAACAGTGCTATCTTTCGTTAAAAAATTTAAAGGTCTCCATTTGACAACTCCACCGGGAGCATTGATTTTAGTGCTTTGCATCAGAGGGCTGTTATAGGTATCAGTGGTATCAAATTGAAAAATATAATTTTTAGCTGCCGCAAAAGGATTAATGGTGGAGGCTTTTAAGGTAACGGTGTCTGTTGGAATAATGGCAAACTCATAAGGATACACAGGCACAATACCGGCTCCTTCAATCAGCACATCAATGTTATCGGTAGTGTTATTGTTTTCATTTAATTCACTTACTTCATGATACGAATCTAAAGTTACCTTCACTTTATTCAAGCCAAGTCCACGAGATTGATCAACCGCTATTTTAAATGAAATGGTATCCCTAAAACCGGGTGCGCGCTCCCTTTGTTCAAATTGTTGCGTTTCACCATTTGCGAAAGTAAGAAGTAATTCGGTAAAAATTGAATCATTAGTTTGCTTGCCAATATTGGTTCTGACAACATATACGGTAAATGAATCTACTTGGGAAGTTAAATCAAAAAATACTTGAGCGTCTGTAATTTCATAATCGGGTTTATCGTACATATTTAATTTTAATGAAGGGTCGCCATGCAAATTCATTTCAGTACATACATTGCCAATCAAGGGATCTAAAGCTGCTCCCGATTGAATAGCACTAACAGTTCGCTGTATGCTGCTACCTATGCTTTTGTTGTAATTTTTTCGAGCTAATTGATTATACAGCTCCTGTGAATAAACATTTAATGCATACGGAACTCCCAGTCCATCTGTTCCCAAATAGCCTATCATTCCTTTATTTGCGGTCAATATAAATGTTTCACTTTGACTAATTTCTACGGCATGAATATCTCCTACAAAACATCCATCTGCTAATACAAATGGATAGTGTCCCGGAATGGGATTATACGCATTAACATCATCTAAATTTTGGTCAAAACCTATGGTTGCGCCGGCATGTCCGAAAAAGGTCATGAGTGATACGCCATTGTTTATCATATTTGTCAGGATAGTGGACGTATTAAGTTGTATGGGATCCGAATTGGTTTTAAAAAATGAAGTTACCTGTCCACCATAAAACATATTTTGAATGGTGTCTTTATAATTATTCAAATAACTTTTAAAAGTTAGTTGTTCCCCAGCATCTATTCCACCGCCAAAATGCAATACTTGTTTTTTCCATTCTGCCGGTGGATTATTTATCTGATCTTCATATTCTATTATTTTATTCAAATACGCGGTAACATCATTATTATTTTTTGCCGCTAATCTGCCCGTTGGTATTGCAGGTTGCAATTGAGTTCCATTTAATCCTGCGGTAAGCAAATTATCGCTGGATAAATTACCAAACGAAGGAACCAAGCAGTTCGCGTATTGAGTAGCATCTTGACGATACAATTTCAAATGCAATGACTTCCCGATTAAAAATAAATTTTGAGGTGGAGAAGGATAAGTATGTAATAAATAATCAGAAAAACCTTTGATAGACAGCGGACTTTTTACAATACCAAAAGCAAATTGGTCGTAGAGTTCGTCAATATCGGCAAGCACCACATTGTGTAAACCACCATATATATTGGTGCTTCGGTAGTTTTTATAATCGTTGGCTGATGACAATAACTTTTTATTGGTAACAATAATAAAAGCGGAGTCAACAGCAAGAGTTGAGTAGTTTGTAAATTGAGCCGAAGCAGTAACAGGTTGTAGAGAGGTAATGTTTACAATATTATTATCTGAAGTAATAAAACATTTTTTTTCACCACCATTTGGCACTAAGGCATTGAAATTACTGCCATTGGGGACAACCGTAATTCGTTTGTTGTTACTTAAATCATATAGCCGCACCGTTCCTGATGACGCAAAATTATTTATATTCAAATACGATTTTAATTGGGAAGCATCATCCGGCACATACATTAAAAAACTATTTTGTCCTTCTAAATTATAAGTATGGGGATATTTGATGGTGATGTATGAAACAACAGTTCGGTTAGATAAAAAGCCGGCATCAAGAATACTGGTGTAACTAAAATCAGTTGATACGCTACCCAATAAAGAAGGAGAAAGGTTGTATATAAATTTTTTGGAATCATAACCCATAAATGTAACATCGGATAAGGGCAAAACACCCGAAGAACCCTTATACTGTATCCTAAGACGATGGTCCGGAAGTGATGAATTTATAAAACCATCATCTTTTGAAGCGCCAACAATTACTGTTGTAATTATTGCATTAGGTCCTGAAGTATATATATATGGAGTATTTACAGTATGTGTGATAGTGTTTCCTAAGACAATAACATTCGCATCAAACCATCCTTCCGATTTAGTATAACGGCAATCAGTCCCTCCGGCAGCATCCGTTTCACCTTCGTAGTAAGCGCCATGAAAGGATTGAATTTCTTCTTTTAAAAAATAACTGCTTGGAGTGTATGAAGAAAACGACACATCTGTTTCTTGTGTCATTCGTTTGTTGTTTGTAGAATTATTCCAGGTTAAAAAATAAACCGCTGTGTCGCTAATTAAACTATAATAAGGATTGGGAACAAAAACGGTGTTGAAATATAATACTGAATCCGATTGTCCATCATTTTTTTCCGCATAAAACTCAATATAATCGGTCGTGTTAAACACTCCATCACTTTCGCCTTGCACATAAATGTATTGCTCTATGCCTTTATTGAAAAGTTGAAAATTACGAGGATCTATGCTACTTAAAGGAATACCGGCAGAAGATAACGTAGCTGAATCAATGCGGCAAACACCGTTTTGAGCAATTTTTATTTTATAATATTTTTGAGAGTAATTGAGCCATTCATTTCCATACGGCTGCGCTTTAAGCCCAACAAAAACAAATATCAGCAAACATATTACAAGTAAGCGTTTTATCATCTTTTGTTTTTATAAATATCAAATTTAAGCGAAAATATGTTAGAGTATAATGCAACTGATTGGTCTCCTATATCAGTTAAGGCATAATCAATAGTAAAAGATTTAATCTTTACACCAATACCTATATTGGGTTGAAAAGTATGAACTATTGCACCTGTATCATCGGTATATTTTTGATAGTTCCCTACTCCGGCTCTTAAAAATATAAAATTCATGTAGGATGCCTCTAAACCGAAATGCGGATCCACACTAAAAATTTTTGTTTTTATTAAGACGTTACGTCTGCCATCAAAGGTTGCATCAAAATTAACTTCGGCAAGCAAGGATATTTTTTTTGTAAAATCAAATTTACGCGCTGTTCCCAATAATAATTTAGGGAGTGTAACCTCCACCGAATTTACCGGAATATCATTGCTTGTTGCCGCAAACACTGCTTTCATATCGTCCGAAAGATTATATGACCACGCATTAAATGTGGTTGTAATATCACGAGCCATCGCCGCGAATTTCCATTTTTTATAATCGTATTGCATACCGACATCTAATCCGAAACCCCAGGAGCCTGCCATATTGCCCACTTTTCTACGAATAATTTTTACATTTGTTCCTATTCGTAAACCGGGGATTTTTACTTTTTTTGCATACGATACTAAAAAAGCAAAATCAGTTGCTCCGAAAGTAGTGATACGGCTATAATCAACATTACCATTTGCATTAATCAATTCGGTAGTATTGGGTATATCATCCACCCCAAAACGAATCATTGTAAACCCTAAAACACTCGTACTATCCAAACGAGTAGCATAAGCTCCGTAATCATATTTAGCAATACCTGCAAAATATTCGCTGTGCATTAAAGCCACTTGATGTTGGTTGCCAATGCCCTGCAATCCTGCCGGATTCCAGTAACCGGCAGTAACATCATTCACCGATGTGATATAAGAATTAGACATTCCTAAAGCCCTTGCTCCTACTCCAATATCTAAAAACGCATTGCTATATTTGGGAGCTTGAGCAAAACCGCTTAAACAAACGCAAAATATAAAGGGAATGACTATACTATATTTTTTACCCATAACAGATTATAAAATTAAGCTAAATAAAATAATACACAAAATGTGAAACAAACGGATTTGGGTATCTTTTGTTGTATCCGCTTTTATTCTCGCAGTTACTTAATGCTGAAATATATTTGCCTATTTCATTTTCCGATTTTAAGTTGAGTTTAAACTCTACCCATTCACACTCTTTAGGGAGTTTCAGTAATCGCTCAATTATTTTATGTAATTCTTTTTCTTGAAATAATTTGTTGATTCTGTTCATTGGATTTTATTCTTTAAAATCTTTAGCATTAATTTTTCCTATTAGTCAAATAACCATCAAATAAAATTGTAGTTGTTTTTCAATGATTTAGCCTCGTTTTAGAAATGAAAAAGTATTTTTAGTCAAACAAGCCTTAAAGTCATATTGTTAATAACTTGTTGGTTCAGTCAAATAACCGTCAAATAAACAAACTGTTTAAATACAGATACTTACGGCTATTTGAAATTCTTTTTTCTTCATTTAATCAAATAAGACTAAGCCCAAATTGGGATATATTTTACAAACTTCCTCGATTTATTGTCGGGATCTTCTTCTTTAATTAAACCTGCCTCATAAGTATCTTTAATAATTCGTGAAACCATTGCTGCATTTTCATCGGCAATTTTAAATCTTTCACGTAAAGTTGTATTGGTCATTTTATCATTGGTAATGTATTTTAAACAGGCATGTTGATAGCAAGCCCTAATTCTATCTTTTTTATCCATATCGCCAAATTTTTGATAGGCGTATAAAATTACCTTAGTATGTTTTTCTTGCACCTGCACATCATAAGCAGGTAATTGATACAACTCAATATTAAAAACAACTTTATCCAGACCACTTCCTTTCTTTTCACAAATGCCCAATCTTCGCATTACCGATGAAAATAATTCGTTTCGTGATAGATATTCGTCTATAAACCGATTTGGAGAAATAAGGGGAATACCGGGATTTGAAATTTCAATTCTGTCGCTATAAATCTCAATCAATGGCGGCGAACCTTTTTCGTAAAAATCCTGATGTACCAAAGCATTCGCCACTAATTCTCTGATTGCTAATTCGGGATACATTAATCTGGTTTCTCTTAATGCCACGCCTATCACTTCATTGCTTGGCAATAACGTATTGATATATTTAATTAATCTGTCGAAGCCGATTGCATAACCAAGCTTTCCATCCTGATCTCGTATTGTTTTTAATTTATTTTTTCCTTCGTATTGAATTACACGAGGAGCTCTATATGTTAATGATTCAAAATCTTCTAAACTTTTCGCAAACAACAAAGCACCTAAATTGGTAATTATATATCCGCTATAATGATGTTTGATAAATTTTTCGGAAATAAATTTATCAATTACTGCATCACGATTGCTTGGATATGGAATTTTTAAAAGATCGAAATAGAATTGGGTATCTAACAATTTTATAACATCTGATGAAGATGCTACTTCAAGGGCAATTCCTTTTTCAAAAATATCTTTTGGTTTGTTCGACCATATCTTACGTTCCTTTTCAGGGAAATCTTTTAGTGATCGTGTAATGCTTCCCACTCTGATATAATCTTGATGTGAAAAGCAAGTAGGCTGTCCGCTTGCAGCTTGTACTTGAAATATTGCTAATTTCTTTTCTTGATATATTACCTCAAAAATTTGCACTTCTATTCTTGGCGATACTCTTTGTAATAACCAATTCTCTAACTCTTCATTACCTATTTTATGCAACGATGGTTTAAATTTTGTGCCTTCAATTAATAGTGAAATGTCATTAATTCCAAAAACTAAATAACCAAAATTTTCATTTTGCAAACAAGCGCCGTTGCTTAATGCCGAAATATATTTCCCTATTTCATCTTCCGATTTTAAGTTGAGTTTGAACTCCACCCATTCACATTCTTTAGGGAGTTTCAGTAATCGTTCAATTATTTTATGTAATTCTTTTTCTGTCATTTTAAGCCACGAGTGGTTTGTTTAATTTTTTAATAAATCTTCTGTCTGCCTCCAAATAGTGAAATAAATAGAAAATATATTGTTTTTCTTTTCTTGAAATAATTTGTTGATTCTGTTCATTGGTTTGTTATAAATTCTTTTACTATGTTTTATAAATTTTGCTTCTAATAAACATTAAAATTATCTTCGTCTTTATTTTCTTGCCAATAATACTCTATCTCGAAAGCTACTTTGCGAGCAAATTCAATTCCATGCAAGTCATTCAAAAAACCCAAAGTCATGTCCATCCCTGCGCTTACACCTGATGATGTGTAATATTTTCCATCAACTGTCCAACGAGCCTTTTTAATCCAATTTACTTTCTTGCCTTGCGTAATAACCCAATTGAATGCTCTTTTGTTAGATGTAGCCTTTTTACCATCTAAAAGACCTGTCTTTGCCAGTAATGCACTACCTGTGCATACAGTAAGAATATAATTACTTAACATAGAAATTTGTTTTATTTTGTCAATAAGTAAAACATTGTCAACTTCCTTTCTTGTTCCAAAACCACCAGGGATTAGAAATATATCTATTCCCTCATTTATGTCATTAAGATTTTCGGTTGTTATTGAAACACCATGTCTATTGATTATTTGACCACCAAGCAAAGAGTAAAAAGTAATTTTGTAATTATCTTTATTTCTGCCAAGAATTTCAACAGGTCCAAAAACATCTAATGTTTCAAAATTTTCAAAAAGTAAAACTCCAACATTCATTTTATTTCAATTTGTTATTTCATAAACTTCATATAGGTCGCCAAATCTTTATCTCCTCTTCCTGATAAATTCACAACCACAACATCATTTGGTTTTGCTTTTAAATATTCTAAATGCGCCAATGCGTGCGCGCTTTCCAATGCAGGAATAATACCTTCGAGTTCACAAAGTAAATACACAGCTTTCAATGCTTGTTCATCCGTTATGGAAGCAAATGTAGCTCTGCCAGTTTCAAATAAATTTGCGTGCATTGGTCCTACTCCGGGGTAATCCAAACCTGCCGAAATACTATATGGTTCGGTAATCTGACCATCTTCGGTTTGCATCAACAATGTTTTGCTTCCGTGAATAATTCCGGGTTTCCCCAATACGCTTGTTGCCGCTGAATGTCCTGAATCAATACCTTTTCCGGCAGCTTCAACTGCAATAAGTTTAACTTCTTTATTATCTAAGTAATGATAAAAAGCGCCGGCAGCATTGCTACCACCGCCAACACAAGCAATTATATAATCAGGATTTTCATTACCTGTTTTTTCTTTTAGTTGCACCTTCATTTCTTCACTTATCACACTCTGAAAACGCGCCACCATATCGGGATACGGATGTGGTCCCACCACTGAACCAATAATATAATAAGTATCCACAGGATTATTTATCCAATCACGAATGGCTTCGTTGGTAGCATCTTTTAAGGTTTTACTTCCGCTTAATGCAGGAACAACTTTAGCGCCTAACAATTTCATTCTCGCTACATTCGGCGCCTGACGCTCAATATCAATCTCACCCATAAATACGATACATTCCAAACCCATCAACGCGCAAACAGTTGCTGTCGCTACACCATGCTGTCCTGCGCCTGTTTCAGCAATGATGCGTGTTTTACCCAATCGCTTTGCCAATAATATTTGTCCTAAAGTATTATTAATTTTATGCGCTCCGGTATGATTTAAGTCTTCGCGCTTCAAATAAATTTTAGTTTTATAATGCTCCGAAAGCCGCTTTGCAAAGTATAATGGCGATGGTCTTCCCACATAATCACGCAACAAATCTCTCCACTCTTTTTGAAAAGCGGCATCATTAATAAACTGCAAATATTTCTGGCGAAGCTCTTCCACATTGGGATACAACATTTCCGGAATAAAAGCTCCACCGTAATTTCCGTAATATCCTTTTTCGTTTACTTGATACATTTTAGTTTAAAGTTTAAAGTTAGAAAGTTAAAAGTTGCCTGCCCAGTTATAATTAGCACATCAGCACATCAACTAATTCTTTAATCATCTTAATATTCTTCAGTCCAGGCTCAACTTCAAATTTACTATTTACATCAATCGCATATATTTGCAATTGAGAGTCTGAAATATTTTTTAACTCTTCTAATCCAATGCCACCGCTCAAAAAACAAGGTTTTGAGTTATCGTAATTTTTCAAAATACTCCAATCAAATGATTTTCCACTGCCGCCATACTCTTTTGTTTTAGTATCGAACAAAAAATAATCACAAGAATTTTTAAATGACTCAAGAGTTTTAAAATCAAAATTTGTATCCACACCAAACGCTTTTATTATTTTAACATTTTGAGTGTTTTCATTTTGAGATAGGCGCAAAGAGAGGTTTTCACAAAAAGCTGCATTCTCATCGCCATGCAATTGAACTAAATTTAATTTATACTTTATGATTTTATCAATTATATAATCAACCGTTGCATTAACAAATACTCCAACTTTTTTTATATCCGAAGAAATTACAGGCATTTCAAAATCCTCACCAACAAAGCGTTTTGAAGGATCATAAAAAATAAATCCCATGTAGTCAGGTTGCAGATTTGCAATCTCTACGATGTTTTCTTTATATTTTAATCCACAAACTTTTAGTTTCAATTTTAAATGATTTAATGAATAAATGATTCAATCATTTATTTGGTTTTTAAATTTATTGATACTGAACTTTTAGCTTTTGACATTATTTTTGTTATTTCATTTGCTTCAATCATCAGTCTGTCCAGTTCTTCAATATTGCGTGATAAAGAAGATGCTTTTATTATTTCAAGCCAATATTCAGACTCGTCGGCTTCCTCAACTACTATACATACTTTACTATAAAATTCGTTTTGAGATCGCGCTCTGCAAGCTGCCCTGTAATTAGCTCCTGTTGAAGTCGCAGATTTTACAAGTTGATAAGTAATGACAGAGGATGCTTTAACGGTGATTAATGAATCACAAAATTGAATTATATCTACTGCAAACTTTTTTGTTCGCAATTTCATTTGTTCGATAAAAACTTCTTTTTCTGACATAAACTTTAAACCATTTACTCATTTAACCATTCACTCATTTATTCATTTTTTTTTCCACTTCCTTAATAAATTCAGCACACGCTAATGCAGGATTGGCTTGTTTCATAAATGTTTCTCCCATCAAAAAACCTTTAAATCCGGCACTCTTCAACTCATGAATAGTTTTTGCTGAACCAATTCCACTTTCAGAAACTTTCACAAAATCATTCGGAATCAAATCAACCAAATCGAAAGATTGAGAAAGATTAACATTAAAATCTTTTAAGTTACGATTGTTCACACCAACTGCATCAATGTATTCATTCATGGTTTCCAATTCATCTTTATCTCTTACTTCCAACAAAATTTCTAATCCAAATGATTTCGCAAATTTTGCGAATTGCTTTATTTGTGAGGCATTCAAAACATTTGCCAATAATAATATGACATCCGCGCCTATTGATTTCGCCTCAATAATTTGATATGCATCAATAATAAATTCTTTACGCAATATCGGACAATTATTAAATTTACGAGCAATAGTTATGTCTTCAGATTTCCCTCCAAAAAATTCAAAATCTGTTAATATACTCAAAGCACTTGCACCCGCATTTACATAACCAGCAGTAGTTTGCTGAACATCGGCATCAGCATTTATTATTCCTTTTGATGGAGATTTACGTTTAAATTCAGCAATGATCCCAACTTTGCTTTTATCAGATAAATGTTTCTTAAATGAAAATGTAGAACGATTAAAAAATTCAGATTGCTCCAAAATTTTTATTGGAGTTCGTTCTTTTGCATTTGCAACTTCAATTTGTTTTTGAGTTATTATTTTATCTAAAATGGTCATACATCACATTTTTATTTCTCGCTGATTCCGCTAATTGTCGCTGATTTTTTCTGCGTTTATTTGCGAAATCTGCGTGACATTCTTAATTTATTATTAGTTTTTTATATACGCTCAATGCTTTTTTTGATTGCAACGATTCTTGCGCTTTAGCGATGCAATCTTGTAAAGACAATATAGGTTTCACACAATGAATAGCCATCGCGGCATTTGCACAAACTACATTATTTTGTGCCTCGGTTCCTTCGCCATTTAAAACAGACAAAAATAATTTTGCGGATGCTTCTACTGTGGCGCCACCGTATAAATCTTGTTGTTTTAATTTTTCAAAACCAAGAGCAGAAGGTTTTAAAACCTGCTCTTTTGTTTTTGAAATAATTTTAAAATCGGAAGTCAAAGAAATTTCATCATAGCCATCAAAGGAATGAAGAATTGTATAATCAGTTGATGATGTTTGTAACAAATAATTATACAACCTAGCCATTTCTAAATTATAAACTCCCAACAACTGATACTTCGGAAAGCATGGATTAACAATCGGTCCAAGCATATTAAAAAAAGTTTTTATCCCTAATTCTTTTCTTATTGGACCAACGCTTTTCATCGCAGGATGAAACAAAGGAGCATGTAAAAAACAGATTCCTGCTTCATCTAATTGTTTTTGTAAAACATTTTTATCATTGGTAAATTTATAACCAATCGCTTCCAATACATTGGAGGAACCGCTGATTGATGAAACTCCGTAATTGCCATGCTTGGTAACTTTAACGCCTGCGCCTGCTGTAACAAAACACGCAAGTGTTGAAATATTAAACGTATCTTTTCCATCACCGCCTGTGCCAACAATATCAATTGTTTCATTGGTATCAAATTCTGTTTTCAAACATAAATCCAACATAGCTTCACGAAAGCCCGACAACTCCTGAACCGTTATTGATCGCATCAAATAAACGGACAAGAAGGCTGCTACTTGCGAAGTATTATATTTTTCAGATGCAATATTTACAAGCACTTCCTTCGCTTGCTCGCGCGAAAGTGTTTTGTGTTCAAATAATATGTTAAGTATTTCTTTCATGACCTCACCCCTACCCTATCCTTGAAAAAAGGAGAGGGAGTTAACTATTATTAAACAAATAAATTCTTTTTCATAAAGTGTTTTAACTCTAAACTTTCCAACTTTAAACTAACTATTTACCCAATTTTTAATCATCTCCAAACCATGCTCTGTGAGTACACTTTCGGGATGAAACTGAACTGCCCGTACATCATAAGTTTTATGACGCAATGCCATAATACTTCCTGATTCATCTATACAGGTAATTTCTAATTCGGCAGGTAAATCTTCCTTATTTACTGCCCATGAATGATAACGACCAACATTTAATTTCTTAGGAATATTCTTAAATAAAATATCATCTTTGATAATTTCAACCGGAGTAGAAACACCATGAAACACTTCTTTTAAATTACTTAATGAACCGCCGAAAGCCTCAGCAATCGCTTGTTGTCCCAAACAAACACCCAATATACTTTTTGTGGGCGAATATATTTTTATTACATCCAATAAAATACCGGCTTCTGATGGAATACCGGGACCCGGCGAAAGCAAAATTTTATCAAAACGCTCAATTTCTTTCAAAGAAATTTTATCATTACGATGCACTTCAATGGTAGCGTCAGTAAGCTGTTCCAGGTAATGAACCAAATTGTAAGTAAAACTGTCGTAATTATCTACTACTAATATTTTCATAATAATTTTTTAATCTTGTAATTATTTAATTTCGTAATTCGACTATCGCCCCCTCTCCTTTGGAGAAAGGATGGTGGTGAGGCTTTACGAATGCTTAATTTATTTTTTTAAAACGCATTTGCAACACACCTAAAAAAGCTTCTTTAAATATTCCATTGCTCATTTTTGAAACTCCTTCTCTCCTATCAATAAAGGTAATCGGCACTTCAACTATTTTAAATCCGAGTTTATAAGCAGTGTATTTCATCTCTATTTGAAATGCGTATCCTATAAATTTTATTTCGGAAAAATTAATTCGTTCAAGCACTTTGCGTTTATAACATTTGAATCCTGCTGTTGTATCCCGCACAGGAAGCCAAAGTACCATACGCACATAAACGGATGCGAAATAAGACATCAGTACACGGTCTTGGGGCCAATTTTCAATATGCCCGCCTTTTACATATCGTGAGCCAATTGCCACATCTGCACCCTGAACACAAGCGTTGCGCAAGCGAATTAAATCTTCAGGGTTATGCGAAAAATCACAATCCATCTCAAATATATATTCATATTGATTTTTTCCGGAGGAGTTTTTTTTAGCTAATGCCCATTCAAAGCCATGTATATAGGCGGTTCCTAATCCCAACTTTCCTTTTCGTTCTTCAATAAATAATTTATTGGGAAATCCATTCATTAAATTTTTTACAATAGTTGCGGTACCGTCGGGCGAACCGTCATCAACTATCAATAAATGAAAAGGATGAGCCAATGAAAATACCTTGCGAATCATTCGCTCCACATTTTCTTTTTCGTTATAAGTAGGTATGATTATTAAACTATCGGACACGTTATATTTTTTTCAATAACGAAGATAGCAGAATTTCGGCTACGAATAAAGTTTTAACAATTTTTTGATGTTATCTTAATTGCTTATCTGATTGCTCCCTTTTTAATTTCTTCAACCACCGATGGATCAAGCAATGTAGAAGTATCGCCAAGATTCTCTAAATCATTTTCTGCAATCTTACGTAGAATTCTTCTCATTATTTTTCCGCTGCGTGTTTTTGGTAATCCGGTTACAATTTGAATTTTATCAGGCTTCGCAATCGAACCCATAAATTTTGTAACCGTATCAATAATTTCTTTTTTCAAAGCATCAGTATCTTTGCGTTCATGATCACAGATAACAAAAGCGTAAATGCCCCAACCTTTTATTTCGTGCGGAAAACCTACCACCGCGCTCTCTACAATATCAGGATGCTGATTGATTGCATTTTCTATTTCGGCAGTTCCAAGCAAATGCCCTGATACTTTTATCACATCATCAACTCTGCCTGTAATCCTGTAATAGCCGTCTTCATCGCGTCTGCAACCATCGCCGGTAAAATAATATCCTTTATAAACATCAAAATAAGTTTCCTTACACCGCTGATGATTTCCGTAAGTGGTGCGAATAATTCCGGGCCATGGAAATTTAAAACATAATTTTCCATCCACATTATTTCCTAACAATTCTTTCCCTGCTTCATCCACAATGGCAGGCTGAATGCCCGGTAATGGCAGTGTTGCGAAGCCCGGCTTCGTTTTAGTAATTCCTGCTAAAGGCGAAAGCATAATGCCGCCTGTTTCTGTTTGCCAGTATGTATCTACAATCGGACACTTTTTCTTTCCTATATTTTCATTATACCAATTCCAAGCAACCTCATTAATAGGCTCTCCAACGGTTCCCAGCACTCTTAACGAATCTAATTTATACGGTTTAACAAAATCTAAACCCATTGCTTCGAGCGATCGGATGGCGGTTGGCGCTGCGCTGTATAAAATATATTCACTTTATGTTTATCAATCACATTCCAAAACCTTCCTGCATCAGGATAAGTAGGGATTCCCTCAAACATCACAGAAGTAGCGCCTGCTAAAAGTGGTCCATAAACTAAATAAGAATGTCCTGTAATCCAACCTACATCGGCAGTGCACCAAAACACTTCGCCGTCATTGTACTGAAAAACATTTCGAAATGTATAATCAATAAACGTCATATATCCCGCTGTTGTGTGAACTACGCCTTTTGGTTTTCCAGTTGAACCGGAAGTGTAAAGAATAAAAAGAGGATCTTCGGAATCCATAATGTCAGCAGGACAATCGTTAGAAATATTTTTAATTTCATCGTGCCACCATACATCTCTCCCACTTTTCATGTTTACATTTGTGTTGGTCCGTTTTAATACAATCACTTTGTTTACGGAAGGACTTGTTTGCAACGCTTCATCCACAACGCTTTTCAAGGGAATATCTTTTGCTCCACGAAATCCTCCATCAGCAGTTATCACAATATTGCAAGTCGCATCGTGTATTCTATCCGAAAGGGATTTAAAAGAAAAGCCGGCAAATACCACCGAATGAATTGCTCCAATTCTTGCGCAAGCAAGCACTGCAATTGCGAGTTCGGGAACCATCGGCATATAGATACAAATACGGTCGCCTTTTTTTGCTCCGTTATTTTTCAACACATTTGCAAATTTGCAAACATCAGCATGAAGTTCTTTGTAAGATATTTTTTTTGCCGTTTCATTCGGATCATTCGGCTCCCAAAGGATTGCAGTCTGATTTGCTTTTTCTTTTAAATGGCGATCCAAACAATTTTCTGTGATGTTTAATTGCCCACCGATAAACCATTTTATATTCGGATCATCGAAATTCCATTCAAGAACTTTGTCCCATTTTTTTTTCCATGTAAATTGTTCGGCTTGTTCAGCCCAAAATGCTTCAGGATTTTCAATACTACGTTGATATTCCTTTTGGTATTGCTCGAAAGAGGTGATGCGTTGCATAGATATATTTATTAAAATAATTTAATCATTCATTTTAAGAGATTCAAAAATAAGAAAAGAAAAATGATGTTTTGCAAGATGTGATTAGAATCATCTTTGGAAATAATCGCTTCAAGAATATGAAATCAGTAAGAATGATTATTATTTAATTTAATAATTTTACTCCTTTTGGAATCAATTTTTAAAGAGCAGGAAGGAAGTTTTTTTCTTTTTACAATTCGTTTTTGCAAAGAAACCCAAATCGTAATTCAACTCTAACACCATCATAGCAGATAAAGGGCTTGATTTTTGGTAACTGGCATACGTGTTGCCGGTTGGAAAATTAGTACTTTGTCCTTGAGGACTTATAATATCACCAAGGGCGTACATTACTCTAAATCCAAGTATTACTCTAAAATTATCTGTACCTGCCAACATACCACCTGCGCCAATTACTGCGGAGTAATATGTCTTAGCTAGATTACCTGAAATATCCCCGCTTGTATTATTTGGATTGCTGTCGGTAATAGATGCTTTTTTAACAGTAGAAATTTGTGGACCAATTTCAAAATAACTTGCATTTTTTGTATGTCGGTACATCAATAAAAAATCAAGAGCGTTGAACGCGAAACTTTTATTATAAAATGTTTTTGAACTATCATGATTGACATTATAGTAGTCGTATGTTTGACTAAATCCGGAATAAAGCACATCTAAAGTAATGGCATGTGCCTCATTAAAATTCCAACCTAATTTTCCACCATAAGTATATCCGTATGACAATTTCATAGTATGAGTTTTATCATTGGATATATTTTTATTGATAAGAAAATCTAACCCGTATCCGCCTTTTAAGCCAACTTCAAGCCAACTTTGAGAGTAAAGAGAATGGGAAAAAATAAATAGGATGGAAGCAATTGTAATTTTTTTCATACAGATATTTTGTATTTATAATTGTTAAAAA
>ODAK010001357.1_pt1 | contig 26893 bp, 22 predicted proteins | sample 1539591 | NCBI WGS metagenome assembly ODAK01 (sample SAMEA3539303, study PRJEB22396) | soil metagenome | biome: tundra; feature: field; material: soil | place: USA | collected 2010-05 | depth 0.15 m
GGTAGACGATGGGGTGGGAGAATCCACCGGTTCCGTGGCGGGAGTTCGAGCAGCGCCTTTCCTGGCGCAGTCGGCCGCGCCCGGTCACCCGCCTGCCTACCGGCCCGGGTTCGCGCGGGCCGGGTCCAGGAGAGCCGCAGTGGGCCGGGCCGGCTCTGGACCGGCCGCGGTGGATCGGATCGGATCTGGACCGGCCGCAATGGGCCGAACTGCACTGCCATTCCTCCTACAGCTTCCTGGACGGTGCGTCCAGCCCGGCCGACCTGGTCGCCGAGGCAGCCCGCCTCGGCCTGGCGGCCCTGGCCATCACCGATCACGACGGCATGTACGGAACGGCTCAGTTCGCCCAGGCGGCCGCCCGCCTGCAGGCTGGGACCGGGACCCGGCTGCGCACCGTGTTCGGCGCCGAACTCAGCCTCGGCCTGGCCGCCCAGCCCGCCGCGGGCCGCGGGGGGCGATCCGGCAGGACCTCCCGCCCGGGACTCCCCGACCCGGAAGGCGAGCACTTGCTGGTGCTCGCCCGCGATCCCGAGGGCTACCGCCGGCTCTGCCAGGTGATCAGCACGGCGCAACTCGCCGGGGGAGAGAAGGGCCGACCCCGCTACGACACGCGCACGCTGGCGGACGCCCACGACGGGCACTGGGTGGTGCTGACCGGCTGCCGCAAGGGGGCCGTCCCCGCGGCGCTGGCCGCGGCCGGGCCCGCGGCAGCCGCCGTGAAGCTGCGCGCCCTGACCGACATCTTCGGCGCTGCCAACGTCATGGTGGAGCTGGCCAGCCACGACGAACCTGGCGACGACGAGCGCAACGACGTCCTCCACGAGCTGGCACTGTCGGCCGGGATCGGCCTGGTCGCCACGGGCAATGTGCACTACGCAGCGCCGCAGCAGGCCCGCCTGGCGCAGGTGCTCGCCTCGGTCCGGGCCCGGCGCAGCCTGGACGAGATGGACGGCTGGCTGGCCGCGTCGGGAGGTGCCTACCTCCGCTCCGGAGCCGAGATGGCGCAACGACTGAGGCGCTACCCAGGCGCGGCGGAGCGGACCGTCGAGCTGGCCCTCGAGTGCGCGTTCGACTTCCAGGTGATCGCCCCGGAGCTGCCCGACTTCCCCGTCCCCGGCGGCCACACCGAGGCGGCTTGGCTCCGCACGCTGGTCGCCGAGAAGGCACCCGCCCGGTACGGCCCGCCCACCGCTGAGCGGGTTCCGGGTGCGTACCGCCAGATCGCCCGCGAGCTCGACGTGATCGAGGACCTCAGATTCCCTGGCTACTTCCTGATCGTGCACGACATCGTCCGGTTCTGCGAGGAAGCGGGAATCCTCTGCCAGGGCCGTGGATCAGCTGCCAATTCAGCCGTCTGCTTCGCGATGGGGATCACCAGCGTGGATCCCGTTAAGCATGGGCTGCTCTTTGAACGGTTCCTGTCAGCGGGCCGGGACGGTCCGCCCGACATCGACCTGGACATCGAGCATCGCCGTCGCGAGGAAGTGATCCAGTACGTGTACTCGAGGTACGGACGGGACCGGGCCGCACAGGTCGCTAACGTCATCTCCTACCGGCCGCGGATGGCGCTGCGCGATGCCGCGCGGGCGCTCGGCTACTCGCCTGGGCAGCAGGACGCGTGGGCCCGCCAGGTCGGCCCGGGCGAGCCGGTCGGCGAGGACGTGAGCATCCCCGAGGCAGTGGCGCAGCTGGCCAGCCAGATGCAGCGGCTCCCCAGACACCTGGGCATCCACTCCGGCGGGATGGTGATCTGTGACCGGCCGGTGGGCGAGGTGTGCCCGGTGGAATGGGCGCGGATGCCGGGCCGCAGCGTGCTCCAGTGGGACAAGGACGACTGTGCCTACGCGGGCCTGGTCAAGATCGACCTGCTCGGCCTCGGCATGCTGTCCTGCCTGCACGACTGCTTCGACCTGGTGGCGGCGCATCATGGCCAGCGCTGGGACCTGCACACCATTCCGCAGGACGAGCCCGGCGTCTACGACATGCTGTGCGAAGCGGACACGGTGGGCGTGTTCCAGGTCGAGTCGCGCGCCCAGATGGCCACTCTGCCGCGGCTGCGGCCGCGGACGTTCTACGACCTCGTTGTGGAGGTCGCGCTGATCAGGCCCGGCCCCATCCAGGGCGGCTCGGTCCACCCCTACCTGCGCCGCCGGCACGGCGACGAGAAGACGGTGATCCCGCACGAGTCAATGGAGCACGCGCTCGGCAAGACGCTGGGAGTTCCGCTGTTCCAGGAGCAGATGATGCAGCTCGCCATCGACTGCGCCGGCTTCAGCGCCACCGAGGCCGACCAGCTTCGCCAGGCGATGAGCGCCAAGCGGGCCCCGGAGCGGATCCAGGAACTGCGCGAGCGGCTGCTGGACGGGATGGCGGACCGGGGCATCGCGGCCGAGGTGGCGGGGGATATCTACGAGAAGATCCTCGCCTTCTCCAGTTACGGATTCCCGGAGTCGCACGCGATCAGCTTCGCGTACCTGGTGTATGCCAGCGCCTGGCTGAAGCGGTATTACCCGGCCGCGTTCACCGCCGCCCTGCTGCGCAACCAGCCGATGGGTTTCTACGCGCCCGCCAGCCTGATCAGCGACGCGCGGCGGCACGGGGTCGTGGTCCGCGGTGTGGACGTCAACGCCAGCGACGTGCTCGCCACGCTGGAGCCGGCCTCCGCCGGCCCTCCCTCCCTACCCCAAGGATCGTCGGCCGTTGCTCCCGGCACCGAAGCCCAGCCGGTGATCAGGCTCGGCCTCAAAGGCGTACGTAACCTGGGCGCCGACGCCGCCGCGGCGATCCCGGCCGGGCGGCCCTACCGGGACCTGGAGGATTTCGCCCGCCGCAGCCGGCTGCCGGCGGACTCGCTGGAGGCGCTGGCCACCGCGGGTGCGTTCGGCTGCTTCGGGGTGGGCAGGCGGGAGGCACTCTGGGCGGCAGGGGCGGTCGCGTCCATCAGGCCGGGGCAGATCCCCGGCACCACCCCAGGCCTGGCCGCCCCGCCGCTGGCCGCGATGACGCCGGTCGAGGAGACCATCGCCGATCTCTGGGCCACCGGCACGTACGGGACCCACCCGCTGGTCCACGTCCGGCCAGCGCTCGAGCAGCGGGGAGTGCTGCCTGCTTCGGCGCTTGGCTCAGCGCCGTCCGGTACGGCGCTGGTCTGCGGCGGCCTGGTCACGCACCGGCAGCAGCCCGGCACCGCGGGTGGCGTGGTGTTCCTGAGCCTCGAAGACGAGACCGGGATGGCCAACGTCATCTGCCCGCCGCACGTCTGGCAGCGCCACCGCCGGGTGGCGGTGGACGCCTCGGCGCTGCTGGTGCACGGGCGGGTCGAGCGACTGGACGGCGCGACCAGCCTGATCGCCACCCGGCTGACCAGGCTCCGGGTCACCGCCTCCGTGCCCAGTCGCGACTTCCGCTGAGGCTGGGCACGGGGCGGCACCACAATGGCACTAACCCAGGGTCGGGTCATTTGGTCCGATGTGGACCGCATGGGTCAGCGCGGTTCCGGTGGGACGAGTTCCCCGGCGAGCAGGTCCATCAGCAGCCCGTCGTGCGTGCTGCCGTCCTGCCGGCGCTCGTAGTGCCGCATGACGCCCACCGGGCGGAACCCGATACTCCCGTAGAGGCGGATCGCCGCCTCGTTGTCCGCGGCCGGGTCGATGGTGAGGCGGTGGTGGCCGTCCACCTCCAGCAGATAGCTGGCCAGGGTGTAGATGGCGTCCGCACCGATGCCCCGCCGGTGCCAGTCCGGGTGGATGGCGATGTCGAGACCGGCGTGCCGGTAGTCGGGCGTGGGCTCCTCGCAGGACTGGATGATGCCGACGACCGTGTCCTCGTACTCGATGGCGTAACTGCGGATGTCCTCCGGCGGCGCGCAGGCCTCCTCGGCCTGCTCGTCGGGGTCGCCCCACCAGCGGGCGACCTCCGGGCGGGCAAGGATCTCGCGGAAGCGCAGGAGGTCTGCCTTCCCGGCGGGGCGCAGACGCACACGTCGTCCCGTGATCACTTCCACGGCAGCCTCCTCTGGCGGGTGTCAGTCGGCTAGGTCGCGCTGCGCGATCACGCGGGACGGGATGACCCGGACGAGATACTCACCCGGCACGCCGTTGCGGTCCCCGTACTCCTGCGCCCGGTCGGCGCCCATGTAGCGGCCGCCGATCCGGGTCGCCGCCGCCCGCGCCTCGTCCACGTCGCTGCTGAGTTCGGCCGTCCCTTCCACCACGACGAACGAGTACGGGGGCGTGGGATCGTCCACTGACAGCGCGACCCGGCTGTCGGCGCGCAGCGTCCGGCCCTTCACGGTGGCCGACCCGGTATTGAAGAGCACCTGGAAGTCGCCTGGCTCTCCGTCGAGCACGAACCAGACCGGCTTGACGTGCGGGCGCCCGTCGGCCCGGACAGTGGCGACGTGCGCGGTGCGGGTGCCTTTCATGAGGAAGTCCCAGACCTCCCGGGCGGTCATCTCGGCCATCGCAACACCCCCTGATCGGCGTTCCGCCAGCGTACGCGCCAAGACTCCGAGGCTCGCCGTGGCCCGGAGGCACGCCAGGGTTCGCGCCTCCCGGCGCGGTGGCCAAGAACGCAGAAGATGCCCCGCTACTATGCGCCTCATGATTGTCAAAGCGATTCGCGGGCGGTGAGTTCGGATGCGCCTTGGCGGGGATCCGGTGGGCCGGTGGGGACTGACCCTGCTGGCGGTCGCCGGCGTGGTGGGTGTGATCCTGGCCATTCACGGCTGGGCGGCCCGAGCTTCGGGAGTTGTCCCTGCGGCCTTGCCCGCGGGCTCCGGGTCAACTGCGGGCCGGGTGGCGGCCGGCCCGTCATCGGGGCCGTCGGCATCGCCTTCCTCTCACCCGGCCACATCCGCCTCCGCCGCGCCCTCCGCCTCATCCAGCACTGGGCCGCTGCTCAGCGCGGAGCCCTACGCCAGCTACGCGTTCCAGGTCTGGCCGGGCACGCTGAGCACAGCCGCGAAGCAGGCCCTGACCGGGCTGACCGTTTCGGTTCACCGGCAGTCGGCAGGCCTGTCCGTCACCGCCGGCGTCACCGGCCAGGCGGCGGCGGCGCCGCACGTGTACCCGACGGGCGCGCGCGTATATGTCGTGGAGGCCTCACTCGGCGATGACTCCGGGAACTCCGACTACAGCCTCGGCGATGACGGGCTTGTCGTGACGGACTCCGCGGGGAGGGTCGTGCAATGAGGCAGGCAGGCGGCACGACCGCCCGAGCGGGGACCATGAGCGCGGCGGACCGCGCGGGCCTGCTCGCGGCCGAATGGGGTCCGGTCGCGGGACGGGTGCTGCTGGCCCTGGTGCTCGCCTGGTTCGGCTACCACGAACTCGTCCGGCCTGCCCTGTGGACCGGGTACGTCCCGGTGCTGTCCCCGACGTCGACGCTGGCGGTCATCCTGGTGCTGGCGCACGGCTGGGTGCTGCTGGTGGTCGCCGTCGCCCTCGCGGCCGGGATCGCGCCGCGCGCAGCGGCGCTGCTCGCCGCCGCGCTGCTGCTGGAAATCGTCATCTCGCTCGCCGTGCAAGGCGGCCTGTCCGACCTGACGCTGCGGGATGTTGGTGTACTCGGCCTGGCCCTGTGCCTTACCGGGATCAGTCACCAGCGGCTCGCGTTGCGCCGGTAGGAGATCAGCCCGGCACCAGGATGGTCTTGCCGATCGTGGCCCGGGCCTCGATCGCCGCGTGCGCTTCGGCGGCCTTGGACAACGGGAAAACCTGGCCGATCGTCGGGCTCAGGCGCCCGGCAGCCGCGAGAGCGAGTCCCTGCTCGACGAGCGCCCTGTTGTCCTCGGCGGTGCGGACCACGGTGTTGCCCGGGATGAACTCGATGCCGCGGCTGGAGATCTCGCGCCGCTCGATGCCGCTGGCACCGGTGAAGGTACCGCTCGCCGCTCCGTAGGCCAGGAACCGGCCGCCTCTGCCGAGCAGTCCCAGCGCGTCGTTGCCGATGTCACCGCCAACACCGTCGAACACCACGTCAAGGGTGCCGGTCACCGCCCGCACCTGCGCCGCCCATCCCGGCGAGCTGTAATCGGCCGCGGCATCGGCCCCCAGCGTGCGCGCTACGTCGAGCTTCCGGGTGCTGCTCGCGGCGGCGGTCACGTGCCTCGCGCCGGCCGCCCGGGAAAGCTGCACCAGGAGGCTGCCCACGCCGCCCGCCGCGGCGGTGACCAGCACCCGGTCTCCCGTCGTGATGGCGGCCGCCCGGATCAGGGCGAGCGCTGTCCGGCCGTCGGCGAGGAGCGCCACTGCCGTTCCGCGGGGCAGGCCATCGGGGACGCGGACCGGTTCCTCCGCGCCCACCACCACCCGGTCGGCGTAGCCGCCGAGGCCACCCGTGGCGGTCACCACCCGCATCCCGATCAGGGCCTGGTCCACGTCAGGGCCGGCCGACACGATCGTGCCCTCCACGCCGTTGCCGAGCACCGCCGGCAACGCGGGCCCGGGACCGGGCCATGGCGGCCGACCCGCGCGCATCTGGGTCTCGACGAACGTGATGCCGGCGGCCGCGGTGCGAATGGCCACCTGGCCCGGGCCGGGCTCGGCGTCGGGCACCTCTACCAGGTGGAGCACGGCCGGTGCACCGTACTCAGCCATCTGGACCTGGTACATGCGTCCTCTCCAGCAGCCGGGCCGGCCGGCGTGTTCGGTCCGGACCGGCGATCTCGCGCCTCGCGATCAGATCTTGGACCAGGCCTGCGTGAGCACGCTGCGCAGGATCTGCTCCATCTCGTCGAAATGCTCTTGCGTGCAGGTGAGCGGGGGAGCGAGCTGGATCACCGGGTCACCGCGGTCGTCCGCCCGGCAGACCAGCCCGGCGTCGAACAGCGCTTGGGACAGGAACCCGCGCAGCAGCCGTTCGGACTCCTCGTCGCTGAACGTCTCCCTGGTGGCCTTGTCCTTGACCAACTCGATGCCGTAGAAGTACCCGTCACCCCGCACATCGCCGACGATGGGCAGGTCAGAAAGCTTCTCGAGGGTGGAGCGGAAGGCCGCCTCGTGCGTGCGGACGTTGCCGAGCAGGTCCTCTTTCTCGAACACGTCGAGGTTGGCCAGCGCGACCGCAGAAGAGACCGGATGACCAGCGAAGGTCACGCCGTGCAGGAAGGTAGCGGTTCCTTGGCTGAACGGTTCCATCAGCCGGTCACTGACCAGCATGCCGCCGAGCGGGGAGTAGCCCGAGGTGACTCCCTTGGCGAACGTGATGATATCGGGCTGGTAGCCGTAGCGCTCGGACCCGAAGTAGTAGCCCAGCCGGCCGAAGGCGCAGATTACTTCGTCGGAGACGAGGATCACCCCGTAGGTATCGCAGATCTCCCGCACCCGTGCGAAGTAGCCGGGCGGCGGCGGGAAACAGCCACCGGAGTTCTGCACGGGCTCGACGAACACGGCGGCGACCGACTCCGGGCCTTCACGCAGGATCGCGCGCTCGATCTCGTCGGCCGCCCACCGGCCGAACGACTCCAGGTCGTCGGCGACGAAACCAGGGGCGCGGTAGAAGTTCGTGTTCGGCACCCGGACCCCGCCGGGCGGCAGCGGCTCGAACGGTTCCTTGATCCCGGGCAGCCCGGTGATCGCCAGCGCTCCCATGGACGTGCCGTGGTAGGCGATGTCCCGGCTGAGCACCTTGTAGCGGCCGGGCTGGCCGATGGTCTTGAAGTACTGCTTGGCCAGCTTCCAGGCGGACTCCACTGCCTCTGAGCCGCTGGTGGTGAAGAACACCCGGTTCAGGTCGCCGGGGGAAAGCCCGGCCAGCCGCTCGGCGAGCTCGATCGCCCGCGGGTGCGCGTACGACCAGAGCGGGAAGTACGCCAGCTCGCTGCCCTGGCGGGCGCCCGCCTCGGCGACTTCCTTCCTGCCGTGCCCGATCTGGCTGACGAACAGCCCGGACAGGCCGTCCAGGTAGCGCCGGCCATGCTGGTCGTAGACGTACTGTCCGGACCCGCGCACGATCACGGGGACTTCAGCGCCGGCGTAAGAGGACATCCGGGTGAAGTGCAGCCACAGGTGGCGTTGGGCGGCCTCCTGGAGTGCCTGCCCGGAGAGGCGGCCGGCGCCGTCCCCGGAGCGCTCGGTGCCACGCGAAGCGGTCATCTGGTCCCCCAGCCGTAGGTCTGCTTGCGGAGTTTCAGGTACACGAAGGTCTCGGTGCTGGTCACGCTGGGCACGGCGCGGACGCGGCTGAGGATCTCGAGCAGGTGGTCGTCGTCCTCGCAGACGACTTCCACGAGCAGGTCGAACGATCCAGACGTGATGACCACATAGTCGATCTCATGCATTCCCGCCAGGTGATCGGCTACCCGTTCGAGATCACCAGAGCACTTGATGCCGATCATGGTCTGGCGGTGGAATCCAAGCGTCAGCGGGTCGGTCACCGCCACTATCTGCATGACCCCCCCGTCGACCAGCCGCTGCACCCGCTGGCGCACGGCGGCCTCGGACAGCCCGACCACCTTGCCGATCGACGCATAGGAGCGGCGGCCGTCCTGCTGCAACTGCTCGATGATCTGCTTGGACAGGTCATCGAGGACGACCCGGATCGGGCCGCGGGAGCGGCCTCGGCCGCTCCGCGAGTGGCCGGCCCGCTCGGCGGTCAGTCCGCCAGGGACGGCGGGGGTCCCCGGCGTATGAGCCATGCGGTCGCCTCCTTCGCAAGGCAATCGTGTCATGCGAGCCGCGCTTGTCAACTGATTTCGTTGAAATACATGCTATCTGCGACGGATTCACTTGTACGTGATTCGTTTGTCTGCGAGTGTCGGAGCCATGCCGACGACATCCCGGCCAGCCCGGCTCCAGGAGTTCAAGAACTTCGTGAACGGAGAGTTCACCCCGACCACGGAGGGCCGTGCCAGCGACATCATCGACCCCAGCACCGGCGAGGCCTATGCTCTCGCGCCAGTCTCCGGGCCAGCCGACGTGGATGCCGCGCTGAAGTGCGCGGAGGCGGCCAGGGAGGGGTGGCGGGACGCAACCCCGGCGGAGCGGAGCCTGGCGCTGCTAAAGATAGCGGACGCCATCGAGGCCCGGGGAGCGGAGATCGTGGCGGCCGAATGCCGCAACACGGGCAAGCCGGTGGCCCTCACCATGGCCGAGGAACTCCCGCCGGTCGTGGACGAGTTGCGGTTCTTCGCTGGCGCCGCCCGCATCCTGCAGGGCAGCGCGGCCGGAGAGTACATCCGTGACCACACGTCGCTCATCCGGCGGGAGCCCATCGGCGTCTGCGCCCAGGTGACGCCGTGGAACTACCCGATGATGATGGCCGTCTGGAAATTCGCCCCGGCCATCGCCGCGGGCAACACCGTGGTGCTCAAGCCCTCGGACACCACCCCGGTGTCCACGCTCCTGCTGGCCGAGATCGCCGCGGAGTTCCTGCCGCCGGGCGTGTTCAACGTGGTGTGCGGTGACGCGGACACGGGCCGCGCGCTGGTCTCGCACGAGATCCCGCAGATGGTGTCGATCACCGGATCGGTCCGCGCCGGGATGCAGGTGGCCCAGGCCGCCGCGGCCGGCCTGAAGCGGGTGCACCTGGAACTCGGCGGCAAGGCGCCGGTCATCGTGTTCGACGACGCCGACGTGGCCCAGGCCGCCGCCGGCATCGCGGGGGCCGGCTATTACAACGCGGGCCAGGACTGCACCGCGGCGACCCGGGTGCTGGCCGGCCCGGCCATCGCGGCGGACCTGACCGCGGCGCTGGCGGAGCAGGCCCGGGGCACGATCGTCGGCGGCCTGGATGTGCCCGGTGCCGACTATGGCCCGCTGAACAATCCCGCGCAGCTGGCCAGGGTCGAGGGCTTCCTGCGCAGGGGCCCCGATCACGCGGAGGTGGTCACCGGCGGGCACCGGGTGGGGGAGCGCGGGTACTGCTTCGCGCCGACGGTCGTCAGCGGGCTGCGCCAGGACGACGAGATGGTCCAGGAGGAGATCTTCGGCCCGGTGATCACCGTGCAGCGATTCGGTGCCGAGGAGGAGGCGCTGCGCTGGGCCAACGGAGTGAAGTACGGGCTGGCCGCCAGTGTCTGGACAAAGGACCACGGCAGGGCCATGCGGATGGCGCGGCTGCTGGACTTCGGCGCTGTCTGGATCAACACGCATATCCCGTTCGCGTCGGAGATGCCACATGGCGGCTTCAAGCACTCCGGCTACGGCAAGGACCTGTCGATGTACGGATTCGAGGACTACACGCGGGTCAAACACGTGATGAGCTATTTCGGCGGCTGAGTCCAGCGCCGAGATGATTGCGGGTGGGCGGGTAACCGCCGCCGAGGTTGCCGCCCGGTGTGGGTTAGCGTTCCTGGGTGTCGCTTTCGCGGCGGATCTGGAAGAAGGGTGAGTGCAGGATGAACCGTGCGACCAGGAGCAGGATCAGGCCGGCGGCGACGATGCCGACTAGTGACCAGATCTGTGTCATGGGCGCGTTTTGCACGGTTTTCCCGAACACCCAGCCGAGGAACACGGCGGCGGCCAGCGGCAGGATGCCGAGGATCAGCGCGTCCCAGGGGCTGCTGAACACGCGGCGCCGGTAATACACGATGGTGGCCAGCGCGGTGAGGATGTAGAAGATGGAAAACAGCAGCCCGGTCACGGCGATCACGTCGAAGAACGCGTTCTGCACCGAGGTGGCCAGGTAGTACACCACGGACAGGCCGATGATCAGGACGCCGACGAGGACGCTGGCGGCGGCCGGGGTGGCGAACCGGCGGGAGACGTTGGCCAGGAACTCCGGCAGCGCCCGGTAGCTCGCCATCCTGTAGACGATCCGGGCGGACAGCACGATGCCGGTCCCGGTGGTGGCGATCACCGACAGCGCGATCGACAGCGCCATCGCCTTGGCCCAGCCGCTGCCGCCGAGGACCTGGGCGATGTAGACCAGCGCGGTCGCCGAGTGCGCCTGCAGCTTCGCCGGTGACACCACTCCCTGCAGGCCCACCTGCGCCAGGGTGTAGATGATGGCCAGCAGCGCGACCGCCAGGATCGCCGCCCGCCCCGGGTTGATCCGCCGGTGCTTGACTTCCTCATTGACATACAAGGTGCCGTCCCACCCGCCGTAGACGAACACCGCGATCAGGAACCCGGCCACCGCGCTGCCGTGCCCGCCGGTCCCCGACAGGCTCACCCACCCCTTGGTGATGGGCACCGACCCGGCGTGATGGCCCAGCACCCACACCAGCCCGGCGACCGCCATCCCGATCAAGATCAGGTACTCCACCAGCGCCATGCTGACCTGCGCCCGCGCCGTGATCCGGATACCGACCACCGCGATGATCAGCATCACCACCCCCACGGCCACGCCGATCGCGATATACGCCCCCGTGTTCGTCGAGCCCGAGCCGAACACCGCGAGCACCGAGGGCCCCAGCAAAAGAACCTCCGCGACCGTCCCGATGATGTAAGCCGCCACCATCAGCCACCCGGTCAGGAAACCCAGATACGGGCTGATCGCCCGCCCGACCCACTCGAACGACGCACCACAGTTCGCGTTCCACATATTCAGCCGGCGGTACGCATTCGCAATGATCAGCATCGGGATGGCCGTCAGGATCAGGATCGGCCCGCTCGCATACGCCGTCGCCGCCGCCAGCGCCGCCAGCGACAGCCCCACCGTCGCCGCCGGCGCCGACGACGCCATCCCGATAACAGTGTCCTGCGCCACGCCGATCGCATTAGGTTCCAGCCGCGCCCGGGGCGCCGGCGCGGTCCCCGCGACAGTGGCCGCGTACTGATCTGTCATCTGTTCTCCTATGGTGCCTGCCCGGTGCTGCGCCTACAGTACGCGCGGATCACTTTCAGGCTCATGCCAATGATCGCGCGTTTCGGCAAAGCATCGGCAGGACCATAAGGGTCATTTCAAGCACCAGGCCCAAAAGGCACCGGGGGGTTTAGCTAACTATGGTCAATGGTGGTAATTAGCAGCGAGCTAGGCGCCGCTGCCCGTGCTGGACCGTCCCGCGATGTTCGACAGGCTCTCCCGGACAGCTTGCGTCAGCGGATCCCTGGGCGGCAGAACCTGCTCACAGCGCGCGACGGTATCGCGGAGCAGTGTCGTCGCGTCGGTCAGCCGGCCCACGGCGTAATAGGCGTGGGCCAGGCTCGCCTGGGACGCCAGCGTACCCGGGTGGTCGGCGCCCAGAACCCGCTCGTAACCGGCGCAGGCCTGCTCACAGAGCCGCAGCGCGGAGGCCATCCGGCCCACCGAGTGATACGCGGAGCCGAGGTTGCCGCGGGCCGCGATCGTGTCCAGATGATCGGGACCAAGGGCGTGCTCCCGGTCGGCGAGAACCCGCTTGTACTGGGACAGGGCATCCTTGAGCCGGCCGTCGGCCAGGTAGACGTCGGCCAGCTTCTGCCGGGCGGTCATGGTGTCGGGATGCTGAGGTCCCTGAACGCGCTCGCGGTCGGCCAGCGTGCGCCGGTACAACCGGATCGCGTCGCCGAACCGCCCCGCGGCACGGTACGCGGCGGCGAGCTCATCCCGCACGTCCAGCGTGTCAGCCTGATCAGCCCCGTGGATACGCTCGTAATCACTGGCCGCGCCGTCCAGGATGGTGACCGCCTCGCCAAACTGGCTGGCCGCCACCGCGGCATGGCCGAGATTGTGCCGGGCCGTGATGGTGCCAGGGTGATCCGGCCCCAGCACGCGGACCCGATCGGCCAGAACCCACTCAAACCACGAAACGGCCTCCGCTGCCCGGCCGGCCGCCAGGTACGCGTCGGCCAGCCGCTGGCCTGCCATCAGGGTGTCCGGGTGGCCCCGCGCCAGGAGCCGGTCGCTGGCCGCGGCGAGCTCGTTCCAGTACGCGACAGCCGGGCCGGTCAGGCGCGCGCTGTCCAGGCTCCGGCCAACCCGGAAGAGCAACGGGCGGCAGCCGTCGGCCCACGGCCGGTCTCCAGCGGCCTGCCGAAGGCTGGCCGCACACGACCGCAGGCCCCGGGCCAGCCCGGCCGGCCGCTCATCCGCGGGCCATACCTCCAGCAGCGCGCCGGCCGCCGCCCGCACCGCCCCATCCAGCGTTTCGTCAGGCATTGTCGCCCGGATCGCGGCCTGGACCACTGAGTTGATCCGGAGCGTCGGCGGCGTGGTCGCCGTATCAATGGTCAGCAGGCCGGCCCGCTCCAGAGTGAGCAGCGTGTTCCAGGCCCCCCCCGGGTCCGGGGCACTGTCTCGCGCCAGGTATTCGCACGCTGCCGACGAGGTGAATACCCCGCCGGGAATCCCATGGCCATCGAGAAGCGCGGCCAGCCCCAGGACGGACTGGACGCCGCCGCCCGGCGCCAGCCGGTCAGCCTGCTCGACAGAGAACATCCAGGTGACCGCTGCGGCCGGGGGCTCCGCCATCTGCTCCCGCCGCTGCCCGAAATTCTCCAGATATTCACGGCAAGTCAGTGCCGAACTCGCGATCACCGCACTGGCCTGGGCCAGCGCCAACGGCTCGCAGCCAAGATCATGCACGAGGTCCGTCGCTCCGATGTGCTGGCCTGGGTTCGCGGCGAGGCGGCCCGTCAGGTAACTCAGGGCCTCGGGGGAGCTGAAGGCCCCGACCGGGAGGATCCGGGCCCGGTGCTTGGCGGAGATCGTCGCGGAATTCGTAGTCGTGATCAGGACCCGGCCCGCTGGCCCAGCCGGCCAGAGCCCTTCCAGATCCGCCTCGTCGGACAGGTCACCGAGCACCACCAGCCAGGGCCGCCGGGTCTGGCCGAGCCAGCCCACGAAGCGGGCAGCGACCGACTCAGCGTCACCAGAAAGCTCGGTCCCCATCGCTACCGCCGCCGCCTCCACGTAGCAGGACAGCACCGACGCGCGGCTCGTGGCCACAATCCAGACCAGCAAGTCCACTCCGCGGGACTGCCACAACCACTCCGCGAACGACACCGCGATCTGGGTCTTGCCGCAGGACCACAGCCAGTCCCGCGACGCCTTCGCGCCCACCCAGCCAGGCACCAGCACCACCGCGGCGCCCGGCAGCAGTTCCGCCCCCAGGGCAGGCGCGCTCTCGGGCCTGGGAATGAAACCATTGGCCAGCGGAGGCACGGCGCCCGACCGGATCGGCCACGCACCCCCCCCGCCTCGTGACTCCGTCGGCCCCCCGGCTGGCACCCGGTTGTCCACGGCCGCTACCTGTGACCAGCGTCCATCCGCACCGCCGCCGCTGGCGGCGGTGGGAGTGGCCATTTCGGACCGCAGGGTGAGCCCGGAGAGATCGCTATATATCGCTTTGCGCAATTATGTGTCACGCTTATCCTGTGCGTCCTATCGGTCATTGAGGACCCCGGCATGCCGGGCGGTAAATATGGAACTAAATTGCCCGGGCTTGACAGGGTGCGGCAGGATTTTACCGGCTAATCCGCATAGCTGTTCACGGGTATATTGGCGACCTGTGCCGAGAGTACCCGCTCCAGCCCACGGCAAGCCTCCGCGCCATTCCGGCAGGTGACAGCCAGTCTGCCCGCTAGCCGCGCCAATGTGAAGGCTCACCATCTACGCGGCGCCCCGCGAGTATCGGATAAATCAGTTCGGCATGCACTGGGATGATCACGACATCTGTAGCCCGTGATAGGACGGCAGTGCGGTACTGCTCCGCACCCGACGGTCGTCCCCTGGCTGCGCCGGGACCACGATCCTGTCGCTACCGATTCGGGGGCCACGCGCGTGTCAAGCATGGGATGGGCTGCTTCGGCGGCTGAGCAGGCGATCGCGGGGCAGGCGGTTCACTTGTTACAAAGACGTTAACTGAATTCGTTGCGATCAGGCCTTGTTACGACTGATTCGGTTGATTTCACATTGCCTGTCTGCGAAGATCGGGTCATTCATCGCGGCCTGCCGTGCTGACCGGGGGGTCGGCCGCCCTGAGAACGTGCCGAGACGGGGGATATCCGCCTGACATGACCGACATTGACGCACCCGCCGCGGACGGGCGTCCGCCGCGCGCGGCGGCGACCGTCGGCACCAGAGCTGTGAGCCATCCGGATGCCTCCGCGGCCGGCGCGGCGGGCGACGCTGGGCTGCCCAACGCTGGGCTGCCCAACGACGTGGTCCCCGCGATCGAACTGGCGGGCGTGGCCAAGGAGTTCCAGGCCCGTGGTGAGCTGGTCGCCGCGGTGCGCGGCATTGACCTGGCCATCCGCCAGGGGGAGTTCTTCTCCATGCTCGGCCCGTCGGGCTGCGGAAAGACCACCACGATGCGGATGGTCGCCGGATTCGAGGAGCCCACCCGCGGCACGGTCAGCCTGCAGGGCCGGGATGTCACCTGGGAGCCCCCGAACAAGCGCGACGTCAACATGGTGTTCCAGTCCTACGCCCTGTTCCCGCACATGAACGTGTTCGAGAACGTCGCGTTCGGGTTGCGGCGCAAGAACGTGGCCAAGGACCGGATCACCCGCCAGGTCGGCGAGATGCTTGAGATCGTCGACCTGACCGGCCGTGAGCAGCGCCGGCCCCGTGAGCTGTCCGGTGGCCAGCAACAGCGGGTGGCCCTCGCCCGGGCGCTGGTCAATCACCCGAAGGCACTGTTGCTCGACGAGCCGCTCGGCGCGCTGGACCTCAAGCTCAGGCAGGCCATGCAGGTGGAGCTGAAGCGCATCCAGCGTGAGGTCGGCATCACGTTCGTCTACGTCACGCATGACCAGAACGAGGCGCTGACCATGTCAGACCGGATTGCCGTGATGAACGACGGGGTCATTGAGCATCTCGGCTCCCCGCGCGAAATCTATGAGCACCCGGCGACCCGCTTCGTGGCGGGCTTTATCGGGACCTCCAATCTGCTCACCGGTCGGGTCAGCCGGCTGACCGGCGGGACCGCGGTCATCGAGGTCAGCCCGGACGAGCGGATCGTGGTCCCGGTCGGCCAGCGGGCCTGCGGCCAGGGCGACGAGATCGAGGTCACGGTGCGTCCGGAGAAGATCGCCCTGTCCCCGGCGCAGCCCGTGAGCGCTGGCTGCGCGCTTCGCGGCACCGTGACCGAGGTCGTCTACCTCGGCACGTCAACGAACTTCATCATCACCACGTCCACCGGTGCGGACGTGGTGGTGTTCGTCCAGAACGCCGCGGCCACGGACGACCACGCCGCGGACGTGCACCGTGGCGACGCCGTCTGGCTGTCCTGGGAACCCCAGTACTCCTACGCGATCGGAAGTAGCTTGTGATGAGCGAGAGCAACCTACACAACGACGACCCTGCGGCGCTGCGTGGCATGACCCAGCGCCGGCGACGGGGCGCCGGGAGGCGCGAGGCAGCTGGGCCCGGTTACAGCCGCCGCGAGGCCCTCGGCCTCGGTGGGCTGGCCGCAGCGGGCCTCGGCCTGGCCGCCTGTGGCGTATCAGGTGCTGGCAAGGCGCAGAGCACCGGCCAGGTGGAGAGCGCGGCGAAGAAGTTCTGGACCGGCAAGACGAAGCACGGGCATGTGAACTTCGCCAACTGGCCGCTCTACATCGACACCGATCACCAGACGCTGAAGCAGTTCACCGCGTCGACCGGCATCACCGTTGACTACGCGGAGGTCATCCAGGACGACCCGTCATGGTTCGCGAAGATCGACCCGATCATCCGGTCGAGTCAGTCAATCGGCTATGACGTGATGGTCGTCACCGACGGATTCGAGTTCTCCGAACTGGTCGCGCTGGGTGAGCTGATCCCGCTGGACCAGAGCATGCTGGCCAATTTCCACAAGTACGCGTCGCCGAAGTTCCAGCAGCGGTCCTTTGACCCCGGCAACACCTACAGCATTCCGTGGGCATCGGGCAGCACCGGCATCGCCTGGAACCCGAAATACATCACCACCCCGGTCACCAGCATGAAGGACCTCTGGAACCCGGCCCACAAGGGCCACGTCGGCATGATGTCCGACATCCAGGAGATCGGGAACTTCGGCATGATCAAGCTCGGGATCGACCCGCAGACGTCGAAGCCCGCAGACTGGACGAAGGCCGCCGCCACGCTCACCGCGCAGCGGAACGCGGGCCTCGTGCGCCAGTACTACGACCAGTCCTACATCCAAGCCTTGACCAAGGGCGACACCTGGATCACCATGGCCTGGTCCGGTGACATCTTCCAGCAGAACCTCTCCGCAGGCTCGAACCTGCAGTTCGTGGTCCCTGACGAGGGCGGCAACATCTGGACCGACAACATGATGATCCCGAAGTACGCGCAGAACCCGGTCGACGCGATGACGCTGATCGACTGGTACTACCGGCCCGAGATCGCGGCCATGCTCACCGAGGGCATCAACTACATCACCGCCGTCCCGTCCGCGCGGGCCATCATCTCCTCGGATGCGAAGAAGGCAACCGGGAGCACCAAGCAGAACCTCACAGAGGTGGCCGACAGCACGCTCGTCTGGCCGAGCAGTTCCGTGTACAACAGGCTCTATAACTACGTGGATGTGAGCGGCAAGCTGAAGGACCAGTACTCCTCCATCTTCCAGCCGGTCGTCGCGGGCTAGCAGCGGTGCGCAGACTCCGGTCAACGCTCGTTCCCTACCTGCTCATCCTGCCTGGCGGGCTGTGGCTGGTGGTGTTCTTCGCCGCCCCGCTGATCTTCCTCATCTCCATGTCCACCCAGACCGGGGACGTGGTCAGCGGGTTCACGCAGACCTTCGACTGGCATAACTACGTCACGGGGTTCAGCGACTACCACAGCCAGTTCATCCGGTCGCTGCTCTATGGCGGGCTGGCCACGGTGCTGTGCATCATGCTGTCTTACCCGACGGCGTACTGGATCGCCTTCCGGGGCGGGGCCCGCAAATCCACCTACCTGTTCCTGATCCTGCTGCCGTTCTTCGTCTCGTTCGTGCTCCGGACGATCTCCTGGCAGTACATCCTGGGCGACAATGGCCTGGTCCTGGAGCCGCTGAAGTCGCTCGGCCTCCTGCCGCAGAATTTCCGGGTGCTGGCCACCAGCACTGCGGTAGTCGGCGGGCTGACCTACAACTACCTGCCGTTCATGGTGCTGCCCATCTACGTGGCCCTGGAGCGGATCGACTTCCGGGTGGTGGAGGCGGCGTATGACCTGTACGCGAACCGTGTGCAGGCGTTCACGAAGGTGATCCTGCCGCTCTCGCTGCCCGGTGTGTTCGCGGGTGTGCTGCTCAACTTTGTGCCGGCGGCGTCCGACTACGTGAACGCGGCGGTGCTCGGCGGCCCGAACAACACGATGATCGGCAACATCATCCAGGACGAGTACCTCAACCTGCAGAACTACCCCATCGGCGCGGCCCTGTCGTTCACCCTCATGGCGATCCTGCTGATCGGGATCTTCGTGTACGCGCGGGCGCTCGGCACCGATCAGGTCCTGGAAGCAGGGGCCGCGTGAGCGTGTCGGTCCAGGCACCGCCGGGTGGCCCTGGCATCCGCCCCGAGCCGCCGCAGCCGCCCCGGCGGCGGCCGAGGAAGCGGGTCGGCGACCGGCTGCTGTTCCTCTACACCTGGGTCGTCATCGTCTGGCTGGCGCTGCCGATCGCGGCGGTCATCCTGTTCAGCTTCAACAACCCCCGTGGCCGCTTCAACTACAGCTGGGTCGGTTTCACGCTCAAGTGGTGGGGCCCCAAGCTGTTCGAGTACCCGTCCTTGACCAAGGCAATGGGCAACTCGATCATCATCGGTGTCCTCGCCACGCTGCTCGCTACCGTCCTGGGTACCTTCGTCGGCCTGGCGCTCGGCAAGTACCGGTTCCGCGGGCAGGGGGCGACGAACCTGGTCCAGTTCGCCGCGATCTCGGCGCCGGAGATCGTGCTCGGCTCGTCGCTGCTGACCTTCTTCATCACGCTGCGGCTGCCGCTCGGCTATGTGACGATCCTCATCGCGCACGTCGCGTTCTGCCTGTCGTTCGTGGCGATCACGGTGCGGTCCAGGGCGCTGACCCTCGATCCCTTCATCGAGGAGGCGGCGCGTGATCTCGGCGCCGGCCCGTGGGACACCTTCCGGCTGGTTACCCTGCCGATGATCTGGCCCGGCGTCCTGGCTGGCGCGCTGCTCGCCTTCGCGCTGTCCATCGACGACTTCATCACCACCAACTTCGTGGCCGGCCTGCAAGTTCAGACCTATCCGCTGTGGATCTGGGGCGCCACCAAGGAGGGCCTGCCGCCGCAGGTGGACGTGATGGGAACGATCATCTTCGCGGCCGGGGTGCTGCTCGCCATCACCAACGCGCTGCGGTCCCGCCGCCGGGCGGTATGACCAGACGGCAGATGGCGGCCGGCTCCCCGGCGGCCGGTGCCCTGGTCGCCACCGCCCTGGCGGGTGCCCGGCCGGTCCCCTACTGGCTCGACCAGCCCGGCGCGCCCGGCCCGGCCTCCCCGCTGGCTGGCCGCGCCGCGGCCAGCCTCGCCGTGATCGGCGGCGGGTTCACCGGGCTGTGGACCGCGCTGCTCGCCAAGGAACGGGATCCGTCCTCGGACGTGGTGCTGCTCGAAGCCCGGACTGTGGCCTGGGCCGCGTCCGGGCGCAACGGGGGCTTCTGCTCGGCCAGCCTCACCCATGGCCTGGCCAACGGCCTGCAGCGATTCGGCGGGGAAATCGAGACCCTGGAGCGGCTCGGCACGCGCAACCTGGATGAGATCGCCGACGCGATCGCCCGGTACCGGATCGACTGTGGCTTCGAGCGCACCGGAGAACTGACGGTCGCGACCCAGGACTGGCAGCTGGCCACGCTCCGGGAGAGCGCCGAGGCCAATCGGGCGCTGGGTCGCGAGCCGGAACTGCTGGGCCGCGACCGTGTCCGCGCCGAGATTGACTCGCCGACCTACCTGGGCGGCCTGTGGGACACCGGCGGCTGTGCCCTGGTGGACCCGGCGCGGCTCGCCTGGGGACTGCGGCGTGCCTGCCTGGACGCCGGGGTGCGGATCCACGAGCACGCACCGGTGACCGCCGTTCATGACGAGGGCCGGGCCGGCCTGCGCGTGCACACCGCCCGCGGCAGCGTGCTCGCCGCCGGGGTAGCGCTGGGCACTGGCGTGTACCGCCCGCTGCTGCGCCGGCTCCGCCACTATCTCGTGCCTGTCTACGACTACGTGCTGATGACGGAGCCGCTGACGGCCGCCCAGCTGGCTGGCATCGGCTGGCGGCACCGGCAGGGCGCCGCGGACGCGGGCAACCAGTTCCACTACTACCGGCTCACCGCCGACAACAGGATCCTCTGGGGCGGCTACGACGCCGTGTACTACAACGGGGGCCGGATCACCGCGGCGCAAGACCAGCGACCGGGGACTTTCGCCCTGCTCGCAAGCCAATTTTTCACAACGTTCCCGCAGCTGGCAGATATCCGCTTCAGCCATGCCTGGGGTGGCGTGATCGATACCTGCGCCCGGTTCTGCGCCTTTTACGGCACCGCGCACCGGGGCAGGCTGGCCTATGCGACGGGCTATACCGGGCTCGGCGTGGGCGCGTCCAGGTTCGGTGCGAACGTCATGCTCGACCTGCTGGCCGGGCAGCCGAGCGAACTGACCGAGCTGTCCATGGTGCGCTCCAAGCCCCTGCCGTTCCCGCCGGAGCCCGTGCGGTCCGCGGTCATCCAGCTCACCCGCGCCTCCCTGGCCAGGGCCGACCGCAACGAAGGCCGCAGGGACCTCTGGCTGCGCACCCTCGACCGCCTTGGCCTGGGTTTCGACTCCTGAGCGCCATCCTCCAGGTCATCCCGCGAAGCTGGTTGAGCCACCGGCCTGCGGGTCGTTGCTGGCGGGGTAGCTGGCGAGGATGTCCCATCGCTGGCTGCGATCACCGATGTCGCACAGGTCGAGGGCCTGGGAGCGCGCGGTTCGTGGGCCGCGCAGGGTTCGCAGGCCGATGGCGACGGCCGCACGCTGATCGTCGCGGTTGATCTTGGCTAACGAGATGTGCGGGGCGAACGAACTGCGGATGTACCGGCTGCCGAACGGGTCGCCCTCGAGGCCGCGGCGTGCCCGGGTGGCAACGTCGAGGATCGCGTCCTGAAAGGCCATGAGCTCGGGAGTGCGCTGCACGGTGAGCATCACGTAGCCACTGCCGGAGGGCTCGACCGTGAGCGCGGCGATGTCGGGCAGGCCGGCCGCCGCCAGTACCTCCAGGTCGGCGGTGACCGCGGCGAAGGCGGCCCGGGGGATCGTGCAGATGAGCAGGCTGAGGTGGGGCGGGAACGTTCTGGCGTCGATAACGTTCGCGTTGTAGGAGAATTCGCCGGTGATCACCTGGCTGGTGGTTACCACGGCACCGAACAGCGGGTCGGCAGGGATCAGGGCGAAGTCGACCCGGACCAGATCTGCGGTCAGCATGGCCGCCCTTCTACGTGATGCGGTCACTCTGTTCCAGCAGCCTGTCGAAGTCCAGGCGCATAAAGGACAGCAGCCCTCCGTCGGAGGCTAGCAACGCCGGCGTCGGGATGCGCTCGCTGCACAGCGCGTACAGGGCCAGGATCCCCTGGTAGGTGAACAGGTAGATCGCGTGCCGGAACATCGCGGTCGTCAGGTAGACCTCGACATGCCGGGACGGGCCGATGGCGGAGAAGTCGTCGATCGCCTCGGTGACCTTACGGCGGAAGTCGTCTGGCGTGACGCGGAGCGTATGCGCGTACAGAGCGACGTGCAGGGAGTCGGCCGACGGGTCGGGTAACACCACCCGTATCCGCCCGCCGGGACGCCCGGCCAGGACGTGCAGGTTCTTGCGGTAGGTATTGCGCCAGGTCGCACCGTACATGACGGCCAGGTCCAGGGTCGACGAGGCCGCGAACAAGGCATCCCAGTCGCCCTCGATGTCGACGAAGTCACTGTAGAACCGGCCGATGCCCGCAGCGCCGGCACCCGGGGCCGGGGCGCCGTCGAGGTGCACCACGTCACCGGAATCGGCCTCCAGAGCGCAGATCGCGTCCGCCAGGTCGCGCAGCAACGGCTTCTCATGATGCGCTCGCCAGCCGTCACCAGAGAGCAGGCCCAGAGCCTGGGCCGCAGCCGTCCTCCTGGTCTTGGACTTGACCCGTTCCGAGCCCGGCCGCAGGGCCAGCGCGGCCCGCAGTGCCTTCACCGGGTCGGCCGCGAGCCGGGGTAACCGGGCGTCGGGCGACTCGGCGGCCATCGCGGCCAGGCCGCGGTTCACCACGGTCTCGATGGCGTCGGCGACCGAGCGGGCACCCCGGTGGATGTCAGCCTGGACCAGGGCCAGATTCGGCAGCACGGCCAGGCCGGCGCGCGGTGAGCGCAGCCCGGGGTTGATGAGCCTGGCGAGGTCAGCCGCGACGAGATCCGGTGTCGGGGAAGTCATTCCGCTCGCTCCGCACGGAATTGGCACGCAATCGGCGCGGCTCCACCCGTCGCGGCCGATCGGGCGGCCGGACACACACTTTCATGACGGGCCACGCAGCACCTCCCGGTCACGGTGCGTGCTGCACCGCTGCGCCTAAGGTAACCCGGTGCTGGCCGGGCTCTCCACCCTCGCGAGGCTAGGAGGAGCAGATGGCGAACAAGGCAGACGTCTCCCGCCTGTTGAGATACGTGCTCGCCGACGTCGGCCTGCCCGGTGACCCAGTCCGTGAATCGATGCGGATCTGGGCGCACTCCAGTGTCGAACGGCTGCGGTTCCCCGGCCGGGCATCCGTGATATTCAAGTACGCCGACGCCCCATTCGACCGTGAGCACCTGGTGCTGCGGCTGGCCGCGCGGCACGGCCTGCCTGTGCCGCACGTTCAGGCCGCCCGTACCGAAGCCGGCGTCCTGGCCATGCTGATGGACGATCTGGGTAAGCCGGTCCGGGAAGCCAACGACTACGACGGAGCCTGCGCGGCCGCCCGGCTGCACCGATTGGACGGGGCCGGGTGGCTGGCTCGCGTCAACACCGGGTGGCTGGCCACGATGCCGCACCGGATCGGTCTGCGCCTGAACCGGCTGGGACTGCCCGGAGTAGTAGCTGGCCCGGTCCGTGCTCTCGAAGGTGCCGCGGCCAGCCGGGCCGCGGGGGCGCAACTGCCACCATTCGGGCTGTGCCACTCCCAATACCATCCGACGTCACTGCACATTGGCGAGCGAGGGTGGCATCTGCTTGACTTCGCCCGTGCCTTCAACGGCCCTGGCCTGCTGGACATCGCTTCCTGGCACGGCACCCTGAATGCCCCGAACCCAGCCCGCACTCTGGGGCTGATCGAGTCCTATGTCGAGGCCGGCGGCCACCGGCAGGCTCTGGCGGCACGCGGCGGGATCGATGCCGCATCCTGGGCGCTGGGCTGGCACCGGGTCTGGGTGGCGGACTGGCTCACGCAGCAGATCGAGCGCGGCTGGGCCGATAGAGCCGACGACATATGGACCAGCGCGATCACCCGGCACCTGACCGAGGCAGCCACCCTGCTTCATGCGTGACCGGGCTTCGATACCTGGCCGTCGGGCCCGATAGCGGCGGGGCATCGGCCCGACGGCCAGCACGCCGAGCCACCAGTCATGCCTTACGTGATGGATTCGATGCGATCACCTTGACATCGATCTGGTGCGACTGGAGCATCCGGCCGCAGTGTCCGACGCCAAAGTGCGCTCCTGCTGCTCCGTGGGGGCTGGCAGGGGCGCCGCGTCTGGTGGACGCGCAACTTATAGCGCCAGGTGCCTGTTTGGTTCCCGCGCCCGGTCGGCGAGGTCGGGGATCTCGGTGACGGTCACCGCGGCCGCTTCGAGCAGTTCCCGGCCCTGGCAGTCGGCGACGAACAGTGCCGGCTCCAGCCACGCGATGACGACGTGGCTTATCCCGGTGCCCAATATCAGCTCAGTGCATGTCCGGGGGCGAGACTTGCGCATAGAGCAGGGTTCCAGGGTGGAGTAGATCGTGGCGCCGGCTAGCCGCGGATCATCCGCCGGGAGTTTCCCCAGCGCCGATTCCTCGGCGTGCACATGCGGATCGTTCTCCCTGGAGTATCCGCGGGCCAGTTCGTTCCCGTCGCTGTCTACGATCACGGCGCCGACCGAGTAGGCCCCTTCTGCGGGCGGGCACTGGTGCGCTAGGCCGATCGCGAGTTCCATCCACTTGCGGTCATCGTCGCTAATAGTCATCGCGGCCTCCTGGCGGGTGTCATGCGGGGCGCAGCATGGAACTGGCGAGCGCGGTGTGGAAGTGCCCGGCGGCGGCCGAGGCAGGTCTGGCGGTGAGGATGCGGTCGAGGGTGGTCAGTTCGCCGAGGAGCCTGGCGTACTCGATGTGCTTCTCTGAGCATCACGGTCAGCTGTTCGCCCCGTATGGCCGGTAAGTATGTGATGTTCTGATGCGTCATTGCCCGCAAGTCTGGCAGGATTCGCCGGTCTGTGGCAGTGCCAGGTGGTCATGCGGCTGGGCCTGCGGTCACTCCGGGGCTGGTGACGGCGCGAAGGACGCGGAGTGCGGTGGCGGTGACCTCGGCTGGCGGGGTTCCGGGTGGATTCCAGTAACGCAGTTCAGTAAAGCCGTCTTCGTCAATAATGATTTCGGCTTCGCGCTTCCCGGACGGGCTGAGGGTCGCGGTTAAGTCGAGCCCGGCGCGGGAGTCAGTCAGGTGAGTGATCAGGCCGCAGGCGGTGAGCCCGGCTTCGATCGCACGCATGTGCTCCGCGTCGTACTGGGCGATTGCGGCAGAGGTAGCAGGGCGGGGGTCGGTCATGGTTGCTTCTCTTTCGGGGTGTTGTGGGCTGGTGGCGGCGGCCGGGCCGCTGAGGGTCATGGTGAACCAGACGGTCCATCCGGTGGCGCTGTTGCCGCAGCGGCCCCAGTCGCTGGCTAGCTGGGCGAGGATGAGTAACCCGCGCCCGTGCTGCCCGTCGCGCCGGCGCACGGGCCGGATCCAGGGGCCGCCGCCGTCGTGGACTTCGACGCGCAGCCGGCCGCCGTGTATCGCGGCGCGGACGGTGAAGTGCCCGCCCGGCTCACGCGACTGGCTGTGCAGGATGGCGTTCGTGGCCAGTTCGGACAGGCACAGGGCAGCGTCATCAGCGGCTGGGTAGCCGTTCAGGGCGCGGGCGAGGGACCGGCGCGCCTGGCTGATGTGCGCGGCGGTGGCGGGGTAGGTGCGTGTGAACTCAAGCGGCGCGAGTGTGCTGGTGATGTCGCTGTCAGTCACGTAGCCGACGGTAGGCCGGGCGCTGCGGGGCGGGCAATGGCCGTTTGGCGGGCTGCCACTGTGAAGGGACAGGCAGCGGTCGCGGAGTGTTACAGGGCCAGGTGAACGAAGTCCGCCAGGTCGCGCATCTCGGCGGTGAGTGTCCTGCGGTGCTCGATGATCTTCCGGAGGATGTCACGGGCGTAGCGTTGCTGGGCGAGCCATTCCGGGGCCGCGCGCCGGACTTCCTGAAGCACCCCCACGGCCTCGCCGTACTGGCTCATGGACACGTGCGCGTGCGCCACGTCGAGGCGGTGCCGGTGGTAGTGCCTCGACACGGGGAAGCTCCTGCCCTCAAGCTGGGCGGCGATTGTGAGGGTGAGATCGGGCCGGTCCTGGATCATCGCGTTCTCGGCCTGGATGATCGAGACTGTCATAGGCCCGAACACTTGCCACGGGTTGTACGGCAGGATGAAGTCGCTGCCGGCTGCCACGGCGGCGACGCGGGCCAGTTTGAGGGTGTCGCGCGCTTCGCCGGGGCGGTTATCGCGGACTGCGGCCGTGGAGGCGCGCAGCAGGAATCGTCCCCATGCGGACAGTTCTTCTTTCGTGGCCCTCGACATCCTGGGCTCGGCATCGTCGGACCAGCGGATGGCAAGGTCCCTAGTCTCGGCCAAGCGCCCAGCCCGGATCAGGCCCCAGCACTTCTCGTCGATCGCCGACATCTGGGTGAGCGGGTCACTGGCATCGTCAATTGCCATCTGGATGGCATGGTCTGCAACGTCGAACTGCCAGGTGTGACTCATCAGGAGCGCGGTGACCTGCCGGATCTGGGACCGCAGGCGGCGGGCTGCCGATTCAGTGCCGTTCACGGAGACGGCGACCAGCGTGTCAGCGTCTCGCAAGAGCGCGGGCAGGACCTCACATACCTGGCCATACTGGTTGGCGACCAGCAACGGCACCGTATCAGCGAACGCAGCGGTCAGCCCGTCGAGAGTTGGTTCCTCTGCCGGTTCATCCCCAGCGCTGGTGCCTTCCAGGGCGTGGCGCACGGGTGCCCATTGCTTGACGTCTTCGCGTTCGGGTTCTTCGGCGTCGGGCTGGGTGGCGAGGGCTGTTGTGGGTACTCGGAGGGTGACGGCGAGTTGGTGAAGGGTCTCAAGCCGTACGTTGCCGTAGGCGCCTTGTTCGAGTTTCTTGATGAGGGACAGCGATACGCCGGAGGATTCCGCTAACGCGCGCTGGGTGAGGCCGCGCCGTTTGCGGATGTCGCGGATCCTGTCCCCGCTGGTGTGGGCCTGGTTCATGGGGCGCGTTGCCTCCTGATGGCTGCGGCGGCCTGCTGCCCAGGGTACCGCCGGCCTGGCTGGGCGGCTTCCGTCGGCTGCTTCTGCGGCCGGTGCCGGTTCCGGTCTGCGCGTTCGTTGTTCCTCGTCTGCGTGGTGTCCTGCCTGTGCCTCTGGTGGTTGTGCTCTGGAGTACCCCGAGATTTCCCGGACGGGATCCACTAGGATCTTCGCCGGAAATCTCGGGTGTTCAGTCGGCCATCCGGGTAATTCCGTTCGTTTCTGCCAGGGCGACGTGACAGGCGTGCGTCACACGGATTTCAGCGGCCATTTCACGCGGCATCGGCGCCTCGGCGCTGGCACCAGCATCGATATGGCCGATCGCCCCTGGGCTGTCTGGGCCCGTGGCCGCGGCACCCCGGCGGCCGTAGCATCCGGCACAGCGTGCGTTGGTGGACTGGACGGGCCGCCGCGGAGCCGTGCTCCACGATAGGCCGGCCGGTAGCGGGGGGGCGTGCGCCCGGCCTACCCGTGCTGTGGACGACAAGCCCGCACCCCGCAAAGGACACAGCCATGACCACTCCCCGCACGTCACCCGAACCCCGGCC
>ODAK010001358.1_pt1 | contig 26883 bp, 20 predicted proteins | sample 1539591 | NCBI WGS metagenome assembly ODAK01 (sample SAMEA3539303, study PRJEB22396) | soil metagenome | biome: tundra; feature: field; material: soil | place: USA | collected 2010-05 | depth 0.15 m
TTGCTGTCCACAGTGGGCGCGTAGCTCAATTGGCAGAGCAACTGACTCTTAATCAGTAGGTTGTAGGTTCGATTCCTACCGCGCTCACCATCTTTATAATCAATAGCATACGGGATAATCACGAGGCACCACACCGGTGCGTTCTGCATTCCACCTTCCAGTATTGACCTTTCTTCTCAAATGATTCGGGAGGCCTTCGTGGTCTAAGCCTTACTTCCCTTGTTGCTGGAATGGCAAGCAGCGGAACGGAGGTCATTCAGATTTGTGAAGCCAGCGAGGATTTCCTTTAATCGACGAACCACGCGGCCTCGTTCGTAGCACTGGACGCAGAGCCCCAGATACTGCCACCAAAGCAAATGGAATTGGGTCTGTCCGCCTAAGTTGCGAATTTGGAAACGGTAACCGGCTGCCGCGCGCAAACAGCACCAGGGATTTGTTTTTGATTTGAAATTCTCTGTTCGCTCAGATCCGCAGCCTACCTCGAGGTCCACTGCTCAGAGCAAACTGTCAGTCGGATACTTCTGCAGGATCGCCAACTCTTCTTTGGCGGGGTTGTTTATCAGCTGCGTGTTGCCGGCATCGAAAACCATAGTTGGCCTATCGGTCGTGGAGTAAGCAGGCCAGTTCGGCAGGCCCTTGTGGCCGGGATCGCCATTTCGGGCGAAGCTGGCCCATGCGCCCGCAATCTGCCGGGAAAGTTCTTCGGATTCGGGGTACGCTACTTTTCGAAATGCGAGCGGCAGCTCAGAAGCGTGAAATGCCCTGAGTCTGCCGTCGAGAACCGGAGTATTCCAGGCGAAGTTGTAGACATACACATTGCCGCCGCCTCCGGCAAGCTTGCGATCCGCTTGTGCCATCACGTTCGCCCGCGCTGTCCGGTCCGCCGAGATGCGGAAGTAGAGATCACTGGGGCTGTCTTTGGGATAGTCTCTGTGATATAGAGCCAGTAGTTTGTCTACTTCCAGCTCCGGAATACCCGCTTTCACTTCGCGCTCGCGCAAGCCGGGTTCGTCCAGAGTGAATAGAGACTGGTCCCACCCCAAGAACATGGTCGATTCATCCTTACAGTTGCCGATGATCATGGAGACGCCGGCGGCCGTCTTCGGGGCCACTGGAGTCCAGGTCTGCTGCGGAATGGACCGCCCGTCCACCACGGGTTGCGCTCCCAATCCGCGGATCGAGGGGAGCGGTCCGCTTGGAAGGTTCGCGGCCAGCAATTTTTCCGCGGGAATCTTCTGTAGTTCGTCGACCTGCCGCTCGCTCAGCCCGAGTGTCTTAAGCAGTTCACTGGCCCGCTTCGTTGCCTCGTCTTGAGTGGATACACGCAGCAAGGATCCGCTCTCAATGATGGCTCGGTGAAACAGACCGGTGGCGCGCGGCATCGCCAGCAAGGTGCTTATCTTCGCTCCGCCGCCCGATTCGCCGAAGATGGTCACGTTGTGCGGATCTCCGCCAAAACTGGCGATGTTGGCGCGCACCCACTCGAGGGCGGCAATCAGGTCCATTTGTCCGACGTTACCGGAATCGGCATACTTCTCAGAAAAGCCGCCCAAATACGTGTATCCGAAGACATTCAACCGGTGATTGAGTCCGACAATAACCACCTCTTCTTCTTGCACTAACTTACTGGCACCGAGTACCCAGATGCCGTTGCCGATTGCGAATCCTCCGCCGTGGATATAGACCATGACCGGACGTTTGCCACGCAAACTGGCGGTGGCTACATTCAATACGAGGCAGTCTTCGCTTTGCTTTTCGTTGGCTCGTTCAAAAATGTTTGGGCCGCCTCCGGTGAAGTACTTGTCGACCGCGTTCCACGCCGGACTTGGAGGAGGCATGATTTGCATGGCGCGCGGTCCGGGAGAAGTTGCCTCGCGGATGCCGGCCCATGGTTTCGGTCTCGATGACGGTAGGAAACGTCCGGGCCCCTCCGTGGAAGCGCCATACGGGATACCGGCGAAACAGGTCACACCATTGAATTCCACGCCGCGAACCTTCCCATCCTGGGTTTCCGCTACGAGAGGGTCGCTTGCAGCGGCGGCAAATCTTAGCCCAAACCTATTACTTAGTAGGGCAATACCGCTACCGATCACGGCGGTTTGCAGCACTGTTCTCCTGGTTATCGTTCCTTGAGTGCGACGCTCCCCGCTCATCTCTTGCTTCCTCATCTGCGTTCTCCTTAGCTTCGTGTCCCTCTGGAACATTTCAGGCGCGGAAATCGCACGCGCAGGATTCGGCACCTTGCGAAACAGCTTCCAGTGTCACGCGGCCCGACAAGACTATCGACACGCTGGGTTGTGGGCTTTCCGAATCCAAGTGGACCGGTGCGGATGGCCCGTTGGTTTGTGCGGTTGCTTGCGAGAACACAGGGCTGGCAACGACGGCCGCCATGATAGAAGCGACGCGCATATATCCCTCATGTCACTTGGTGCTGCAGGAGTGGATCCCACGGTTGTGCTTCTATGAACTTGTGCATTTAGACTCCGCGCGGTCGCAGAACAGCCAGTCCAAAAACACCTGCACCAAACGCTGGCCAATCGGAGCGACAATACTCGCCGAAATACGGCGAAGTCAAATACCGGTAGTGCATGAAAACGATGCTTCAAAAGCATTACGAAAATGGTTGAAATCACGTGTAAGTCGGACGCACACTGTTACGTCCATTCATTGTCGGAGGAAAACATGAGGCGGTTTAGTATCGCTGCAATCTTGATGGCACTATCGGTACTGGTGTGCGGAGCATTGTTAGCTCAATCCGTCAGCGCCGATCGAGTGCTCGCGTCGGCGAAGGTGGCCGTGGTTGAGACCGAGTCGGGCAAAATCCAGGGTTTTGTTCACACCGGCACGTACACCTATCGCGGGATCCCTTACGCCAGAGCGGAGCGCTTCATGCCTCCGACAAAAGTACCCAAGTGGGAAGGAACTCGAACCGCGCTGACCTATGGCAATACTTGTCCGCAGATTGTCAATCCGAAAATCAACGATGTCGAAGCGTTTATCTCGGGGCGACGTTTTTGGGTTGCCGATGAGAATTGCCAGTACCTTAACATCTGGACTCCGGGCATCAACGACGGCAAGAAGCGCGCGGTCATGGTCTGGCTGCACGGCGGTGGGTTCACCAGCGGTTCATCGGTTGAGCTGACTGCATACGATGGCGATAACCTGAGCAAGAAAGGGGACGTGGTCGTCGTTACCGTCAACCATCGGCTGAACGTCCTCGGGTTCTTGGATCTCTCGGCGTACGGCGACAAGTATAAGTTTTCCGGCAACGTAAGCATCATGGACATCGTCGCGGCGCTGGAATGGGTCAAGGACAACATCGCCAGCTTCGGCGGCGATCCCGCGAATGTGACGATCTTCGGTCAGTCGGGGGGCGGCGGAAAAGTAAGTACTCTAATGGCCACGCCAGCTGCCAAGGGCCTGTTCCACAAAGCGATCATTGAAAGCGGATCGGTCCGCCGCATGGGCTCGACTCTTGCCGAACCGAAGACGACCCGGCGGATCGCCGAGTTGACACTGCAATATGCGGGGCTCGACAAATCCCATGTGGACCAACTGCAGCAGCTCCCCTATGCCGAATTGTCAGAGGCCAGCGAGAAAGCACTGAAGACCGTGGGTACGGAACTGGGAATCAAAGGGATGTTCGGCCCCGGGGTTATGTGGGCTCCTGTGGCGGACGGGGAATATCTTCCGCGTGATCCCTTCGGTAGCGCCGCGCCGCCGGAGTCCAAGGACGTCCCACTGCTGATAGGCAGCACGCTCAATGAATTCTCGGCTCTCAATCCCATGACGCAAGGAAAGGGAAACTGGGGCTTGGATGAAGTAAAGGCCTATCTTAAGGTGCAGCACGGCGACAAGACCGATGCAGTGGTCGCCGCCTATCAAAAGGCGTACCCCAAGATGAAGCCGAACGAGTGGATCTTGATCGACAGCATGTTTCGCTCTGGCGCGCTTACGGCGGCTCGGATGAAAGCGGATCAGCCCGCCCCGGTCTATAACTATCTGTTCACTTGGCAGTCTCCGATTCTGGACTATTTCTGGCGCGCGGGACACTCGATGGAGATCCCATTTGTGTTCAACAATGCGGAACTTGGCGAGCAGTCAACAGGGGGGGGCAAAGCAGTCCAGATACTGACAGACAAGGTGAGCCAGGCGTGGATCAACTTTGCCAAAACCGGCAATCCAAATCATAAGGGACTCCCGAACTGGCCGGCCTTTACGCGAGAAAACGGCGCCACCATGATCTTCGACGATCCTTGTGAGGTTCGCAGCAATCACGATAAGGAGCTGATGTCGCTGCTGGCACCGGAGTAAGAAGTCTTCTTCACGTCAACAGTTGCGCGCAAACAGGCAGGCGCGCCACTGTTGACGACGGCGCAATCGGGAGTCATGGCCTCCAAGAGGCATCCCGACACCGACGAACGGAATGCAATAAACGAAGTCTAAACACCTTAGTTCATATCTCCCTTCATGAAGGCGAATTGAAACGTAGACCGCATGCGACTGGCAAGATAATTGCCGCAAGTGGTCAATATAGAACAGTTTCTCTTTTGGCTTGGCCTCAATATAGACATCCCCCCCTCCGGCGAACACACCGGTACCCCGTCGATCTCATGAAAGTAGGGAAAGAAAATGACCAGATTCGAAAGCTCATACAGACCACCGATGTTTATGGCCTTACTATTCGCCGCTTTGCTTGCAGGTGGCGGAATCGGAAGGGTCTTTGCCGCCGTTGACCCGGGTGTTACCGTTGCTCCCGGCACTCTGGTCGGCGCAGCTACAGAACCCACGGTGATTTCGTCAAGCCCAAGTAGCAGGGCGACGTCCGTACCGACCAGCACAAATAGCAGTAATAACGTTGTAACTGGCACCGTAGTGACCGCAACCTTCAGCCAGCCGATGGATCCGGCAACGATTAGCTCTTCCTCGGCTGGAGATTTGCTCACGTTTGCGGTCAAGGAGACAACCGGAAACGACGTACCCGGTACCGTCGTCATGAACGAGGCAAACACTGTGGCAACCTTTACGCCCACCTCGTCCGCTCTCAACCCGAATACCAGCTATACAGCCACGGTTACGATGGCGGCGAAGAACGCAGCTGGAGTTGCAATGGCCAATCCCATTGAATGGACATTTACAATCGGCGCCATCGAGTTTACTGGACAGACACCGGTAAATCTCGGAAAAGCAGGTCCTTTCGCGATTCTGACCAAATCAGGAATTACAGACGTTTTTCCATCTGCCATCAATGGGGATGTTGGAGCTAGTCCAATCACCGGGGCTGCTATCCATCTGACGTGTGCAGAAGTGATGACAGGGATAATTTACTCCGTTAATGCGGCGGGGCCGCTTCCATGCAGGGTGACTGACCCCACCTTACTCACAAAGGCTGTCGGCGACATGGAAACCGCGTACACCGACGCCGCCGGACGAAAATCGCCCAATTTTGTCAATCTGGGAGCCGGACTGATTGGCGGGTTAACCCTCGTTCCCGGCCTCTACAAGTGGAGTACCCGTGTTTTAATATCAACGGATGTCACGCTCTCGGGTGGCAAGAACGCTGTCTGGATATTCCAGATAGCGGGAACTCTTACTCAGGCCAGCGCTACGAAGGTGATCCTGAAAGGCGGCGCACTGCCCAAGAATATCTTCTGGCAAACTTCCGGTGCTGTGGCCATCGGAACGACTGCGCACTTTGAGGGAGTAATACTGGCTAAAACAAAGATCGCCATGAAGACGGGCGCATCGGCAAACGGCCGACTGTTAGCACAGACTGCGGTCACTCTTGAAAAGAATGCGGTTACACGGCCCGCCCGGTAAAGACCAAAGAGCGCGCTCGGCGGAGTGGCGAGCGAAGCGAAAGAAGAAAGCTGCTTAACTAGAGTCCGCTTCAGTTCCGAGCAAAAAGAAAAGAGAGCGCTACATCAATCAAATTGCTTAGTGTCCAGTCGTGGATCGCGGGGGATTGTCTTGGCCTTATCTCGCGGCGCCCGCGACGATTGATAAGCCTGAGAAACCCCAAGTTGAGCCCGCGCAAGTAGCAGTCCTTCGAGAATGCTTCCCATCAAGATTACCGCTGAAGTAAAGGCCTCGATGTGCACGCACCGTTGGGCTTCGCGCTACCGCCGGTCTAATTCTTCCTTGAGTCCGGGAACTGAGCTGGTGAGGCGAGTGAAATCTGGCGGATCGAGAATGACCTTCTTAGGTTTTTCAAACGCTCCCGTGTCGAGGAATTTCACCGCACTGCGCACATAGCCTTTAAAAAAGCCGGTTTGGTCGCCGCATTTGGCCTTGCAGCAAGTCTCGTATTTGGCGGAGCCGGCAGTTACAAGGCCGAACAGGATGGAAGATCGGCCCATGTTATAAAGCTGGGCATCGGCTATACGCATCTTGAAGACAAGGACGGGCAGCGCCACACCAGCATCAACCTGTTCGATACCTATGCTAATGACCACTATATTGCCCAGAAAGTTGTCACGACGGGAATAAGTCCCTCACCCTGATTAAAACGTCTTAGTAAGTAGTGCTTTGTCGCGAGCGTGGCAACGCGCGTCATCGAAAGTTCTTATTCCACCCGCCAGAACCTGATAGCAACGCGATCCGGGTAGCGCTCTCCGTTACCAACGAACACGGACTCGCTAAGCCATCGATAAGACGGAGCGGCCGTGCGGAAGAAAGCCGCTGTACGAAAATAGTAAGTCAACGGGTCCACTCCTTCCTCGGCCAACAGCTTTTGTAGCACAGCGGCAGGGCCGCGGCGCAGGCCGCGGTTCTCCACTGCAATGATGGAGCCATCGTCGGTCTGAAGGTCATAGCGCGCATCGACCTCCGTGGTTCCGTCAGGGCGGACGATCTGCCAATCCGCCCCGCCGGGCAATACGATTCCCTTGAACCCGTCGCCCTCGAACCTTCCGTCAAGGATGGGAATCACGCGCCTGGTGATACCATTCGCCTCCGTGGTGCGCGGAGCACCAACCGACAGGCGTACTTCGAAGGCAAAGTCAAGTGTGGGGCACGTCTTTGTGGTCATGGCAGATCGCACTCCCGGTTATGTCGATTCATTTTGACGTGCCTGGCCGGAAGAGCCGCGGGAGAAACTCATGCAAGTAGTTACGCCAAGTTTCCCAGTTGTGATATCCGGGACTTTCGTGGTACTCAGGCGAGAATCCGTATTTCTTTAGCAGGGTCACTGTAGTCTGGCAGTTGTCGAAGGCAATATCTTTCTTGCCCACTCCGATCCAGTACAGTTTCAGCCCCTTCTTGGAGGCCGCGTCGCCCAGTTGCGTGGCATGCTGTCGTTCGAATGCCTCGCGTGCGGGAGGAAACCACCCGGAGCTGAATACTCCGACGTAGGCGAAGCGGTTGAGGTTCGTCAAGCTGATGTTCAGCGTCTGAATTCCGCCCATCGACAAACCGGCGATGGCGGTATGCTCGCCATCGGCGACCACGCGATAGTTCCCCTCCACGTAAGGCACGACGTCCTGCAAAAGATCATCGGCAAACTTGTCCGTGCCCATGGAGGCCGGATCAAACTTCATGATGTTCGTGACGTGTCCTGCCGGCATGACGATGATTGCGGGCTCGGCTTGCTTGGCGGCAATCAAGTTGTCGAGAATCAGTCCCGCGCGGCCGACCGTACTCCAGGCGTTGTCGTTGTCCCCACCGCCGTGTAGCAGGTAGAGCACGGGATAGCGCTTGCTGTTGGTGTTGTATCCTGGCGGAGTGTAGATGTGCATACGCCGCCAAGTCGCGAGCGTCTTGGAGTGATACCAGATGACGTTGACGGCCCCGTGGGGCACATCCTGTAGGTCTTCCCAAGGCAGGCCGGGGACCGCGAACAGACTTTGCGGAGCATTGAGACTTTCACTCACACTGGGATTTCGCGGGTCGACGGTTTGCACTCCATCGACGATGAACGTATAGCGGTAGACGCCAGGAGAAAGGACGCCCGAAGTGTAGGACCAAATGCCGTCGTCGCCCTTGGTAAGAGGCAAGCCTGCGAAGTACAGGTTGAAGTCGGCGATCAAGTCGCTCCGCAGAACGACTGTACTAACCTGGGGAGCATAGAGGCGAAAGGTGACTTTGCCGTCGGGTCGAACTTCGGGCGAAACCAAGGTGTCGTTGGGAGTGGGTGCGGGAAACTGGATGGGCGGTACAGAGGGTATTTCCTTGGAGAATGTGAGAGGTGCGCTTACGGATAGTGCCAAGACCACCGTCGTCAAGACTGTCAAACACCACACGGAGGATTTCATATTCGTTGTATTGCTCCTTCCTTATCGGGTCCTGCTCCTCGCTCTCGCACTGTCTTGCTAGCGCATTCATTCGACCGGAAGTGTCTGGGACAGGCGGATATCCGCCGAAGAGCTTCCGATCAGGAGTTCGACCGGCTCTGCCTCTACTTCCCAGCCACCTGATTTTTCATTCCACCACGCCAGAGACTCCGCCGCGAGGGAGAAGGTCACGGTCTTTTTCTCGTCGGGTTGGAGCTTGACCCGGCGAAAGCCCTTCAACTCCTTCGACGGTCGAGAAACACTCGACCGGGTATGCCTGACGTAGAACTGGATCACTTCCTCCCCTGCTCGCTTCCCGGTGTTTTCCACTTGGACGCCTACGGCGACATTGCCGGTCTTGTCCAGGCGAGGCGAGCTTAACTGCAGATTGGAATACTCGAACGTTGAGTAACTCAAACCATATCCGAACGGAAACAGCGGCTCACCCTTGAAGTACATATAAGTACGGCCGTGCCGGATGTCGTAGTCCATCAAGGGCGGTAGTTGCTCAAGCGACTTGGGCCAGGTCTGAACCAGGCGCCCCGCTGGGTTGTAGTCGCCGAAGAGCACATCGGCGATTGCGGTGCCCTGTTCCTGGGCTGCGTGCGTGATATGCAGAATCGCTGGAATATGTTCCTTGCTCCAGCTGATCGCATAGGGAAAGCTCGAAACCAGAACGACCACGGTTTTGGGATTCACGGCGTAGACTTGCTTGATTAATTCTTCGTCGGGAAGATCGATCGATTCCCGGTCGCGGCCTTCGCGGCCATCGCCCGGCACGGGGCATGGCTTTGAGGAAGCATCCGGATTAAAGGCCTCCCACGGCGTCTTGGCCCCGCACATGGGATCATTTCCGACCACCACGATCGCGACTTCGGAAGACTGCGCGGCCTTGACGGCGGCGTTGTCCACGTTATCAGGTGTGAATTTTACAGTTGTCCCGGCACCAATCTTGCTCTTGATACCATCCAGCACTGAAACGGCATAGGACGTCTTCGTCCCGTAGAAATCGGTCAGTACGGCTGCGGCGCGGGGACCCACGACCGCGATTGTCTTCAGTCCTTCTCGCTGGAGGGGCAGCATTGCACTGGCGTTCTTGAGCATCACCACCGATTCGCGGGCCACCTCGCGCGCCACGGCTTTGTGCTTCTCTGTGGTCCAGGGCTCAGGCTCCCCGGCGCCTCCGATCTTGGTGTACGGGACCATGGCTAGTGGATCGAGGAGACCGAGTCGTATTGTGGTTTTGAGCCTCCGTCGAAGTGCTTCGTCGAGATCGGATTCCGTCAACAATCCATCTTTCAGGGCCTGCTTGATCGTATCCGCCATTCCTTGATTCAAGCTGAGAAATTGGTTTACGCCGGCCTTGTCGGATTCCGTCCGCAATCCATCTTTCATGGCCTGCTTGACCGTATCCGCCATTCCTTGATTTAAGCTGAGAAATTGGTTTACGCCGGCCTTGATGGCTGCGGCAGCGCTCTCCTCCTTCCGCGGCAGATATTTGTGCCCGTCAACCACAAGTTCGGTTGCGTTGAGGTCTGAGGAAATGGTCCATCCCGCGCCCCATTCTTTCTCTACGATGCTCCTAAGCATGGGATGAACCGTCATGGGCACGCCATTCCAGGCGTTGTACGACGTCATAAACGATTTGGCGCCACCCTCGAGAAACCCCATACGGAACGGGACGGTGTAGTATTCGCGCATCAATCGCTCATCGAAATCAGAAGATGAATGGCCACGGGTGGTTTCGTTGCTATTGGCAAAGAAGTGTTTCAGCAGCGAGGCCGCCTGCCAATACTTCGGGTCTTCGCCCTGGATTCCTTTGATGAAGGCGACGACCATGGTTCCTGTGAGAAACGGATCTTCGCCAAAGCTTTCGTCCGTTCTCCCCCAGCGCGGGTCGCGGGCCAGATCGGATGTTGGCCCCCACAGCAACAAGGTATCCTGCTTGTACTTTTCACTTTGCGAGATATACCGGGCTTCGTATCCCTCCACGGCGCCAGCGCTCCGAATGAGTTCGGGATCCCAGGTCTCTCCCATGCCATAGACCTGGGCGAAGGAGGTTGTCGGCATGCCGCCACGGGGCCGCACCTGGTGAATCGCTTCCGCGCTGCCGAGCGCGGGAATGCCCAAACGGGAGAGGTCGCCTCTTCCGAGTGCGGCAACCTTCTCGTCCAGCGTCATCAGCGACACGATGTTGTCGACCCGCTGCTCCATGGTCAGCTTAGGGTCGAGAAACGGGTATGGGGTCTCGGCGGATAGGCTGGCTACAGAGGTTACAATTACTGCGATTACGGCGAATGACGTAACTAATCTCATCGATCTCGCGTCCTTGCTATGGCGCCGTCTTTGTAAAAGAGCAAGTCCAGCCGGCGGCTCATGGGCGTCCTCTCGGATATCCTGGAAATCTGCGGTACGTGTGTGCCGTCGTACCTGGTCTTACTCGGCTCTCCGCCGCTGTAGTTCAGCAATAATTGCTGGATATTCTTTGTCCAGATTGTAAAACCACAGCAATATCAACTGCCCGACCAGCAAGGCCAACGGGATATAAAGGAAAAGAGACTTGATGGCCTGTTCCGCCGCATGCGACTGGGTAACCGAGCCGCCAACATATCCCCCCAAGCCCAAAACCCATCCGATCAGCACCGCGCCCAAGCCGGTGCCGAGCTTGGAGCCGAAACTGGATGCGCCATAGACCAGTCCTTCGGTTCGCACGCCGCTCTTCCACTCTCCATATTCAATGGTGTCTGCCACCATAGCGTAGAAAGTGCCCATGAGCGCGGCCCCGCCGAAGCCTTTGATGGCAAGGCTGACCAATATCACGGTCAGGCTCCGGGGCGCATAGAACATGAGGAGCTGACCGACAATGGTCACCAGGGTTCCCACCAAGGCCGTATTCCGCTTGCCATATCGCTTGAGCAACGGAGCCAACAGGAACATGCCCACCAGCGTGGCACCCATCAGCGCCGCCATCAAAGCACCGACGTAGGAGGCATCCCCCAGAAATGTGCGCGCGTAGTAAATCGTGGAACCGAGCAGGCCTGGGATGTTCACGAAGATGAAGATGGACATCACAGCGATGAGCACCCAGTACTTGTTGTGGATGAGAGCAGTCAGTCCCGCCTTGAGGGGAACGGTCTTGTGGATCTCCTGCTGCGACGCTGGCTTCACCCGCTCTTTCGTACCCGCAAATGTGATCAGGAACAGTACGGTGGCGACCACACCGAAGCACATGAATGTCTTCTGCCATGCTTGCGGGCCCGAACCGAAGGCCTTGACGAGCGGTAAAGTGATCGCGTTGATGCCGATCATGCCGACAATGGCCAGAATCATGCGATACAGGTTCAGCAATGACCGCTGGTATTGGTCCTGGCTGATCAGGGCGGTCAGGGCGCCATAAGGAGTATTGATGGCCGTATAGATAACGGTGAATGCCAGATTGTAGGTGACAAAAGCGTAGATGATCTTGCCGGTGAGTCCGAAGTTGGGGACCGTGAAAAGCAGCACAGTGCTTATGCCGAACGGAACTGCCATCCACAACAACCAGGGACGGCACTTGCCGTGCTTGGAGTGGGTGCGGTCCACGACCACTCCCATTACGGGCGTCAGGATATCGAGAAGCCTGGACACCAGCATGATCGAGGCAACGGTGCCGGCGGCCAGGCCAGCCACGTCGGTGTAGAAAAAAATTATGAATGTGCTGACTGCCGTGAAGACAATGTTGTTGGCCAGGTCGCCAAGCCCGTAAGAAAACTTCTCTCCGAAACCGATCTTCTCGAGCTGTACGGGGGCTGCGGTGGTCAGTGTTTCCCGCATAATCTCTCCTTTGGCATTCTTTGTTGATGCGGGGACTGGCCTACAACTTTGCATCCCAGTACCCACAGAAAGGATCGACCGGATTGATCCCCTCGAATGACGACTTGCCCAACAATTTATGGACGATCGCGGTGACCACTTCCGTGGTTCCGGAGTAGCCATTGATCAATGTCTTAATCCGGGGTACATCCTGCAAATGATAGGGATTCTCCACCGAGACGAATGCCGTGGGGATATCGCTAAGGAACCGGGGACTGTCGAAGCCCAGCGGCGCTGCCCAGTTGATACGCACTACCGTTTGGTTGCTGGCAGTCTGGAGGCTCGCGTAATACAGGATGAGGTCATACTCCCGCTTGAGGACCTGGATCGACTTGAAGACCATGGCCCAGCGTTCGCCCATGCTTTTGTTGTAGTCGAACTTCTCGACCACAAAGCCTTCCGCCTCCAGAAGCTTGCGGAACGTCTCATTGCCGGAAGACGCGTTCTCCCCAAGGTAGCCGCCATCGTCTCCTAGTGCATATAGGAGAATGCGCCGATGCTTCTCGACCGAAAGCGGTAGAAGTCGCGCGGTGTCCTTTACCAGAGTCACGGATTTGGCGGCACATTCGGTTGTCCAGGTGCGATGTTCGGCGCAACTCAGAATCTTCAATGCGCTCTCATCGGGGACCAACGTACCCGCAGCCTTGCGGTCGTGGAGTTTCAGCGACGCTTTTAAAGCCAAAATCCTGGTGACCGCCTCGTTTAGCCGCTCCAGGCTCAAAATACCATTGCGCACTCCCTGGCGCATGAACTCCACGTCCTCGTGGAGGTTGAGCGTGAACAGGAACATATCGTTGCCAGCCGTAATACTGTAGGGAACCGCCTTCGCCCGCGGCATCAACATCGTGAAGCCCGCCATGGCAGTGGCGTCGGTGATTAGCAATCCATTGAATCCGAGTTGCTTGCGCAGGAGCAGTTGATTCAACTCCGGAGCCAGAGAGGCGGGCATGACATCTTCGTCGGGAATGCCGGGCGCCAAACGGTGGGTGTAGGCCGGCAGTTGGATGTGGCCGCACATCACCGCATCGGCGCCAGCGTCGATCATGCCGCGGTAGACCCGGCCGTAACTGTTGTCCCATTTCTCGCACGACAGAGTGTTCACGGTCGTCACCAGGTGCTGATCCCGGCTGTCCACTCCATCGCCCGGCCAGTGCTTGACGCAGGTCGCGATTCCGTTTTCGTGAGCCCCTCTCATGTACGCCTTGGCCATTCGCAGCACGCGCTCGGGATCGGAGCCAAACGTGCGGGTGTTGGTGATCGGATTCTGGAAGTTCAGGTCGAGATCGACGTCGGGAGAAAAGGTGAAATTGCAGCCGACGGCGCTGCCTTCGCGTCCGCAGATCACGCCCAGCCGGTAGGCCTGCTCTTCGTCATCCGTGGCGGCCACCTGCATGGGCGACGCAAAATAAGTCCCATCGGTGGTGATCCCATTGCCGCCGCGTTCCAGGTTGGCGGCGATCAGCATCGGAAGGGGCGACGTGTTCTGCAGGAACCGGACGATCCTTTGTAAGTCGGCACCGGGGGAAGGCCGGAAGAGAATGCCGCCGGGCTGGATGACCTTCAAAGTCTCCTTTGCCTCCGCCTCTTCGCTGCTGAAGGCGAGCAGGCAAAACAGTTGACCGATCTTGGTATCAACATCCATGCCGGCCACGGTGCGCGTGACCCAGCTGATGTCCTCTTCCGTCAGACAGTACGGTTTAGCCTTAAGATCGGTCAATCTTGCTCCTTCCACAAACGTCGTAGCACCGATTTCCGGAGCGGCAGTCCAGGTGCGTCCCGCACGCATGTTGTCAATCCGCACAAAACAATTCGTCCACGTTCAGCTCGATCAGTCCATGCAGAACGCGGTCGGCTTTTCGCAAGGTTTCCGGATCGCCAATACCCACGGCATACATTCCGGCGGATTTGGCAGCCTGGATCCCGGCCTCAGCATCTTCGAAGACCACACAGTCGGTTGGCGGAATGCCCAGATCGTGCGCCGCCAGTAGAAATACTTCGGGATCGGGTTTGGCCTTGGTGACGCAATTTCCGTCAACCACAACATCAAACCAAGGCGCGATTCCCAACCGGTCGAGAATCAAAGGGGCGTTCTTGCTCGCCGTTCCCAAGGCAGTCCGAATGCCCCGTCGCCGAAGATCGGCCAAGCACTCCTGCGCTCCCGGAAGCAACTCGGAGGGCTTCATCCCGGCGATGAATTCCACGTACCACTGGTTCTTCCTGGCGGCCAGCTCCGCCTTCTCTGCTGTCGAGAAGTGATCGGGCAGTCCGCCGATTTCCAACAGGATTTCCAAAGAACGGTTGCGGCTGACGCCCTTGAGCCGCTCATTGCCCCGCGAAGAAAAATCAAAGCCCAATTCCTGGGCCAGCCGTCTCCAAGCCAGATAGTGATACTTGGCTGTATCCACAATGACGCCGTCCAGATCAAACACTGCGGCGCGGCATTTTCTGGTGGCGGTCACTGCTTCGTCGTCGGGCTCTTTGGATCTCAGCCGAACTGCCAGTTGCCAGCCTCGGCGGCATCTGTTCCACTCAATCCAAATCGGTGGTTTGCCAGTCAGGCCATGGCCCCGTGTAAGCACGGGGTCATGGCAGTGATGGACAGGTTAAGGCATTTAGAACTGCACTTTCACCGCCGCCTGGAATTGGCGTGGATCCCGCGCGTAGTTGTAGGTGCCGAAGTTGGCCGGGTTGGCACTGTTGAGCGTGGCGTTGAGGTTGTAGTAGTTGGGGTGGTTTGTCAGATTGAAGACCTCGCCACGAAACATCATGCTCCAGCGTTCGGTGAACTTGAAGTTCTTCATCAGCCCCATGTCCAGGTCTGCGTTTTTCTCCGAGCGGAAACTGTTCCGGCCGTTGCCGTTGAGACCGCCGTAGGTGCCTAACGCATTGTCCGTAAATGCAGCGCGGTTTAGCCTGCCATCCACGTAAACCGGCACATTGGGAACCCGGTCAGCCAAATCTCTGCCAAGCCCGGTGAAGGACCGGTCAATCCCATCGACCACACTGAAGGGCTGGCCGGCGTCCACTGTCAACAAGCCGCTAACAACCCAGGACCCCAGGATCGTGCGGACTGGGAGACCATGACTAGAAAGTGCCGGACTCATCCAGGTACCTGTCGTCCGCCAGCTCAGGTTCTCGTCAAAGTCGCAGAGCCCTCGGAAATAGTTGGGTTGGTGTTGATCAAGCGTTGCGCCGCCGGTCGAGGCCGGAGTCGACCCGTTGTCGATGCACCTGGACCAGGTGAATGCCGAAACAATACCAAGGCCGGCCTTGGCACGGTGCTTGTAGGTGACATCCACTCCGTTGTAGTTGGAGTTGCCGATGGCAGCCATCGTCCAGACTGAGCCAATCGTGGGATGGGGGCGGGTGGCCTGCTCCTGCCCCGTAGAAGTCTCACCGGCAAAGTAAACCGGCGCATTCGCGTCATAGGCCTGAGCCAGCTTTGTGCCCTTGGTCCCTACGTAGGCGATTTCGATACTGTCGTAATTGTTGATCTGGTGCTGCAGCGAGAGGGAATACTGTTGCACGTACCCGGGCCTGAAGTTTTTTGCGATGGCCCCAATGTTCGTGCCGGATGGAGCGACTGGGGGTGTCGGGAAGACAGCGGTCGACGGGGGCGTATATCCCCATCCCTGGAAGCCGTTAGTGAAGGGGTTGGTGGTTCCGTTCGAGCCCCAAATGTCCGCAACATTCTGGAAGGGATTTGTAATCTGATATGTGCGGACGAACGGGAAGGTCGAAAAACCTTGGACCGTGGCCAACGGAACCTGAATATCGTACATGCCATAACCGGCGCGGAGAGCAGTGTTGCCCTTCTTGTCCAATTGATAGCCCAAACCGATGCGCGGCTGGAATTCACCCCCATACTTGGCTGTCGTTCCCGAGGCAGGGCAATTGGGATCGCCATGAAAGGTGATGCCTTGTGGAGTGTTGGGATAGACAGTGGACTGCTCCCCCGGGTTCCAGCAATCGATCTGATTATGTTTCGGCGTGGCGGGCAGATACGGGTCCCAGCGTAAACCGGCGGTGACCGTCAACCGTTGCGTCGCCCGGTACTTGTCTTCCCCGTACAAGCCATACATGTAAGCGGTGCCCGAATTAAAGATTCCGTCCGACTGAATGAACACAGTCGGGTGCCCGAAATAGAAGTCGACAAAATTCGGATCTACAAGGGTGGGAAGGGGCAATAGGTTTAGAGGGATACCCGCTTGCTGGAATATTCCCGCGAGCATTCCCGGGAGCGCGCCGTCGGAGAATGCACCCGGGTATATGAGCACGCCCGTCTGTCCGGCGGGGTTCGACTGAGCGTAATACATGTGGCGAATATCGCCGCCAAAGGCAAACTGATGCTTGCCCTTGATGTGGATGATATCTTCCGAGAAATCCAGGCTGGAGCGCGGAATCTTGCCCGTCCCACTGACGCCGGGCGGAACCGTATTTCCCAAAGCCTGGATGCCAATCCCGGCAGCGCCGGGCGGCTCCGAGTAATTTTGAGCACCCATGGCCGGGAGATTGAATTGCGTATCGGCTGCCGGCGATGCGGTCTTGTTGTAGATGTTGAGGAACGAAACCCGCGTATCGAGGATCCAGTTTCCGGAGACCCACGTGTCGCCCAAGGCATAGTTGTCCCAGAACGACTTGTTGCCGCCAGCGGTGGCAAAGACGTTGTAAGGCGCGCTGGTCGGCTCCGCAACGGGATCCGCAGAGTAGTGATCGGAGAACCAGCGCGCAAAGGCGCGATGCTTGCCGAAAACAAACTCTGTCTTGGCAACGAACTGCTCGTCATTAGTGGGCGACGGCACACCAACAACGAGTGTGCCGTTTGGCTGGTTGGCTAAGGGAATGAGCGGGCTGCCGCTTCCCAGATAATTGTAGAAGTTCGCATTGACGGTACTCGGTACAATAAGAGGCCCCACGATCGCAGCCCACGGGATTTGTGTAGTTATCTGATTCAGATCTGGAATCAGAGATGAAAACTGATACTGCTGCCCGCCGACGGTCGTGAATATTCCAGCGCGCTCGTCGGCGGATGGAACCGGGTACACGTTCACATTCGTGAACTTGATGCGGCTGCCCTGGTAGGAACCGAAGACGAACCAACGGTTCTTGATAATCGGCGCGCCGATGGTGGCGCCGTATTGGTTGCGCTTCAGAGTATCGGGCTGCTTAAGAAGCGCGTTTTGCGCGTTCACAGCGCCGTTGCGGATGAACTCGAACAAGGAGCCATGGATAGCATTCGTTCCCGACTTGGTGACGATATTGACCGCGCCGCCGGGAGCAGAGACGTACCGGCTGCCATAGGCACCCGTTACCACGCTGAACTCCTGGGTGGCGTCCGGGTCGGGGAATGGGCCGCCGATCACGGGACTGGGGTCCACGTTGCTGGCGCCGTCCAGTGAATAGTAGGTGCCGCCGGAGCGGACGCCGTGGGTTGATATCGTTATCGAGCCCGGGTTGCTGCCAGCCGGCACCACCTGATTGAGGCTGGCGAGTTGGCCTTGACCCGCATTCTGGTTGGGATTTGACACGCCTGCGGTCGTATCCACAAGGCTGGCCGGATTGCGGCCGTTCAGGGGAAGATCCATGACTACCGTTTCTTCCACGACGCTCTGGATAGTGCTCTCGGTGGATTCCACAGCGCTGGCGTTTGCCTCCACTGTGATCTTCTCGGAAGTGCTTCCCACCTTGAGCACAATCTGGAAATCTGCAACCTGACCGACGGTGAGAACGATGCCCGACTGCTCGTAGGGCGCAAAGCCTTGGGCGCTCACGGCCAGTGTGTAGGGGCCGAGCGGCAAGGAGGGAAGCGAAAACACTCCATTGCTGCCGGAAACGGCGTGCGCGGTGAAACTGGTTGCCGTCTGGGTGACGACGACGCTGGCATTTGGAATCACGGAGCCGGTTTGGTCCTGAACGACGCCCGTCATGGTGGCGGTGGAGACTTGCGCAACCGCGCTGGCCGCGCCAAGAACAAGTATGAGTCCGAGTGTGGAAAGGCCCTTCAGGGTGCTTGCCAGTCGATTCGGCATTGCTCCTCCTCGATCGATTCTCTGATTCTCTTCGCTGCAAGTTGTAGATCTGGATGGGGCACCTTCGGGTCCTCTGGTCCCGGGATGGAACCGAAATCGCCCAAGCCGATGGTGCTCCCACGGGCACGGCCGAGTGAAATACTTTGTTTCATTCAATCGGGTACCTTGCAGCTATGGAAGGATGTTGCGCCACCGTCAGGTTTTGTGATCGGCTGGGTCGAGGCACTCTCGTAAAGGAGCATCTCACGAGGCTGACGCAGTCTGCGGTAAAAAACTGGTAAGACACAAAATGGACGCAGTGATTGCCCCCAGGTCATCGATGGCAAGTCTGGACCACCCCGCGTCGTGGCAGTTCATTTCTGGTAGACCGTTCGTTTCCGGGGAACCCCATCACTTTTCACTTTCGCCCAAGCTCGCGTGAGTCACTCTGTTCTCGAAGAGCTGACAAGCGGCCTGCCTCAACCCTTGGCCGGCTGCGGCGTTGCCCTGGAGTGCCGTAGACAACCGCATATACGCGCGTGTTTCATTGGTGAATCGTGGCCAATGCGGGATGCCGGGGCCGTTTGGGTCACCGTGCCTCGCGAAATTGGTCCAATAGGTCATCATCAGGTCCGACAGCGCGCGATCCGTTGAGGAAAAGGGGGCGCCCAGAGGTCCCTTGTCGAGAAGATTCCCGAACACGTAAGGAAGTTCGTAGGAGTGGGCTGCACCTTGGTTTTCCCTGCCGGGCAGGGGTTGTTCGAACTGATAGGAATAAACTGGGGCTTTTGCGGCCTGGTGACGCGCGGCCATGATTACCGCGCTGCATCTCAGGCTGCTGTCGGTCAGCCATTGCGCCGCCGGAGAGCCGAGCACTGGGTCCACCGGCAGCGATTTGCCGGGGCCGGTGCTATACAGATCCAACGCTGCCGGCGCTGCCTCGCCATAAAAGTCGCGGATCACCTGCGGCAGATCAGCGTCGCGGACCATGCCGAACCCTTCCCGAGCATTGTTGCCGACGATGAGGGCCACCGGATGTTCCTTATGTTGGGCAAATACCGTTACCGGATCGTCTGTCAGGACGTAGCCGTCGACAATCGGGCCAAGCTTCATTCCACGTGTCGTTGATGCCAAGTCTTGCCAGCGGTGCATCAACTCGGTCGCTGGCTGGCTGCGCAATTCGATGAGGCTCAGAGTACCCGCGAAGCGAAGCCCCTGCGCTTCGGCGTCCTGAAGACGCATCATGCCGGAAGTCGTAATGAGGGATCCACTCTCGACGATCGCGCTTCTCAGAAAATCGTGGGTGAGCGGCGAAGCGAGCAATGCCAGCACGCTTCCGCCGCCCGCGGACTGGCCGAAAACCGTGATCGCCCCCGGGTCGCCGCCAAAGTTGGCGATATTCTCATGTACCCAACGCAACGCCGCGTGCTGATCCAGGAGTCCGTAGTTCCCGGACACCTTGTGGTCGGAGCTTTTGCTCAAGTCGGGAAGTGCAAGGAAGCCAAACAGACCGAGGCGGTAGTTCAAAGTTACCAAGACAACATTCTTGGCGGCGAAGTGCTCGCCTGCGAAGAGGGAATCATTTGCCCCACCGCCCGTGAAGCCTCCGCCATGGATCCACACCATCACCGGCAGGCGAGCAGACGAATCGAGCTTCGGTGTCCAGATATTAAGGAACAAGCAGTCCTCGCTGGCAGTGGGAATGAGAGAGTCGTTCCAGCCGGCCGCCGTCTGCATGCATGCGCTGCCATAGTGGGTTGCATCGCGTGCGCCGCTCCAATGGGGAGCGGGCTCGGGATCGCGCCAACGCAACTCTCCAGTTGGAGCGGCGGCATAAGGAATGCCAAGGAAAAACGCTCCGCCTTTGGCGAGCGTCTGTCCGCGCAGGGTGCCAGATTCAACGCGCACGAGCGGACTTGCCAGCACCTTCGGCTGCGCATAGGTGGCGATCGCCAAACTGAGATACAGCATCGACTTGCCGACACGGGCATACCGACCGAAAGAGCTGATTGTCATCACTTTGCCTCGTTCTTACTAACAGGTTGCACACAATTGAAGTTCGCTGCGTCTTCCGGGTTGCCGTTTCCCTTGTATTGAGGAAACTTCGGATAAGCGCAAAGCGGACGAGTGCGTCCAGGAAAAGCCGTGCCGCTCGCTATGATGGCGGGCACTTTGCCTTCTTCCACCCAGTCTTGAATCGCAGTCAGGCTATCGAAGGTATCCAGGGCGGGACCACCGCCGCAGTGGTTCATTCCGGGGATCAGGAATAGGCGCGCGAACTTCGCTGCGTTCTCCAGGCCACCGCTACGCTCTGCGACCTGGCCGTAGTAACGGATGAGATCGTTCGGCGAGAAAACCGGATCACTCATGCCGATGTAGAGCAGTAACTTGCCTCCCCTTCTCTGGAAGGCTGACAAGTCGGGCGAAGTCGCGTTGAGCTCGGCGGAGATGGGCTCGACACGAGCCGGATCGGAATCGAAGTTAAATTTGAAAATGTCGATCGGCGGTGGTGTGCCAGCCAGCACCAGACCATTGAAGAACTGTGGGAATATCAGAGTGTTGATCGCTGGCATCATTCCGTTCCCCAATACCCAAATGCGCCATCCCATATCGGCCACTCCGCTGTCAAAGGGCCAATCCGAGTAGAGTGGCTTGCCTTGGGAAGTTTTGGGACCGGCAAAAGCTTTGCGAACCGCGCCGACCTGGGCTGGCGTGAGACACGCATCGTTCTTTTCCCCGCTGCATTGCAGGACTGCGGGATCAAAGTGGCAGGCTTCGGGGTTGTTGATCAGGCCGTCCTTCAATCCATCGAGTTCATCGCACTGTTGCAGTACCCGGTTGGCGAGCAGTTTGAGATCCGGGTCCGTCATGGCACGGAAAAACTCAGGAACTCCCTGAGTGTTCCTCGGCGCAATGGCGGCGAACTGCACCGTGCTCCAAGCTTCGGCGATCGCCGCATGAGTTAGGTTAAAGGCTGGGGACCCCGCGATCACTCCATCGAAATACTCGGGGTAACGCTGCACGGCGATGAGCCCTTCGCGTCCGCCGTTGGAACAGCCTTTGAAATAGGCATGGTGGGCCGATCGACCGTAGAACTGGGCGATGATCTTGCGGGCGACGTCGGTGACCAGTTTCGTCGACCGATAGTTGTAGTCGGCCCGGGCCTCAGGATCGGCACCGAATGATCCATCCGGGAACATCGCGTTCTCCGCATGGTGGCCGCCATCCGTCGAGATCACCGCGTACCCCCGCGTCAAGGCGGACTTGCTGTTTGGAGTAGGAATTGTTTCCGACATGCCGAGCGCCGGTAGCAAAACACCGTCCAGTCCACCTCCCCCTTGGAATAACAAGCGCCCGCTCCAGTCGGAGGGCATGCGGACCTCGAACTTGTCTCCGTAAGGCTTGCCGTCCTTGCCAACGTGATGATTGGTTTCGCCCTGCACCCAGCAGTGCGCCGGAAGCCCTTTGACAGTGACCGGTGGGCCAAAGCCCGCGATTTGCACCTCTGTACCTTCGGGTAACGCGGTTGCTTTTGAAATCGAGGTGTTGTCGATCTGCATTTTGATCAGATCGGCACAACGCGTTTCCAACGAGGTAGCGACGGCGGTCTGGCCAATCGCCGCGCTGCACAGGACGGTGGTGACTATGAGTAGTCTGGAAACAGCAGCAACGTTCATCGCCTCTTCCTTTCCCGTCCCACTCGCTCGCGGTGATTGATTGCTCGATCAGCGAGCGGAGGACGGCATGCGGTGGAACTCAACACCATTCCGCTCCCCATGCAGACACTCACGTGAGGACAACAGATTACCTATGGTCATTCAGTCGCCCACAAGCACACCATACGTCGTCTTCCGGCTCGCCTATTTTGGTTTCTGCCGCTTGGCCACCAACTTTTCTGTGGCGAACGTGCCTACCTCGCGTATGAAGCTGATCTGGTCCCCCTCTAGTTTTCCTTTGTATTTAATAGGGACCTTCTGTCCCTGGAAGTTCAGATTCTCCGTAAAGCTGAGGTCGCTACCCTTGATCACGCCATCCTCGATTGGTGACTCGCCCATGTCGTTCTTTGCGGTCCCAGTCAACTTTTCTCCGTCAGCCTTGAAAATGTACGTGTAGTGTTGCTCTCCGATCTGTGTGTCAAACGTCGCTGTCCACGTACCGTCGACATCGGCGGCAAAAGCTGCTCCCCCGATCGCCAACAAAAGTGCAACCAGGCTGGCAAGCCTACGGAACCTCAGAGAAGATGCGTTCATTGAGTCCTCCTTCGAAATTCGCTTCGATGATGGTGCGCCCCGAGGAGTCGACTGCCTAATCGGTGAACTTCCCATTAGCAACCTGACTACTTTTGGCGGTAGTGAGGAAGAACATCCTTGGCAAAGATCCGAATGCTTTTCTCGGCAAGCTCCGGTTCGATCGCCGACTGCATTCCTAAAACGCAGTGTGTGAAGCCCCGCTGCTTCGAGTTCTCAACCCAATTGATGGCATCTTGGGCATCACCGATCAAGAAAGGATTGCCGAAGAATGTCAATCGCTGCATAGCTTCCAAATCATCAGCCTTTGGGAGGGGCTTAACTCCGAAATAGCCGCCGGGCAGATTCGCGATGTGTTGGAGGTCGCCGCTCAGGTCGAGTTCGCTCTGGTAGTAGTTCAACCATTCCAAAACCGACGGCGCGGCTTCTTTCCAGGCCTGCTCACGCGTCTCGGCCAAGTGCACAAGCTGCAGAATGGACTTGTAAAAGCACTTGGGGTCGTGCCCATTCTCACGCAACCGGCTCTCGTAGTATTCGACTCCAAATCCAGATCCACCCGCCAGATGACACTCATATCGAGCGGCGCGATCAAATGCTTTCTCGGCGGTGGCGGCTACCCAAAGCGGCGGGCGCTTCTGGACTGGTCGCGGGTTCATCGTAATTGGAGCGATATTGTAGTGCTTGCCTTTGAATGAAAAGTTTTCTTGGGTCCACAGACCTTTAATGATGGCCAGGCTTTCTTCCATGCGGGAAGCACGTTCGCGCTTGGAAATTCCGTACGCGTCAAAATCGATATTAAAATTCCCCAGTCCCAGTCCGAGATCAAAGCGGCCGCCAGAAAGCACGTCGAGAACGGCGGCGTTTTCCGCAACATCGAGCGGATGCTGAATGGGCATGATGATGATGTAAGTGCCGATGCGGATACGGTGGGTCTTGGCTGCGATTGCTCCGAGAACGGGAAATGGAGCGGGATAATACATGGTGGTGCCATGATGCTGAGCCATCCATATGTGGTCGTATCCCAGTTCCTCGGCCAGCACAGCCTGCTTGACTTGGCTATCGAATAGATGGCGGGGCGAAAATTGGTTCTTCGGATTTGAAAAGGTCAGTGCGACGCCAAAATCCATGATGTATGCCTCCCGGTGTCTTCGAAACCTGTTCTGAGTAAAACCTGCCGCTACACTTCCATCTTGCCGCCAAACTCTTTATAGATTTCCGGCAGTAGAACGCCCAGATTTTTGAACTCCTTCACACGACGACGCACTCGCGATCGGAGACCTGCTGGTGGGTGCGGTCGGCGAGAACGCCGAAAGCGCCGTCGATGACATGATTCTCAACGTCGGAAGAAATCTTGAAGCGCTCTTCCCGCGCGATAGTGCCGTGGTAGTGCTCGATGTAGCGGAAGTACTCTGCCCGCGTTAATCCGGGTCGTCGCCGCAATGCCGCCATCAACTTGATCGGCATAGATGATTCCTTCTGAGGCAGCAAAATGCATTGGTCAACGCGCCGGAAGGCTTACCGCGTGAACCAAGCCGCTTACACTGAGACGACATGGGCGCTAGCTGATGGTGCTCCTGGAAGCACAACCGAGTGAAATACTTTATTTCACTCAATCGGATACCTTGCAGCTATGGGCGGGTGTGGCGGCGCGTTAGTCTTTGTGATCGCCGCGGTCGAGGCACTCTCGGACGACACTCAGGAAAAAGGCAACGGCTGGCGTTCGGTCATCCTTGCGATACGCCATCAGAAGATCAATGCTGGGCTGGGGATCAAGATCCAGGTGCCGGGCCACGACGCTTCCCGGAAGAATCTCCTTCTGATAATCCGGGATGAGGCAGAAGCCCAGGCCCAAACTCACAGCGTGGAGCCCGGAGAGAACATTGTCATGTTCAACCGCCGAGGTGAACTGGACGCCGGCACGCCTCGCGATTTCGTTGACGCAATTCACATACTTGGGATTGGCGTTCCGCGACGGCCCAATGATGGGCACGGTCGCCAGGCGTGCCAGAGGAATTCTCTTCAATTTCGCCAATGGGTGGGCCGCGGGCAGCACCGCCACGAGTCTCTGCCGCAAAATGACCTCGGAACAAACCCAGGCATTCTCGATCGGGCCGGGAAGAAACGCGACATTGATCTCCTGGTCTTCGAGCGCAGCCATGAGTTCAGACTCGGTCATGGCGTGATAGGCAATTTGCATCTCGGGGCAGCGTTGCTTTAGTGCCGGCAGTAAGTCCGAGAAAATGCGCGTCTCCGTGCCCAGAATGAACCCCACCGCGATGTGTCCGGCTTCCGCCCGAGCTCCCTGCCGGGCGAGCGTGATGGCGTGATTCACGTGCTGCAGAATGGCCCGCGATTCGTCGAGGAATATCCGTCCCGCTTCTGTCAGTTCCATTGCATGCTTGTCGCGATGGAACAGCGGAGTGCCGACAATCTCTTCCAGGCGTCGTATCTGTCGGCTGAGCGAAGGCTGGACCGTATGCAAGCGCTCGGCAGCGCGAGTGAAGTTCATCTCTTCGGCGACGGCGATGAAATAGCGCAGATAGCGCAGGTCCATAGGGCCTATCTCGATGAATCTGGGCCTGGTTGAGCGACGACGCAAAAAACCCCAGGCCCCCTTTGCGTTGAGTATGCAGTATAGGTCGAGGGGTGTCTACCCGGCAGTGATGAATGAACACTGCCGGTGCCGCGAAGGTTGGAGGTCGTTCAAACAAAGTATTTCACTTCCCGGTACGGCTCGCCTAATTTCGATGTACGAAGTTCCGTGACACAACTTAAAGATGAACATCATCAAGGTCGACAAAGCGAAGTGCGGAGGTTGCAAGAATTGCTATAAGTCCTGCTGGGTTGACGTGATCCGCTGGAATGAAGAAAAGAAACAGCCCGTGATTGCTTACCCCGAGGATTGCGTGGACTGTAACTACTGCGAGATTGTTTGCACCACCGGCAGCTCTCAAGAGGCCTACGAATTCACGCTGCGCGCGATTGAGATTGCCGAGTGCTGGCGCGTGCCGGTATTACTGCGCATGACCACCCGCGTGTGCCACTCCAAGACGCTGGTGCGAACCGAAGGCATCGCTGCGCCTCCTCCCCGGACTCCGGGATACGTGCGAAACGTTCCCGGACGCTCAATGATTCCGGCGCATGCTCGCCCCGCGCATAAGCAATTGCGCGAAAAGCTCGCGAAGATTGCGCAATGGAACGAGCACGCTGGCCCTACTGGCAATCAATCCTGGATCGACTTCCACGACGACGCCGCATCGCTCGGAAACGGCAACCGCTGCTTCGGAGCCCGGTCGGGCACTTGGGGGTAAATAAGGAGAACAACATGCTGAAATTTACTTTGGCCAGCCGCCACATGGATGAAGGTACGAGGGATCGATTCTTTTACGAGTGGAGCATACTCCATGTCTCGCTCATGCTCACCACACCGTCCGTCATGCGGTTGTTCAAGCGTTACGTGCAGCACTTTAACATCGCGGACGTAACCGACGACATGCTGTTCTATCCTCTCTCGCCGGAGAAATGGGAGAGCTTTGCCGAGCACTGGGTGGACAGCTACCAGAGTGTGATCGATTCCGTCCACAATCGTGAATACGTGGGGAGGATGCAGCCACACCGCTTCGGTTCGCATCGCTTCATTACATCGGTTTCGAACTTCGAGACCATCTACCAGCGAGAAGATTTTCGTTCCGGCGGAGTGAAACTGATCCACTTCTTGAAGAAGAGTGCGGGAACTCACCAAGCGGAGTTCAACCAGCGGCTGCGCAGCGCACGTGCCCCCAGGCTGATGGAGGATATCTGCTGCAAGGGCTTCGTCAGAAAATATGTGCAGAACGCGCTGATCGATATCGATCCCGCGATTTTCAAGGGTTCGCTGTTCGAATTTGGTTCGATCGGGCTCTACGCTGGCATCGAGGAGTTCTGGTTCGATGACCTCGACCATGTGGCCCGACTGCGCACAGACCCGCGTGCGTTGGATGCAATCCGCTCCACAGAGTCCGGACTGATTGATGCCGACGGCTCCATCTCGATGGTCGTGAACGAGCGGGTGGTATGGGATTTTGTAACGACTGCGGAATTGAGTCCCCGGCCTGCAATCCTAACTCCTGACAGCCTGGAAGCTGCGATCGATCGTCAGGGTTACCGGCCTTGGGAACTCAAGCCTCGTGCCGCAGAGGTCAAGTAGACAAGATGGACATTCTGCCGCTCGTCTTTTCAAACTGGCCAGGGTTTCGCGCCTGCGATTGTGCACCCCAGATTGACGCTTGCACTATCTAAGTTCGCCCGTGGGAATCGGCGTTACAAGGCGAGTCCGGTTCGCTTCCAACAAACAATTGTGCGAACTCGGCTCAGGACTACATGGCAGACACTTCTGAACAACTGACCCAGAATCAGTTGCTTGATCGGCGCGTATGGGAACCCGCCGCGCGGGCCGTCGACTGGCGCACGACGAGTTCAGGCTCAATCACAATCTCCCGCGGGTAGGATTTGTCGTCGGGACGAGCA